>ERZ773014.2003-NODE-2003-length-12252-cov-3.133885_pt1 | contig 12252 bp, 12 predicted proteins | sample MGYA00580841_ERZ773014 | MGnify/ENA primary metagenome ERZ773014 (study PRJEB29015, sample SAMEA2737989) | human oral metagenome | biome: human oral; feature: human-associated habitat; material: dental | place: China | collected 2067 ...
ACCAAAACATCCGCTCGACCGTAGCATTACCACACGGTACAGGTAAGGATGTTCGCGTAGCAGTTTTCGCACCAGAGTCAGAACATGCCGCCGCTAAAAAAGCCGGCGCTGACATCATTGGTGACGAAGAATTCCTAAGCCAATTGGATAAGGAAGAATTGAACTTCGATATTTTGGTCGCAACTCCACAGTACATGCCAAAGCTTGGTAAGTACGCACGACTTCTTGGCCCACGCGGCTTGATGCCAAATCCAAAGTCTGGCACTGTTGCTACTGACGTCGCTAAAGCCGTCTCTGAAGCAAAGGCCGGAAAAGTTGAATATCGCGTTGATAAGCAAGCCATCGTTCACTTGTCAATCGGAAAAGTATCATTCGGCACTGAAAAATTGTCAGAAAACGCACGTGCATTCCTAAACAGTTTAAACTCTCAAAAGCCATCCAGCCTCAAGGGTATTTACGTCAAATCTATCGCCATTGCCACGACTATGGGTCCTGGCGTCAAGGTTGAGACTTCGCTGTAAATCTCTCCCTATCGAAGGAAGAAATACCCTGAGAGATCGGGGTATTTTTATGCACGGTTTGATTTTATAGCAATATTATTGTAGGCTACTTTCATGTCACTATGAGAACACTTCAGCTGGATGGATTATGCTTTGTGCGTAGAATTAAGCACCGAAGAAAGCAATCGTCTGATTTTTCAATTGAATCCAGCCAACCCAGAACGAGGACTAAAAAGAAACAGAAGAAAGGCTGCTACACAAGAGGCTAAGGACATGTGCAACAAGTGCCTAGTGAGAAAACCCTGTCTAGAAGACGCCCTGGAACACCCAGATCAGGCTGAGTACGGAATACGAGGGGGGCTAACTCCAGAAGAGCGCAGGGCAATACGGAGAAGAGGGGGAATGACAATCCGTAAGGCTTTAGAATCCGTCACTTCAGGAAAAACATCATCATAACCCTTGTTTTTCGTTGTCATTTCTGCTACAATTCTAAGGAACATTACCAAAGACAGTGGCGATTTGTGTAAAAACAGATGTAAAAATGCCGCCGAGGGATGAAACTAACAGTTTTATTTGACGTCTTTGGTAGTGCGAGAATCAAAGACGTTTTTTGATTCTCCATTACCGCACGTTAACAAATTGGCACATAACAAATTAACTCAATCAAAGAAAGGATTTTTATGGCAATTTCACGCGATAAAAAACAAACTTTGGTTGCTGAACTGACAGAGCTTCTAAAAGATGCCAAAGGTACAGCGTTCGCTCGCTATCAGACCCTTACCGTGGCTGACTTGCAAGAACTGCGCAAGGCTGCTCGCGAAGCAAACGTCGTCATTAAGGTGGTTAAAAACCGCTTGGTACGCGTAGCGTTGCAAGGCGTCGACACCTACAAAGAAACTGACACTGACCTCCTGGTCGGCCAATTGGTCTACGCCATCAGTGCCGAAGACGAGGTCATGCCAGCGAAAGTTCTGGATACGTTTGCAAAGACACATCCAGCACTGCAGTTGGCCGGCGGTTTCTCAGGTGAAGGCCTCAGCATCAACGAAGCTGACATCAAAGCACTGGCGGGCCTACCAAGCAAAGACCAGCTCATCGCCGAAGTGGTGGCACAATTGCTATCACCAGTTCACGACACCGTGGGTGCGCTGGGTGGCAATTTGCACGGTCTACTAGACGGCATCGAAGCCAAAGCTGCGGCTTAAGTTTAGCAATCTAGCAATTTTAATTTAATTAGGAGAAGTATCATGGCTGATATTAAGAAATTGGCTGAAGAACTGACCAAGTTGACAGTTCTGGAATTTAACGAACTAAAAAACCACTTGAAAGAAGAATACGGCATCGAGCCAGCTGCTGCAGCTGTCGCTGTTGCTGGTCCAGCTGCTGGTGGCGATGCTGCCGCTGCTGACGAAAAAACTGAGTTCACAGTTACTTTGAAAGACGCTGGTTCTCAGAAGGTTGCAGTCATCAAGGCTGTTAAAGAAATCACCGGCCTGGGCCTAGGTGAGGCAAAAGCTATCGTCGACGGCGCTCCAGCACCAGTTGTAGAGAAAGTTTCTAAAGACGACGCTGAAGCTGCTAAGAAGACTTTGGAAGGCGCCGGCGCTAGCGTTGAGCTTTCATAATTTGTTATATAACGCCAATTTGTTTCGTTTGATCACCGTCCGCTTTGGGCGGTGATTTTTATGTGACCACTTGCTAATATCATGAACCGCACGCCAATTGCAAGGGTAAAATTTGCAACACTTTTTTATTCACATCTTATAGCGCTGTGGAAAATTAGATAAAAATAGATATGACGACTTGTCACAAACATAAAGCTGTGTTATATATTAGTTAAGTATTATAAAAATAGACAAAGGAATTGCGAGAACCATGTCTGAATTACCAGAAAAACAAATTAAGCGTCTTCGGACACTTATTCAAGAGGCGGAAACTAACTTAGCTGCTGCAAAAGAACTATTAATCAGCATCATCGGTGACGATGGGCAAGTAGTCACACCAAAGACCTCGTCCGACAACGTAACTGGAAAAGTTATCGAGGGTGTATTTGACGGGCAAATGATGCTCAGCCCTGACGGAAAGAATTACCCAATTCCTGCCAATTATGCCTCGAAGTCTAAGCTGGTTGAGGGTGATTTGATGAAGTTGACCATCGCCGAGGACGGCAGCTTTATCTATAAGCAAATTGGCCCAGTGCCACGAAAGCAGGTCATCGGCACACTCGTACAACACGACGGAGTTTATTACGTTGAGGCTTCTGGTCGCGAGTATCGTATTTTACTCGCCAGCGTCACTTATTTCCGCATTAACATTGGCGACCAAGTCACCATAATCATTCCAGAAGACAATCCTGACGCCACCTGGGCGGCTGTCGAAGCGGCGTTGTAAAAGTAGTTTCGCTTTCTGAAGCCGTCCGTGCCTGCGGGCGGTTTTTGATATAATTGTGTTATGCCAGACGATTTTTTACTAACTTACGCCAGTTTTAATGACGAGAATAAGCCGTTTATTGACTGTCAGATTGGCGATGAAATTAAGCGGCGGGAATTGTTTGGGCAAGATTTATCGCTTGAATTTGACTTCTCTACCAAATATTGTACTGGCTGGGTAGATTTTGAAAATCATTGCAGCCAAATTTGTCCAGATTCCGCCACGGTTGACGGTAAATATGAAAACTGCTTGAAATGCCGTGATCGGACTGGTTTTAATCCAGCATTTTATAACGCCGATTCCGTGTCGGCACAGCAGGAAAAGATTAACCAAAACCCGCACTTTGTCTATCTGGCATATTTCGCGCCGGGAGTTATTAAAGTCGGCATTTCTCAGGAAGAGCGCGGCATTCGGCGGCTACTGGAGCAGGGAGCGCGCCTGGCGCTGAAGTTGGAGACGTTCTCTTCGGCATTGATTGCCCGACAATATGAGGCGAAAATTTCCGCGCTGGATGGCATATTGGAAACGGTCGCCGCTAGTAAAAAACTGGCGCTGATTAAACGGCCGCTTGACACCGCAGTAGCAGAGAAGGCTCTTGCCGACACGATGGTATACATTCAACAGAAGCTGGGCGTGGATTTCCCAAACCGTGAGCTAATCATGTGCGAAGATTATTTTCAAGCTAACGGGCGCGACCTTAGTAATATCATCGACATGACTGGTCGCAAAACCGTGGTCGGCACCGTCGCCAGCGTCATCGGCTCAATCATCATCACCGAATATGACTGGCAATTACTGGCGTATAATCTGAAGAAATACATCGGCTACCAGGCGCAAACGGTTGACGGCGACATTGACATCGAAATACCCAGCACACAGTTAGCGCTGTTTTAAATGTTTTTAACCATGTAGCACAACCAATAATATACCTACTTTCACAAAAAAATATTATTTTAGAAAATAGGGTTGACTTTTCGAGAGAGAGAGAGAGTAGAATTCCACTCATCCGGGAGAACATCTCGGTGTACATTTCGCAACCAGAGGAGTTGATGATGATGAGCAACAAAAAGCGGCTGGCGACATTTGTCGCTGCTATTGTTCTCATGTTCTCAGTGATGACGCTGTCCTCGCCCGCCACCCACGCCGTCGGATGCTACGGCGACTGATGCTCGGGGCGGGACGCAGACGCAACGGGCTGCAGCGCCGATGCCGTCACCACCCAGGTCTACAACAACAAGGAGTTCTCCTTGCAGGTTAGGTGGTCGCCGACCTGCAAGACAAACTGGGCTCGCATTGTCATGTATAGCCCGGGTTGGATCAAGTGCACCAGCAACGGATATCTTAAAGCTGTCCAGGATACTGGATACACGCAACAGATATTCTTTGATACGGTATGCGCAGCAGTGTCCACAGTACACTACACACCGATGATTTACTCACCGGTCCACAAAGTACGTGCAGTGTTCGTGAATCAGAACAACTTCACATATTCAACACCCTGGTCGTGAGCCCAGACCCCTAACCTCTATGTTAGCATAGAGGTTAGGGGCAAAAACACAGTAAAGGAGACCTATTATGAACTTAACCACAATATTATTCAATACTGCAATAGTGCTAGCACGATACTTGCCATATACCTTAGGAGCAATAGTTCTAGTCACATCGCTATTTATCATTAAGAAAGAAAAAATTAGCAAGGAATCTCGAGCTTTACTATTAACCTGTATAATTACCGCCATTATCACAGTAATAATTGTATTCATGCGATCTCGAATAATCGGAAATCATTTTTGTTAGCTTCTGCCTCAGAGTATAGTTTGCTATAATTATCCCATGAGGAATGTGAGGGAATGAGTCAAGCACTGTACCGCAAGTACCGCAGTCGTAGCTTGGACGAGGTGTTGGGGCAAGATCACGTGACCAACATTTTGCGCCGAGCCTTGGAGCAGGGGAAAATCGCCCATGCGTATTTACTGACGGGTCCGCGTGGCGTGGGAAAAACCAGCGTAGCACGGATTTTGGCACATGAGATCAATCAATTACCATACAATGAAGAAGCCTCACATCTGGATATCATTGAGATTGATGCCGCCAGCAACAACGGCGTTGACGACATCCGCGCCCTGCGCGAAAACCTCCTTCTGAATGACTGCACCAATATTGCCATCGCCCGCCTTTCGGCGGCAGAACTGAGCGAAGCGATGCGCGGAGAGCGCCCCTTCCGCCGCTTGCAACAGGACGGCATTGTGCTTGCCGCCTATGACTTCGACACCGTCTTCGTTGACCCGCCGCGCGCAGGCATTGATGACGCCACCCTCGCCCTGCTCGCCCGCTTTCCGCGCATCCTCTACATCTCCTGCAACCCGGAAACACTCGCCGCCAACCTGCACACCCTCAGCCAGACGCACCGCATCCGCGCCTGCGCGCTCTTTGACCAATTTCCGTTTACGCCACACATCGAAAGCGGCGTGGTGATGGTGCGTAAAACTGGTTATCGCCTTATATTCATTCTCTCTACATACGCTGCGGGCAAACTGGTGAGGGGTATATTGGACACTGAACATAAACTGTGCACGGGGCAGATAGCCTAACGTTTGGTCTAAAATGTGACTAATACGTTGCTCGGTAGACATCCAACCGGCACGTTGAGCGATGGCCATATCGCAGGTATGGGCCAATTTGCGCTCTAAAACAGGGATGTTGACAAGGGGTTCGTGATAGGTGTCGTATGCCAAAAGGCCGTATGAGGAGATAAGATGCAGCAACCCAGAGGCCATTCCACGTTGTGTGAATTTTCGGCTGCCTTGTGTAAGATAGTAGCGCTGCGCCTGCTCGCGAAACATTGAACGGGTAACATAATCTACGGAAAGATGAACCGAATCGCCACGCATAAGATGCTCGGTTTCGATGGTAGCCAACATGGCATACGCCCAACAAAGCGCGCTTTTACCTTGATTTTTAACCGGAGTAATTTTCAACATCACGTCGGTTGTGAAGTGTGTACGGGGCTGCTGCTTTGTTTTGCGGGTGTGGCATGCCGTTAATAACAGCGATATTGTAATGATAACAAATAATCGATTCATTGTAGGCAAAGATACCATTTTTTGAGTAACTTTGCAAAGTGATGGATAATAAGAAAATAAGCGATTTTGAAATAATGGCGCCGGTGGGCTCGCGCGAGAGTCTGATGGCAGCAATTCAGGCGGGTGCCGACTCGGTTTACTTCGGTATCGGACAGTTGAATATGCGCTCGCATTCGGCCAACCATTTTGCGATAGACGATTTGCACGACATTGCCCAGATGTGTAAGGTGCACGGTATTAAGAGTTATCTGACTGTAAACACGGTGATTTACGATGGCGATATCGCCACGATGCACACCATTATCGATGCTGCAAAAGCAGCGAATATTACGGCGGTAATAGCTTCAGACGTTGCTGTGATGATGTATTGCAGCGAGGTTGGAGTCGAGGTTCATCTCTCTACACAGCTCAATATTTCCAACATTGATGCGTTGAAATTTTATGCTCGGTTTGCCGATGTGGTGGTTTTGGCGCGCGAATTGAATATGAATCAGGTAGAGGAGATATACCGACAGATAAAAGAGCAAGACATCAGAGGGCCTCGCGGTGAGTTGGTTCGCATTGAAATGTTTTGTCATGGTGCGCTGTGTATGGCTGTAAGTGGCAAATGTTACATGAGTTTGCACGACGCAAACCGGTCTGCCAATCGCGGCGAATGCGTGCAAATATGCCGCCGTTCCTACACGGTTACGGATAACGAAACGGGTAATCAGCTCGAAATAGATAACCAATACATCATGAGTCCCAAAGATCTGAAAACCGTTCGGTTTATCGACCGGATGATGCAAGCAGGCGTCAGGGTGTTTAAAATAGAGGGCAGGGCACGCGGTCCGGAGTATGTTTACACGGTGGTGCGCTGTTACAAAGAGGCGTTGGAAAGTGTGCTCAACGGTAGTTTTACCGAAGAGAAGAAGGCAGAATGGGACGAACGACTTGCTAAAGTGTTTAATCGAGGCTTCTGGGATGGATATTATCAGGGGCAAACAATGGGCGAATGGACCAAAGAGTATGGTAACAAAGCTACCGAAAAGAAGGTGCTGGTGGGCAAGGTTATCAAGTATTTTTCGCGGCTTGGCGTAGCAGAGATTGCCGTAGAGGCAAGCGAACTAGAACTGAACGACCATCTTCTGATTACGGGAACGACAACAGGCGTGATGTATTTTGATGCCAAAGAGATACGATATGAACTGCAACCAGTGGCTAAAGCTGCAAAAGGAACACGTGTTTCCATTCCCGTTCCAGATAAAGTAAGGCCCAACGACAAGGTATTTAAATTAGTAACAGTATGACAACAAAAAGTATCAACGAGCTACAAGAAGAAGTAATTGAGGAGTTTTCGGCCTTCGACGACTGGATGGATAAGTATCAAATGTTGATTGATTTGGGTAACGAACTATCGCCGTTGTCCGAGAAATATAAGGTAGAAAATAATTTGATTGAAGGCTGTCAAAGTAGGGTGTGGCTACAATGTGACCTTGTTGACGGGCAACTTGTTTTCACTGCAGACAGTGACGCATTGATAACCAAAGGCATTATAGCACTGCTTATCCGTGTGTTAAGCGGTCATTCGCCCAAAGAAATTGCCGAAGCCGACCTCCATTTCATTGATGCTATCGGACTGAAAGACCATCTTTCACCTACTCGTTCTAACGGTTTGCTGTCGATGGTAAAGCAGATTAAGGCGTATGCAGCAGCGTATTTTAATGCATAATTCATCATGTTTAATTCGTAATTTCTTTCGTGTAAAGCGTAATTATGAATTTGTATTTATGAATGATGAATTGTGCATTATGAATAATAAACTAACTTATGCGTAAACTTCGTACAATAGAAATGCACCGAATGACGGTGAAAGAGTTTAAGGAAGCTCGCAAGCTGCCCCTCATTGTAGTGCTCGACAATGTGCGCTCACTACATAATGTAGGGTCGGTATTTCGTTCGTGCGATGCTTTTTGCATTGAGGCGGTGTATCTTTGCGGCATCACTGCGCAGCCACCAAGTGCCGAAATACACAAAACGGCATTAGGAGCTGAAGATAGTGTAGACTGGTTTTATTTTGCAGATGCTACTGAAGCCATAGCTCAATTGCATTCCAACGGCGTAACAATATACAGTGTAGAGCAGGCTGAAGGGGCTGTTGCGCTGCAAGATGTTAAAGTAAAGCAGAGCGGAAGATATGCCGTTGTTCTGGGAAACGAGGTGAAAGGCGTGCAACAAAATGTGGTAGATCTGTGCGACGGATGCATCGAGATACCTCAGTTTGGCACGAAACATTCGCTTAACGTATCGGTTGCAGCGGGCATTGTAGTGTGGGAGTTGGCCCGAAAACTAATGTTCTGACCCTCTCTTCACTTTTTTTCAGCATATTACCTTTTACTCCTCGCCCTGTCTAAGACTTCTTTTATAGAACTATAAAATTTCTTTTATCCAACAGGTAGCACTATTAAATAAAGTAGGTATTCGCCCCTTTGCATCTCAATGTTTGCATTTAGTACGTTAACACTTCGTAACACGCGTGTTAAACACAGTAGAAAGTGAGTATGCATCTAATTTAAACTTTCTGCGCAGAAAGTTTAAATTAGATGCGCAGAAAGTTTGAACGAGATGCGCAGAAAGTTTAGATGGCTTGCGCAAGACTGATTATCAATAAGTTACAAATGTAGTTTTTCAACTACTTTTCAGCGTTTCTTTTAACAATAACACTTTAAAAGATGTTAGCTTGCAAATGCTTTTCAGCAATGCTTTATTTCTTTTTAGGTCGTCTTCGCGCCCATCCTTCTTCCGAAAAATCAGGTTCTTCACCTTTCAACTTAGGCGTATTTTGCTGAAAAAACTGTCGCCAGTCGCCCGTTTCGTTATCCTCTGCGAAGCTGCGTTGTGCACGTCTGCCGCGCCGCGGAGCATCGTCGGCAAAGCGATGGCTCTTAGAACCTACGCCGCGTGCAGCCTTTCTGCTGCTCGCTTTGGTACCGGCACCACGCCCGTGACCCTGCTCTTCGGCGTCGTTGCAACGCACATCGCGCCCTTTGTAAGTAGTTCCGTCGATGGCACGCATCACCTTTTGTGCATCGCTTTCAGGCACTTCGATGTACGAAAACTTGCCCAGCAGGTCGATATGTCCTACCTCTTGGCGGCCATGTACATGCCGATTGAGAAACTGCATCACTTCTCCGGGATAAAATCCATCGTCTTTTCCAAGATTGATAAACAGTCGGCGGTAACCTGATTCCGCCTTTCGCGCACCCCTTGCACTGCGTTCCGAGCGTTTGTTTCTTCCGTTTCTTCCACCATATTCAGCCCTTTCGCTACCTCGGTCACCGCGTTTGGTAGACGGCTTTTCTATTTCCGGGGCGTTGGCATAATAGTCTAAGAAGCGGCCGAACGTCATACTGACAATCTTTTTGATAAGATCTTCTTTGTCTATATACTCAAAATGGCGGTTGATTTCTTGAAGAAAAGGTGCAATATCCTCTTCGTTCACGTCCACTTTCAGTATCTCGTCCATCGCTTTATACAGCTGTTTGGTGCATATTTCTTTTGCAGTGGGCAATGTTCCGTCAACAAATTCTTTCTTGATAATCTTCTCTATGGCCTTTACCTTTGAGCGTTCGCGAATGTGAATGATAGCAATCGACGTACCTTTTTTACCTGCACGTCCTGTGCGACCGCTGCGATGGGTGTAGCTTTCAATGTCGTCGGGCAGTCCATAGTTGATAACATGCGTCAAATCGTCTACATCCAAGCCCCTCGCAGCTACATCTGTGGCCACCAGAAATTGAACGTTGTGATTGCGAAACTTCTGCATGGTGAGATCACGTTGTTGCTGACTGAGATCACCGTGCAATGCTTCGGCATTGTATCCATCACGTATCAGCTTGTCAGCAATTTCTTGTGTTTCAAGCTTTGTACGACAAAAGATAATTGCAAAGATGCGCGGATAAAAGTCGACCAATCGTTTCAGAGCCGGGTATTTATCTTTTGCATTCACCAGATAATAGATGTGATTCACCTTCTCGGCACCCTCGTTACGACTTCCAACGACAATTTCCTTATGATTATTCAGATAATTTCGGGCAATCTTTTCAATCTCCCGACTCATCGTTGCAGAAAAAAGCAGCGTATTACGGTTAGTTGGAACACCCTCAAAGATAGCATTGATACTCTCGGTAAAGCCCATGTTGAGCATCTCATCGGCCTCATCGAGCACCACATTATTTACCTCATCAAGTTGGGCCACACCGCGTTTCATCAGGTCAATAAGACGCCCCGGCGTGGCAACAATTATCTGTGCGCCTTTGCGCAGCTGACGTATCTGCATCTCAATAGATGCTCCACCGTACACAGCAGCAACATGTAGCCCTTGTATATACTTAGAAAAGTCAGTTAAATCGTCTGCAATTTGCAGACAAAGTTCGCGTGTCGGACTGAGTATAAGTGCCTGTGTGGCCTTGTTATCGGGGTTTGTTTTCTGCAAAACAGGTATGCCGTAAGCAGCTGTTTTACCTGTTCCCGTTTGTGCCAGAGCAATTACATCGTTTCCGTTTCCTAAAAGATAAGGAATTACTTCTTCTTGAACGGGCATGGGTTGTTCGAACCCCAGCTCTTCAATGGCGCGGCAAATATCTTCGCTTACGCCTAATTCTTTAAATGTTTTCAAATGTTTTTTGTGTTTATGAGTTTCTGAGTTGCTGCGTCTTTAAAAGTTTATAACTTGCTCGCCGACTTAGAAACTCTGTCTATTATTACTTATTCAACCATCTCGTTGTCACCCAGCCATAATAAACAACACTTGTGTTTGAATGCTGCAAAGGTAGCAAAAATAAATGGATTTACGCTATCTTTGCATCAGATATAATGTTGAAGCAGTATGAAGATAGCCATTTTTTGTTCGGCCAACGATAAAATTGACCCCGACTTTTTTAAGGAAACAGCCCATCTGGGGCGTCGTTGCGCAGAGGAAGGACATACGATTGTGTTCGGCGGAACTAATCAGGGATTGATGGATTGTGTAGCAAAGGCAGCTCATGAGGCCGGCGGACAAGTGGTGGGTATTGTGCCCACGATTATCGAAAAAGGTGGGCACAGCTCTGCCTATATGGATATAGACATTCCGTGTGTAAACCTTAGCGACCGCAAAGAGCTAATGAATACACAATGCGATATAGCCGTAGCCCTGCCCGGAGGCATCGGAACACTTGACGAAATCTTTACACTTGCTGCCTCTGCAACCATCGGTTATCACGACAAACGTGTCGTTCTTTTTAATATAAAAGGTTTTTGGGATGCGCTGCTACACCTGTTAGACCACCTGCAAGCACAGGGAATGATACGCGGAAACTATCGCCAAACCATCGTTGTGGCGAATAGCGTGGACGATTTTTTTCAACTACTGCAGCAAACAGATTAAAGTTCTGCTGTCAGAAACTTACGTAGGGGCAGACTGCTTCTTATTTTCTTTTCTCTTTTAGAAGCTTTGCAGCCACGCCTTCAAATCTAATTCCATCTCCAGGCGATACTTAAACCCGGTCGTTCTACCCCATCCGTGTCCACCGTCAGGATAGACATGGAGCGACGCAGGCACATCATGGCGATACAGTTCAAGATAATAATTCACCCCATTCGACGGCATCACAACGCGATCGTCATCACTCAATGCAATCCAGGCACGCGGCGTATCGCGTGTTACCTGCATATCGTTGCTGTACATTTGCTCGTCTTGTTTGCTTGCATTGCTGCCCAGAAAGTTATCGCGCGACCCTTTGTGGGCGTATCCCTGTATCATTGTGATAACAGGATAAAATAGTATTTGAAAGTTGGGTTTTGCTTCTCCCTTAGCGTGTGTAGCAATTGTCGAAGCCAAATGTCCGCCTGCCGACGACCCCATTATACCCACATCATTACGCTTGATGTGCCAAGCCGAGGCGTTGCGACGCACCAACCTGATGGCCTCTTCTGCATCACTGATAGGAATTTCCTTGTTACCGTGAGGTAAACGATACTTCAATACAATGGCAGCAATTCCGATATTATTAAAGAAAGAAGCCCATTGGTGCCCCTCATGGTCGATGGCCAGCATGCCATAACCACCTCCGGGACATATCACAACCGCTCTACCCGTAGCCCATTTCTCCTTAGGTAGATACACCTTTACTTTGGCAGTGTCGGTCAGTCCGTTGCTTGATACTTTGGGTTTTCCATGCCATAGATTCATCTCTAATGTGCGTTGCCCCATTGCAATC
>ERZ773014.2005-NODE-2005-length-12246-cov-14.495612_pt1 | contig 12246 bp, 10 predicted proteins | sample MGYA00580841_ERZ773014 | MGnify/ENA primary metagenome ERZ773014 (study PRJEB29015, sample SAMEA2737989) | human oral metagenome | biome: human oral; feature: human-associated habitat; material: dental | place: China | collected 2067 ...
ACTATTATTATACGCTATTTCTCGTCAAAATCAACCATTTGTTGTGACAGAGCCAAAAAAATAAATCGTTTGATGACGATCGAACTCGTCACTGTGAGAAAGGAAGGAACTCCGGCATTGGATGGGAAGCTGAAATTATATGGGTTTAACAACCTCACTAAGGCGTTGAGCTTTAATATCTATGATATTTGCTATGCGAAATCAGCACGTGAGCAGAAGGATTATATTAAATACATTGATGAACAATACAATTCCGATCGACTCACGAAGATTCTCTCGCAGGTAACGGATATGATCGGCGCGCGGATTCTCAACATTGCCAAGCAGGACTATGAGCCGCAGGGGGCAAGCGTCACTATGCTGATTGCAGAGGAGGCGGCGGTGGTCTCCGGCAGCAAAAAACCCGTGAATGCAAAACCGCATGCACCGGAGACGATTCTCGCCCATCTCGATAAGAGCCATGTAACGGTGCACACCTATCCCGAGTTTCACCCCGATACGAGCATTGCCACGTTTCGCGTGGATATCGATGTGGCGACCTGCGGTGAGATCACGCCGCTGCAGACGCTCGACTATCTCATCAGCCAGTTCGACTCGGATATCATCACGATGGATTACCGCGTGCGTGGCTTTACGCGTGATCTACAGGGGCGCAAGCTGTTCATGGACAGCAAGATGACCTCCATTCAGGAGTTTATCAAGCAGGAAACTCTCGATGAGTACGATGCCGTAGATATTAACCTCTATCAGGCGAGCCTTTTTCACACGCGCATGCTGATCAAGGAGCCACAGCTGCAAAACTATCTCTTCAATACCGATGTCGATGAGATACCGCCAAAGACGCGTCTGCTCATCAGCACGAGTCTCAGACGCGAGATGATCGAGATTTTCAGCGGACGGAATGTGTATTAAGGAATGCATTCATCCGCTCATAGCGACCATTTTTTGAGGGAGCTGGTCATATGCCGATGTTCAAAAAATCCCTCCTTATTTTGCTCATTCTTGCCCTTGCCGTTCTCGGCGGAACCATGTATGGCTACTACACGGAGCAGCAGGCAATTGCACTCGATCAGGGAACGACCGAGAAGGCAGCTGCGCCGCGCTCCATCGTCGTCTATGTGACGGGCGAGGTGAAAAAGCCGGGGTTGGTCACGCTGACGGAAGGACAACGCGTCGCCGATGCGGTCAACGCCGTGGGCGGCGTGATCGAAACGGCGGATATCGACCGCATCAATATGGCGGCGCTTCTTGAGGACGGCATGCAGGTTCGTGTGCCCGAGCGCATCGGCGGTGATGTCGAACGTCCGAAAAATGCGTTGACCGGAAAAAACGCCGAGGGACAGATCAACCTCAATACGGCGAGTGAGAAGGAACTTCAAGAACTCCCCGGCATCGGACCTGCGATGTCCGCGCGCATTATTGAATACCGTGAAACGAACGGAGCCTTCCAGAATATCGAAGACATCAAAAAAGTGCGCGGCATCGGCAATGCCAAATTTGAAAAACTGAAAGACAAGGTGACCATATGAAGATGGGGCAGTATCAGCTCTCGTTCCTCGGCGGTCTCCTCGCGGCGTTCGGACTTGGAATTCTCTGCGGCGCATGGTTGCATATGTCCTTTACAGCATATTTTCCATATCTGATTGCACCCTTGCTCATCGTTGCACTTGCCTCCGGCATCCTTGTTCTGAAACAGAGTGAACGAACATGGATCGCCTTTGTGGGGCTTTTTTTCATGTTGGGGCTCTTTCGTTTTTCAGCCGCATACGAGCTCCCTGCCCATGATATTTCACAGATGACTGGGAAAGATACGCGCATCCACGGAGTTCTGACCGATGCGCCCAGAGTGACAACGGATGCAGACGGGATTCAACACATACGCTATACGGCTACCATTCGCGGGATTGAACAGGGGCGCGAGGAACAGGCGGGAAGCGGCAAAATCTATATTTACACGAGGCGAGACTCTGCAGAGGAGGAGCCTGTCGGGCAGATTGGAGATCGCATCACGGCAGAGGGAAAAATTCGCCGCCCTACATACTATCAAAATCCGGGGCAGATCAACACGCGATATCTTCTGCGCTGTGAGGGCATCACGGCAAGACTCTCCGCGCGCGAAAACAGCATAGAGATTGAATCCAATGAAGAGCCGACCTATGCGCAGGCTTTTCTCCGGTGGGCGGCACAGGTGCGCGCCCACTATTTCGAGTGCATGGCAGAGGTCATGCCGCGCACTGATGCTGCCGCAATCTTCGCCATGCTCTTCGGCGGATATGAAGGGATACGTCCGGAACTGCTTGAGGCATTTACGACTACGGGAATCGTACACATTCTCTCCGTATCCGGTTCCCATATCAGCCTGCTCGCAGCCGTCATTGCATGGATGGCGCTCTTCTTTCGTCTGCCGCGCTGGATTTCGGCAGCTGCGGTGATCCTTGTGATTATCGTCTACGTGATTCTCGCGGGCCTTGTCCCGCCCGCTGTGCGCTCCGGCATTATGGGCGCAGTTGCTTTTCTGGGGCTGATTCTCGGGCGGGAGCGCGACGCACAATATCTGCTCATACTGACGGGGCTTTTGATGCTTCTCGTTTCGCCGCTTCTCTTCTTTCATATCAGCTTTCAACTCTCGTTTCTGGCGACGGCAGGGCTGCTCTTTCTCGCGCCTGTCCTGCGCACGTGGATGGGACGTCTGCCGCGCGTCGTTGCGCCGAGTCTTTCCATCACGATGGGGGCACAGCTGGCAACTCTGCCCATCCTCGCGTGGCATTTTAATCAAATATCACTGTCATCGCTACTCTCCAATCTCATTGTCGTTCCTGTGGTCGACCTCATCATCATTTTGGGGCTTGCCGGCGGGATTGCAGCATTTCTTGTTCCCGTTCTCGGTCAGATTGTATTTGCCTTTGACAGCCTGCTCCTCGGAATTACGTTCGAGATGACGCGGGCGATCGCAGCCCTGCCTCTTTCCAGTATTTGGCTCCCGTCAATGGCGCTGCCTGCGGGGCTTTGCTACTATGCAATCCTCTCCATCGTATTTATTCCGCAGGAATATCGTGCAAAAGCAAAGGACTTTATTTATATTTTTCGGAATTACATCATAATTGTTTTTGCTTTTCTCCTTATTTTTCTTTTCTCATGGCAGACAATGCGTCCGCGTGAGATGGCAGTGCATTTTATTGATGTCGGACAAGGAGATGCGGCTCTCGTTGTGACGCCGCACGGTCATGCCATGCTCTTTGATACGGGCGGAACGCGCGACGGCGCTTTTGACATCGGCGCGCGTGTCGATGTTCCATACCTCCTGCACTACGGCATTCGCGAGGTGGACTATATCTTCCTTTCACACGCGCACGAAGATCATACGGCAGGAGCAGGAGCTATTCTCTCACGCATGCCGGTGAGGCATGTCTATACCGCCGATGAGGGAACGGCGGCATATGCACGGAGTATGCGCCTCGGTGACGCCAACCCACTGCTGATGAAGCTGAGCAGAGCGGTGGAGGGGGAGTCCTTCACGCTAGACGGGGTGACGGTCGATGTTCTCTATGCACCCGCCTATGACAGTGTGGAGCATACGACGGGGAACGAGGTTTCGAATGTCTATCGCGTCCGCTATGGGAATGCAAGCTTTCTCTTTACCGGCGATCTCGTAAAGGAACACGAGGAGCAAATGATCGCACACGGAACGGACCTTCATGTGACAGTGCTCAAGGTGCCGCACCACGGCTCGGATACGTCGAGCTGTGAGGATTTCGTTCGGGCAGTGAACCCGCTCTATGCCGTCTACTGTGTCGGAGCGGACAATTCCTTTGGACACCCGCGCCCCGCTGTTCTGGAACGATATGAGCATATGGGGGCACGAACGCTCCGCACGGACAGGGACGGCGCCATCGTCTTTCGCACAGATGGGGAGCATCTATCGGTCAGTACCTTTACAGCGGAGAATTTTTTGGGGGAGTAATTGCGGAGGACATATCTTTCCCTTATAATAGGAGTAGCAAGGGAATCGCTGATAAAATGAAGTCCGTCAGATTGGCGTAGATTTTTTCGTCCGAACAAGGAGGCAAACCGGACGCATAGCCAAAGCTATGTGGAGGATTTGCCGACGAAGTGCGGGCAAAAAAGATGCGTCAAGATGGCGGTGCTGAATTTATCAGTGCTTCCCAAGGTATATGAAATGGGGAGCTTATGGATATTCGCGGCGTAGTATTTGATGTCGATGACACTCTCTATGATATGGCACAGCCATTCGTCGGCGCCTATCATAAATTCTATGGAGCACAGCATAATAACCTGCCGATGCAGGAGCTCTTTCTCGCCTTCCGTCACTACGGCGATGAGCGGTTTGAAGACTCGCAGACGGGGAAGATGTCGATGAACGATCTCTACATCTATCGTGTGCGCATGACGTTGCGCGATTACGGCATCGAGGTGACAGATGAGCAAGCGTTGGAGTTCCAACGAATCTATATGGAGCTCCAGTATCAGATTCATCTTTCTCCCGCTATGCAGGCACTTTTGAATGAACTGAGAAAGTGTGTTTCCATTGGCGTCATTACGAATGGGGAATCCCGCCATCAGCGCAACAAGCTCCATTCTCTCCACGTTGATCCGTGGATACCGGAGAAGCAAATCATCGTCTCAGGGGATTATCCGTTCCGCAAGCCCGATGTACGCATCTTTCGCGAGATGGAGCGTCGTCTGAATCTCGCGCCGGAGCATCTGCTCTATGTCGGAGATGCCTTTGATCTCGATATTGTCGGTGCAGAGGCGGCGGGCTGGCAGTCGATCTGGTTCAACCATCGTCATCGGAGAGCGCCGGAGACGGCAGCGATTCATCCGAGCGTCGAGGTGCATTCGGAGGAGGAACTGCGTGCCGTTCTGATGAGATATTTCACAGGAAAATTGCAAGTTTAATTGTCGCAAGGCTCATGTTAAACTTTTAGCGACCATCTAGGGAAGCACTGATAAATTCAGCATTATCATCTTGGCGCATCTTTTTTGCCCGCTTTTCGCCTTCGATCCTCCACAGAACACCACTCTGCGTCCGGGTTGCCTCCTCAATCGGACGAAAAATCTAGACCAATCTGAAGGTCTATTTTATCAGTGATTCCCTAGGAATACATATTGTTGGCTGTCTTATAGCCGAAGATTTTACGCGGATAGTTATGACCCAATCCTCGATCCACTACAGTTCCTCCGATCGAAGCTTGCTGAAATCCATTCCTCTAGGAAGAAATCTGCACAGCATCCGCTTTCTGTTTCCATTGCTTCCGCGCTCTTAGTTGCTGATCAATGTAGTTGTATAGCGTCTTGACGCATATGCGTACATCGTACGGCTAGCCTTCTTGTGTGAGGTTTCAAAGCACTGCCGTCGGAGACCAGTGTTCTACACACGTCCCCACATGTCTTGATTGTCTTGGTTGCAGGTTTAAGCTGCTCGGTCAACTGTTTCCATCTGCGCCGCTTTGTTCTGTTCTATTTTATATTTGTTCCTTCCGTTGCTTTTTGTGTCAATTTATTTTATAGCTTACACTTTTCTTTGTAATAGTGGACCTTTTTCGTTGCTTGCCATCGTGCAATGCTGGAAAGGTCTTATTTTTTTGCGCGGAAGAAATAGCATGGCGTATCGTAAAACATGATGATATCGCTTTATCTAGCAAATAATTGAAACAATTACACGGAAATGTTCCAATTATCAGTCTATGAAAAAGAAGATTCAGACTCTATAATAAAACAAAAAAAGGAAGGAGGTGCGGATGATGGGAGCTTTTCCGAAAGGACGAGTGGCGAAACTCATTCTTTCTCTTGCGGACGCACGAGGGGCACTGACAGCTAAGATGCTTTCTACATATGTAGAGAGCAGTCCGCATACCGTTCGTAATGATATGCAAGAAGTTCGGGATTGGATAAAGACATATGGTGGGACGTTGGTTGTTAAGCCACGAGTAGGGTACAGTTTGGGAATTGACAACATCGAGATATGGCAACCGTTTATCCAGGAATTACGCGGACGTGCTAGACGGGGTGGGAATACTCTACAGAAAGAGCGCATGAAATACATCCTTACGAAGGTGCTTCTTGCAACACTTCATCAGACAAATATGAATCAATGGGATTTAGCGGAAGAATTGTTTATCGGGATTACAACGCTGAAGAGTTACTGGAAGGAGATGAAGGATAGTCTGGAGGGCTACGGACTTCGACTAAAGGCAGATAAAGCTGGGAAAATAGGGATTGAAGGTGGAGAAGGAAAAATAAGAAAGGCAATAGCAGACATGCTATTCGCGAATTTGGAACTCAACGAATCGGGTAGTGAGTTCTATGACAATGTATTCTCAAAGCATGAGGTCGAGAGTATCAAAAAGATAGTGCTTGATAACGTGATGCGGTATAATTTCCCGCTCTCGGATGTTGCTTTTCAGAGCATCGTTATTCATATCCTTATCATCCTGCGCCGAGTAGAAGCAAAAGCTACGGTCGAATATTCCATAGATGAAATTATATTCCTTCAACCCACAGTAAGTTTCCGCATCGCGCAAGACATAGTTGCGAGTCTGCTGCGCGAGTTGAATGTTGACATTGAAAACGAGGTGTATTATATCGCCCAGCATTTGGTAGCGAGTGAGCGACTTTTCACAAATGATGAATCTTTGGATGATGAGACAAAGCGATTGGTTGCAGTCATTCTTGAGAAAATCAATGATGAATATCACGTTGATTTTCAACAGGATAACGCGCTTCTGACAGGGCTTCAGATACATATTGGCGCAGCGCTACATCGATTGCGGTTCAATATTGGGGTACGAAACGAGATATTGCAGGCGATTAAAAAGGATTTCCCACTTGCTTTTGAGTTCGCAGTTATTGCATCGCACATAATTGAATCGCGGGAGAGTATCAAGACGAACGAAAATGAGATAGGATTTCTCGCCGTTCATTTTGGAGCTGCGATGGAACGCATGAAAGTGCGAGAGAAGTCTTGCATCTTGGTATGTGATACAGGACAAACAATGTCCATTTTCATGAAAGAGCGTATTACTCGCCGTTTTGGCGGATATATCAACATTATGAAAGTTTGTCATAGGTATGCACTAACCATGGAAGAGGCAGATATCTGTGACCTGATTATTTCTACGATACCGTTGCCAGAGTTGGAAAAGACAATGAATCGCTCAAAGGTGGTTTATGTACAACCAGCTATCGATGCGGATGATATGAATACACTGGAGAAGGTTGTTCTCGGCAAGCAAAAGGAACAACTACTAATAGCCCCAAAGGATGAGTTTTTTCATAGAGATTTATTCTTCCCACACTTGAAAGCCAAATCAAAAGAGGAGGTGCTCAAGCTGATAACTGGAAAAATGCTTAAATTGGGCTATGTTGATGAGACCATAAGGGCGTCAATTTTTGAGAGAGAGAGGATGTCCTCGACTGCGATTGGAGGCTTGATTGCGATACCACACGCATTGGAAAGCAGTGCAATAAATCCTGCGATCGCCGTTGCAATCTTAGATACGCCTGTGATTTGGGGGAAGGAACGAGTGCAGATTGTCTTTTGCCTGAGTATTCCAAAGCGGAAAGTGAGGCTTTGGGAGGATATTTTCAATAAGATATATGACTATCTCGTTCAGGGATTTGGAGCGCAAGAATTAATTGATAATCCTAATTATGATTTATTATTAGAACGAATAGCAAAATAAGTGTGAAAAATATATTCAATAAATAAGAACAATATTCCAAAGGAGAGAATAATATGAGTTCAGAAAAGATCAAAGAAGTACTAAATGAGAAGCTTATCGATTTGAATTTAAGTGCGCATAACAAGCGTGAGGCAATTGAGGCAATGGTTGAGCAATTATATGCAGATGGGAAGGTATCCGATAAAGAGGTCTTTCTCAATGATGTCTTTGAAAGAGAAAAAGAGGGGATGACTGGCATTGGCAATTATATAGCCATTCCACATGGGAAGTCAGACGCCGTTCAAATCACATCGATTGCTGTTGGGCGGCTCAAGAATGAAATTGAATGGGAGAGCTTAGACAAGAAGCCTGTAAAGATGATTATTCTTTTTGCAGTACGGGATGAGGATAAAACAGATTTGCATTTGAAACTCCTATCAGAAGTAGCTATGGCGTTAGCCGATGATAATACGCTGGTCCGATTGCTAGAGACGAATGACAAACAGGAGATCGTTCATCTTTTATCACAAGAGATGAATTGATTTATAGAAAATTTTCATATAATTATTTTAAGGAGGATCTTGTTATGTTAGTAACGATGAAAGAACTACTCGAGGTCGCACAGAAAAATCATTTTGCAGTTCCTGCCTTTAATGCAGGAACTGGACAGCTCCTCTCGGGGATGATGGAAAGTGCGGAGGAGAAAAAGGCTCCTGTTATCATGGCGATTCATCCTGATGAACTGAAATTTCTCCGTGATAGCTTTGTAAGCAGTGTTATCTATGAAGCAAATCACACGAAAGTCCCTGTGGCGATTCACTTGGATCATGGTGCCACATACGAGCAGTGCTTGCACGCGATTCAGCTTGGTTTTACGTCCGTCATGATAGATGGTTCGCTTTTGTCGCTCGAGGAAAATATTGCACTTACGAAGAAGGTCGTTGCTGCGGCGCATCCGCTTGGTGTTACGGTAGAGGGTGAGCTTGGAACCATTGGGCAAACGGGGGATTCTATCGAAGGTGGTGTCACAGAGATTATGTATACGAATCCAGCTGATGCTAAGCGTTTTGTGGAAGAAACAGGTGTTGATGCTCTGGCAATCGCAATTGGTACGGCACATGGAATCTATCCCGAGGGATTCGTCCCGAAATTGAAGCTTGATTTGCTTACGGAAATCCGCAATACAGTCTCTACACCTCTCGTCCTTCATGGTGGATCCAGTAATAAGGATGAGGAGATAGCAGAATCCGTAAAACGCGGTATTTGCAAGATTAACATCTCCAGTGACATCAAGTTCAGCTTTATGAAAGGCGTAGAGAAATACTTAAAAGAAAAGGGCTTTGAGCGTGAGCCAAACGTTATTTATCCTTCTTGCATTCGTATGGCACGTGATACGATGGAAGAAAAAATAGCGCTTTTTAATGACATTGACAAAGTAAAATGCTTTTCACTCTGAGGAGATTACGTACCAGTGCGTGAATTCAATCATATGTAACAGGGGATTGGCATAAGTATATCGGAGGAAAAACCTATGAATATTGTCGGTATCTCGGCGTGTGTAGCTGGAATCGCACACACCTACATAGCCAAGAAAAAATTGATTCAAGCTGGTGAGCAAGCAGGTCATAAAATCCATATTGAGACACAGGGAACCATAGGCATCGAAGACGAGCTTGCTTCCGAAGAGATTAAGGCAGCAGATATTGTCATTCTTGCTGTAGACATTCAGGTAAAAGGGAAGGAGCGCTTCGACGGGAAAAAGATTGTGGAAGTACCAACGGAGGTTGCGATTCATTCTCCTACGGCTTTAGTGAAAAAATTAGAAGAAGTTGTAAATAAGGGGTGAGTTAAATGGTAAACTTGCAAGTGCGAAAGCACGTAATGACGGGTATTTCCTTCATGATTCCATTTGTCTGTGCTGCAGGCATGTTGATGGTAATCGGTAATATTTTTGGTGGACACACTATCACAGACTATAAGGCCGGCTTCACACTCCCTGATGTACTCACTACATTGGGTGGAGATGGGCTTGGAATGTTACCGGTGTTCATTTCCACATTCATCGCCTATTCCATTGCAGACCGTCCAGGTATTGCTCCTGGTTTCCTGCTGGGATTGCTGTGCAAGGCGAGCGGATATGGCTTCTTAGGTGGACTCCTGACAGGTTTTTTGGGTGGCTGGTGTGCCAATTACTTGAAGAAAGTAATCAAAGTGCCATCATTTATGGAAGGTATTGTTCCACAGATGATACTTCCACTACTCACTACGCTCATTATTGGTTTGTTCATGGAATACGTAGTGGGAATTCCGATTCTTCTGCTTACAGAAGGTATTTACTCTTTGCTGATGAGTATGCAGAGTTCGGGCGGATCTGTCATTGTGCTTGGGTTGGTTCTGGGCGTCCTTTCGGCGGTTGATTATGGTGGTCCCATTAACAAAGTAACGTTTGTATTTGTCATGCAACTTATGACTCAGGGGATTGGTGCTCCTATTTCGGTCTTGATTTCTGCATCCATGATTGCTCCATTTGGTTTGACGATAGGTTATTTCATCAGTAAGGCAACAAGGTGTGACTTGTTCTCAAATCAAGAGAAAGACGCCCTCAAATCGGCTTTCCTTATGGGGTGCTGCCAGATTACAGAAGGCTCCTATCCGATTATCCTAAACGACTTGTTGCGAATCACGATATGTACGGCTATTGGTGCGGCCGTGGATGGGGCGTTGGTCATGTATTGGCAGTGTGCTTCGACAGTTCCGGCAGGAGGATTCTTCGCACTCCCGGGTATTGCAAATCCTGGTCTCTGGCTATTGAGCCTCTTTATCGGCTCTACAGTTTTTGCTATTTGCTTGCAGTTCTTGAAGCATAAGGCAGATGAAGTGATTCAGGTCGAGGAGAAGGAAAAAGAACTCGACTTGTCACAGATTAAAATCTCTGGATGATTGAATGTCTATAACGGAAGTGCGCCATTTGAATACGGTTCATTGGCGCATTTCTGCTATTGAAAGGAGGGGCAATATGATTACACACAAAAAAATAGGGGGCTTTTCTGAATCTGATGTATGGGAATATACCATGGTTAATTCACATGGTATGGAGGTCTCTGTCCTAAATTACGGAGGAATTATCCGTCGTATAATCTATCCTGATAAATATGGTAACAAAAAGAACAGAATATTGGCATATGAGGATATGACATTATATGAAGAAAATTCTATGTTTTTGGGCGCACTAATCGGTCGAATTGCAGGGCGTATTGCTAATGCAAGTTGTGAGATTCCAAACGGACCATCGTTGATCTTTGAAAGGAATGAAAAATCTTGTAATTTGCATGGTGGTAGCAGAGGATTCCACCATTGTTTTTGGCAAATCACTGGTAAAGAAACGGAGACAGAAGACAGTCTGATTCTTTATTACACTGATAAGGAACATGATGGCTGGTGCGGTGATATGCATGCTCGTGTGACGTATACTTTGAATAATTCTGATGAATTGCGTATACACTATCATGCCGAGAGTAATAAGATTGGGTTGTGCAATATGACCAACCATATGTATTTTAACCTGGATGGTATGGATACATCGCCGACTATATTGAGTCATGAATTGCAACTAGCAGCAGATTCTGTTCAATTCGTAGATGCAGAAACGATACCAACAGGGCATTTTGCTCCATGCGACAGTGAAAAAATTTTTGATTTCAGGACACTGCGCAGGATAGGGCAATATGGGATGAGCGTACACCCACAGCAACGACTGGTTCATGGTGGGTATGATCATGCATTTCATTTTGTCGGCAAGAAACATGTTGGAAAACTGAAATCTCGTGAATCAGGTATTCGTGTGGGCTTCGAAACACAAGAGGAGGCAGTGGTGGTGTATACATGTAATAAGGTCAACCATGATATTAAGCTGGAAGGTGGATGGGCTGTACCACATGCAGGTGTAACTTTGGAAACACAGGCATTTCCAGATAGAATCCACTCGGAATCTCCAGAAAAAGTCATTATAACACCAGAGAAGCCATATGATAGCGAAACCGTTTTTGCTTTCTCGATTGTATGAGACTCATTGCGGATTCCGTCATTGTTTTTGTAAAACACACCTACAAAGGGAGAAGTAGAAAATGAAACGTTCAGATATTAACGAAATCATTAAATATACCATCAAAGCAACGGAGTATTTCAAAATACCGTTGCCACCGTTTGCGTATTACACGCCTGATGATTGGAAGCGGGTTCAAAAGGATGAAGCAGAAATCGTCGATAATATGCTAGGGTGGGACGTAACAGATTTTGATACAAATGATTTTCTGCACACTGGGCTGACAGCATTCACATTCCGAAACGGGAATTATAATAAAAAAGATATTTATCCAAAACCGTACTGCGAGAAACTTCTGTTTGTTCGTGATGGACAAATTCTTCCTTTTCATTTTCAGAAATTTTTAATGCTTTTTCAATATCATTTAATAAAATCTCTTTCTCAATTTTTGGATATTTCATAAAACCTATATCTCCAAAATTTGAAGCCAAAGATTTATCTAAATTTTCTTTATTTATAAAG
>ERZ773014.2015-NODE-2015-length-12212-cov-2.632557_pt1 | contig 12212 bp, 12 predicted proteins | sample MGYA00580841_ERZ773014 | MGnify/ENA primary metagenome ERZ773014 (study PRJEB29015, sample SAMEA2737989) | human oral metagenome | biome: human oral; feature: human-associated habitat; material: dental | place: China | collected 2067 ...
GATTTTTACACCTTAATCTTGTGATAATTTTGTGTTGACAAAATAGCGCAGGTTAGAATGCTATGAAAAGTACGGTAAAGAAAATCGTAACGGCGGGAGTGTTCGCCGTTTTATTGTCCGCCCTCTGTATGCTTACCGCCTGTACCGATGCGTCTGACAGTTCCGAATATGAGGCTGAAAAAATCGACGGCGGCGTTTCATTAGTCGTAAGCTACGGTACAACGGAACTCGATATTTGTGCGGTGACTTCCGATAAAAAGCCTATAACAGTACCTATAAAAGGCGTCATCCCCTTACAAATCAAAAGCGGCGAGCGAACAAGCATCCCGCTAATCAAAACCGGTACGAAGCTTATCCTCAAAGGCAAGATTATCGAACTGATTTGTGCAAACAATTATTTGACAGCGCTCAACGTACAAGGTGTACCCGCCTTACAAAAACTTGACTGTTCCGGTAACGAGCTGACTTCGCTCGATGTGCACGGACTGACCGATTTAAGAGATCTCGACTGTTTCAATAATGAACTGACTTTGCTCGATGTGCAAGATTTAAAGGTTTTGCAAAAATTGAGTTGTAGCAGTAATTCACTCGATTCGCTCGACGTACACGGCTTGACCGCATTAGAAGATCTCGGCTGCAGTTATAATCGGCTTACTTCGCTCGATGCGAGCGGCTTGATAAATTTAAAAGAACTCGGCTGCAGTCATAATCGACTTACTTCGCTCAATGTGCGTGGATTGCGCGCTTTAGAAAAACTTTATTGCACTTATAATCAACTTACTTCGCTTGATATACAAGAGCTTCCCGCTTTGACAGAGCTGTATTGCGGCGATAATCAGATATCCTCGCTCGATGCGAGCGGTTTAGCCGAACTACAGGTTCTCGGATGTGCAAATAATAAATTGATTTCGCTCGACGTAGGAAGGTTAAACGCTTTAACGGATTTAGTGTGCAGCAAGAATCAGCTTTCGTTATTGAAAGTACATGACTTAAAATCTCTGCAATCGTTAGACTGTTCCGACAATCAGCTGACTACACTCGATATACAAAGCCTTCCCGCTTTGGAGACTTTAACGTGCAGCGGCAATCAGCTCTCTTCGCTCAACGTACAAAATCTAAACGCATTGAACAAGTTGGATTGCTCGTATAATCAGCTCAACGCGCACGCGTTTACGACACTGTTTAACAATCTGCCGACGCGTTCCGATCTTGTATATGACAGCGCTCGGTGTTATGTATACGGCGAAGTTCCCGGCAAAACGGAAGGCAATCATAAAGATTTTGTATCGCCGGAAAATTTGAAAAAAGCTTTTGAAAATGTAAAAAACGTCAAACAGTGGGACATATTTAAATGGGATGCAAAAGGAAGACCGCAAAAATTATAGGGGGCTTCTAAAAACCTCAGTTTTGAGAAGCTTTTCTTAGAATATGTGCGAAACGCATACGCGTGCTCAAGATAACCGTATACGAACGAATTGACGCATCTACGATATTTTGCTATGATAGCTTGAATAGCGAGTTTCGAAAGTATTTCTGATATAAGATATGCTTTCGGCAAGAACTTCGTTCGCTGCGCTCACTACCGAGTTTGCTCCGCAAACTCGCTGTGTATGCCGGGATTGAGCTTTTAAGGCAGGCTTCCGTAAGCCTAACGCTCGAAACGGCACGCGGCCGGAACCTTGCCTTAAGCATAATTTTATTTATTTTCGAAACTCGCCATTCATTGAGGCATGAAATAGTTGGAAGATTTCGAGTTTCCTAAAACTCGAAATCCATGCTATTATAGCGAAACCTCGCCCGGATGGTGGAATTGGCAGACACGCTAGCTTCAGGTGCTAGTGAGTTCACGCTCATGGGGGTTCAAGTCCCCCTCCGGGCATATACAATGGTTTAATTTTTCAGTAAGCTCGGCCTACTGAAAAATTGTTATGTACCATATCTGTTTCAGAAGTCCGCTCTGAATATTTTAATTTTTCATAATAGTTTACTAAAGTTGCATTTATATAAGGAAATACATAAATTACTGCAATTCCAAATGTAATAATACATAGAATATACCACCAGAAGAAACTAAGTAATAGGATAAACAATTCCCATTTATGTCCTTGCATCATTTCTTTAGATTTTTTTATTGCATCAGAACCGCTCATTTCCGGGTTATCTGCTAGAATATAATATGTCATTGAATACCTAAAGCAAGCTATAATACCAGGTATAACAAGCAATAAACTCCAAAGACAAATAAAAATCCCCATAAGTAAAGTTGCAACAAAAGATGAGCCAAATTGTTTGAATCCCATAAATCCTGTGTTGAATTGACCTTTTCCTTTTCTAACTACTTCAATCATAAATAAAGTCAATCCTAATTCAAATGGACCAGTCAATAATAAGGGACCAACAATAAGAGAGGATGACAAACTCAAAATTAAAGCAACAACAATGGACAATCCAAAAAATGTTGCCACATTCCCTTTAATTTGTTCCTTTGCAAGAGTTTTTAACTCTTTTCTCTCAATAACCATAAAATCCTCCTATGATTCTATTTAAACCGTTTTCATTTCTTAAAAGTAAAAGAAAGGAGAGTGCAAGCAGTGAAGCAAATCCTAAACATAATTCTTTTTCGTTATGTGAAAAAATTATATTCCCGTCGGAAAAGAAAGATAAAAAATAGCAAAAGTAAAATATTTGTTTTTTTCATTTTTTCTCTTACATTATATCAGCCTTTTTCTGATGTTCTTCCATTATCGGATCCCAATACCCATGATATTGCCGTTCGAATTTTGTACCCTTTGCCGAAACACCTGCTTTTATAAAATCACTGACAGCCTTTTCAAAAGGAACCTTATGACTATACAATGCACTATTCAAATATTCATGATTTAATTTACTTTCACTGCCATAGAGTTCATCGACTTCTTTTCCATATGATAAAGTATCTATCTTTGTATATCTATCAAGTCCGGAGTGATCGTTTAAATATAAAGAAAGTGAATCCATATTTATTCTATTCGCTTGAAATGTCCAGCCCGTACACACAAATTTTTTTTCCGAATACTCATTGGTTTTATAGTCAAAACAAACATAGCTATACATATTTTCACTTATTTCCAGAATTTTTCTTTTCTCTTTTTTTATTCTAGGAGTAGAAACGTAATCGGGATCTTCATAATCCGGTTCCCAATCATGTTCCAGTAATTCAAACTCTATCGTATTTGAATCTACCGTTTTATATTTTCCATCAAAATATGTTTTGCTATAAAAATATTCATAATAATCATTCTTTGAATACCCCACCGACATTTCAGAACCAAAATGTTCCAATTCCCACTCCGATAGTTCTTTCCAGTTAAAGAACGATGTTAAATACAGCTTGAGCTCTTCTTTTGTTCCGGGCTTTTTAAATTCAGGCTGATTCTCAATTAGATATTCGCCGAACACCCATCCATATTCAGGCTCTTCATTTTTCCATTCATATCTTGGAATTAATATTTCAATCCATGGTGCGGTAATAGTATCAATTTTTTCTTCTTTTCCAATTGCTACAATTTTTACCGGAAAACGATATGGAAGAACACAAAGACGTTTTGATTTTAACGAAGGTTTATCTCTAACTCTTAAACCGTCTTCGGAATCAACAAACATTGTATCGATAACTTTTCCGGTATCGAAAAATCTGCTTTTATCTGAGAATGCCGAGATTACTATGAAATAATTTAATAGAAGGAATATTAATAAACTTTTTTTCATTTTTTTCTTACTCCGAATAATTACTGCTTGATCAAAAATCATACACAATAACGTTATTTTTTTATTATACCACGATATCACCCGAAAATACAGTATTTGTACGGTTCCGCCGAAAATTATAGAAGTCCACCCCTTTTATAAAAACGATGCGTAAATTATTTGCGGCACCCCTCCTCCGCGCCGATTTTCCACTTTACATTTTTTTTGCAATTCACTAGTATTTTTTTTCGTGGATGTGCCGTCGGCACAAGAGGGAGCAATCCCCATACAAGACTTGCTGTAGCAAAGTAGCAGTGCAGAGGAACAAAAATTGGCATTCAAAGTCACAATCATCGGAGCCGGCCAAGTCGGCTCTACGATCGCGTATTCGCTCACCGTTAAAGGCATCGCGTCCGAAATCGTAATGATCGATATCAACACGCAAAAAGCTTTGGGCGAAGCGCTCGACATCAGGCAGGGTACGCCGTTCTGCGACCCCGTAACCATCTATGCAGGGACATATGCGGATGCAAAGGATTCCGATATCGTCGTTCTGACGTCGGGCGTCGCGCGGAAGCCCGGACAATCGCGGCTGGATTTGGCGCAGACGAACGTCGACATCACGAAGAGCATCATCCCCGAAATCATCAAGTATGCTTCGACGGCGATCTACGTGATCGTTTCGAATCCGGTCGATATTTTGACATATCAATTTTGCAAAATGTCGGGACTGCCGCAAAATCAGATTTTCGGTTCCGGAACGATCCTCGACACTGCCCGCCTTCGCGCACGCATCGCCGAATACTATCACATCGCACAGCAAAACGTACACGCATACGTTTTCGGCGAACACGGCGATTCTTCGTTCGTTCCGTGGTCGCTTGCAAATATCGCGACGATTCCCGTCGACGAATATAAATCCTGTCTCGAAGACAACGACAAACTCATCCCGCCGCTCGTTCACGACGAAGTCGAATCCTATATCCGAAGTTCGGGCGGAAAAATCATCGAGCGCAAAGGGGCGACCTTTTATGCCGTAGCGATTTCGGTCGCGCACATCGTCGACTGCATCAACAACGCCGCCGACACGACGCTCACCGTATCCGCAATGGCAAACGGCGAATACGGCATCAAAGACGTAAGCCTTTCGATGCTTTCGGTCGTCGGCCGCACGGGCTTCCACGGGCACCTGCTCGCGCCCCTTTCCGATATGGAAATCGTGCAGATGCGGCGGAGCGCGGACTGTCTGAAAGACGCAATCAAACAGATTCGGTTTTAATACGGCGCTTTGATGTGATTGCGGACGACTGTTCGCAGGATCGAAAAAATGCGCCGAATACGAAAATCCCGTTTTAATAAAACGAGGATTTAAAACCTGTCCGTACCGCTTTGCTCCGCTCCGTCATCGGTTCCGTGTATTTTTTTCGCTCCCGTCCGCACCGCAATCACCTCGATCCGACAATCAATCGATCGGAACATTTCGAATTTTATTAAATTCGAAATCGAATTATTAAAATGATACAAGGGAAAAGCGATGGGCGATTTCAGAATTGAACACGATTCGATGGGAGAAGTAAAAGTTCCCGCCGACAAATATTGGGGCGCGCAAACGGAGCGCAGCCGCGAAAATTTCCGCATCGGCGTCGGCATCGAAACGATGCCGCGGGAAATCACAAAAGCTTTCGGGCATTTGAAAAAAGCCGCCGCGAGAGCGAACAATGCGCTGAAGCCTGAAAAGATGACGGCGGAAAAACTTTCGTGCATAGAAAAAGCCTGCGACGAAGTGATCGAAGGAAAGCTCGACGAACACTTTCCGCTCGTCGTATGGCAGACGGGAAGCGGCACGCAGTCGAATATGAACGCGAACGAAGTGATCGCAAACCGCGCAAACGAAATCGCGGGTAAAAAGCTCTGTCATCCGAACGACGACGTCAATATGAGTCAGTCGAGCAACGACACTTTTCCGACGGCGATGCACATCGCAGCCGTCGTCGAAATCGAAGACAAACTCTTTCCTGCGATAGATTTGCTTGTATCGACGTTTAAAAAGCTGGAAGCGGTAAACGAAAACGTCGTCAAAAGCGGGCGCACGCACTTGCAGGATGCCGTCCCGATTTCATTCGCGCAGGAGATAAGCGGCTGGCGGACGTCCCTCGAAAAAGACAAAAACCTCATTTCGCTCGCGCTTCCCGAATTGAAAGAGCTCGCACTCGGCGGTACGGCCGTCGGTACGGGACTCAACGCACCTCGAGGCTTCGACGTAAAGGTTGCCGAAGAACTGTCTTCTCTCACCGGAAAGCGCTTTATCACGGCTCCGAATAAATTTCACGCGCTCACGAGTAAAGACGAAATCGTCTTTGCTCACGGAGGAGTAAAAGCGCTCGCGGCGGATTTATTAAAAATCGCAAACGACGTTCGCTGGCTCGCTTCGGGTCCGCGCTGCGGACTCGGCGAAATACACATTCCCGAAAACGAGCCGGGCTCTTCGATCATGCCGGGAAAAGTCAATCCGACGCAGTGCGAAGCGGTGACGATGGTCGCGGTGCAAGTGATGGGAAACGACGTCGCCGTCGGCATGGGCGCGAGTCAGGGCAATTTCGAACTCAACGTGTTTATGCCGGTTATCGCATATAATTTTTTGCAGTCGGTACGACTGCTTTCCGAAGTCATCGTTTCGTTCAATAACAACTGCGCGTCGGGCATTACGGCGAATAAAGAAAAAATGCATTTCAATCTCTACAATTCGCTCATGCTCGTCACCGCGCTGAACCCGTACATCGGCTACGAAAATGCTGCGAAGACGAGTCACAAAGCGTACGAAGAAAACATTTCGCTGAAAGACGCATGCGTATCGCTCGGTTTTTTGACTGCGGAAAAATTCGACGAAGTTTTTCATCCCGAAGAGATGGCGGGCATAAAGCGCTGAAGCGTACCGGCGGGCTGCCGAAAAAGCAATCGGCTTTCGGGACGGGCCGTCGGCGCAAGGTTTTTGTTTGAGGGGTTTTGATTATGGACGATCACCGTATATATTCGTATTTTCCGGGATGCACGCTTCGCAACAAAGCGCTCGATTTGGATCGCTATGCCCGTTCCTCGGCCGAAGCGCTCGGATTTACGCTCGAAGAGATTCCCGACTGGCAGTGCTGCGGCGGAACCTATCCGCTTGCAAAAGACGAAATCGCGACGAAGCTTTCATCGGTGCGCGCGCTTGCGGCTGCCCGCGATGCGAAGCGCACGCTCGTTACGATATGCTCGGCGTGTCACAACGTCATAAAGCAGGTAAACGACGATATGAGGCGGGACGACAATGTCATCGTAAAAGTCAACAACTATTTTAAAAATGACGGCATCTCCTATCACGGGGAAACGAAGGTGCTGCACTATCTCGAAGTGCTGCGCGATGTCGTCGGCTGGGAAAACGTCAAAGCGAAAGTGACGAAACCGCTTACGGGCAAAAAAATCGGAGCCTACTACGGCTGTCTCCTCTTGCGGCCGGGACGCGTTATGAAGATGGACGATCCGGAAAATCCGAGCATCCTCGAAGATTTTATATCGGCGATCGGCGCGACACCTGTGCGCTATTCGCTTCGGAACGAATGCTGCGGCGCGTATACGATGTTCGACGGCGGGGATATTCCCGCAAAACGGTGCAAAAAGATTTTGGATAACGCCGAATCGCAGGGAGCCGAGCTGCTCGTCACCGCCTGCCCGCTCTGCCGTTATAATCTCGTCAAAAACAGGAACAGCGAAAACATAAGCGTACTGTATTTTACCGAACTGCTCGCCGAAGCTCTCGGCGTCAAGGAGCAATGCCGTGCTGCAGTCTGAACTCAATAAGATCCGCGATGAAATACTTTCGATCAGCGGAGTAAACGTGCGCAAGTGCATGCAGTGCGGAAAGTGTTCGGGTACTTGCCCGTCCTACGACGATATGGAATATCATCCGCACGAATTCGTACACATGGTCGAAACCGGCGATATCGAAGCGCTTTTGAAAACGGAATCGACGTACCGTTGTCTGTCGTGTTTTGCGTGCATGGAACGCTGCCCGCGCCAAGTCGAACCTGCGAAGATCGTGGAAGCGGTGCGCACGGTCGTCGAACGAGAGCGGGGTGCGGAACGCCTCGCTGCCGAAAAAGTGCCGCTTTATATCGACGGCGATATGCCGCAGCAGGCGATCGTCAGCGCATTCAGAAAGTACAGGAAGTGAGTATGCGAAAAATCGGAGTTTTTGTGTGCCACTGCGGCACGAATATAGCGGGCACGGTCGATGTAAAAGCCGTCGCGGACGCGCTCGGAAAAGAAGCGGGCGTCGTCTTTTCGACGGACTACACCTATATGTGCTCTCAGACGGGTCAGGATCTCATAGCCGACACGATAAAAAAACATGAGCTCGGCGGAGTCGTCGTGTGTTCCTGTTCGCCTCGTATGCACGAAGCGACGTTCCGAAAGTGTGCGGAAAAAGCGGGTATCAATCCTTACCTGCTCGAAGTTGCAAACATCCGAGAGCAGGATTCGTGGATATGCAAAGATATGCCGACGGCAACGGCAAAGGCGATTTCGCTCGGAAAAGCTGCGATCGCAAAAGTGCTGTTGAACGAACCGCTCACTGCGGGCGAAACGCCGGTCACCAAGCGCGCTCTCGTCATCGGCGGAGGTATCGCGGGCATTCAGACGGCGATCGATATCGCGGACGCGGGGTTTCCGGTAGACATCGTCGAAGCGAAGCCGACGATCGGCGGCAAAATGGCGCAGCTCGACAAAACCTTTCCGACGCTCGACTGTGCGGCCTGTATCCTCACGCCGCGCATGGTCGAATGCGGGCAAAACGAAAATATCAGAATTCTCTCGTACAGCGAAGTGACGGATATCAAAGGATTCGTCGGAAACTTTACGGTGACGATAAAGCGCAAAGCGCGCTACGTCGACGAAACGAAATGTACGGGCTGCGGCGAATGCGTGCAAAAGTGTCCGCAAAAAAAAGTGCCGAACGAATTCAATATGAATCTCGACAAGCGCTCCGCGATCTATATTCCCTTTGCGCAAGCCGTTCCGAAAATCGCGACGATCGATGCCGCACACTGCATGAAGCTCACGTCGGGAAAGTGCGGCGTCTGTTCGATGGTGTGTCAGGCAAAGGCGATCGACTACAGTGCGAAAGATACGTTCATCGAAGAAAAATACGGAGCCATCGTCGCTGCGACCGGCTACAATCCGATCGACTTGTCGAAGTTCGACGAGTTCGCGTATTCGCAGAGCAAAGACGTCGTATCGTCCCTCGAATTCGAACGCCTCATGAATGCGGCGGGCCCTACCGGCGGCACCCTGCTCCGCCCTTCCGACGGCAGGCATCCCAAAACGATCGTATTCGTCCAATGCGTCGGAAGCCGCTGTTCGGCGGACGCGGAAAAAGGTCACGAATACTGTTCGAAAATATGCTGTATGTACACGGCAAAGCACGCGATCCTCACGAGAGACCACTACCCCGATACGGAGTGTTACGTATTTTATATCGACGTGCGTACACCGGGAAAAAACTTCGACGAATTCTACCGGAGGGCGGTTGAACAGTACGGCGTGCACTATATCAAAGGCATGGTCGGAAAAGTGTCCGTCGAAGAAGACGGCACGCTCGACGTGCAAGGCTCGGATCTGCTCATGGATAAACAAGTGCACATCAAAGCCGACATGGTCGTACTCGCCGCTTCCATCGAAGCAGATAAGTCCGCGCGCTCATTGGCGACAATGCTCACCGCGAGTATGGACACGAACGACTTTTTCACCGAAGCGCATCCGAAGCTCCGCCCCGTCGAAAGCCCGACTGCCGGCGTCTATCTTTCAGGCTGCGCGCAGGGACCGAAGGATATTCCCGAAACGGTTTCACAGGCAAGCGCGGCGGCAAGCAAAGTCATCGGCCTCCTCGTAAAGGATAAACTGAAAAACAATCCCTGCGTCGCCGAATCAGACGAAGCGATGTGCAACGGCTGCTCGCAGTGCGAAAACGTATGCCCCTACGGCGCGATCACGTATATCGATAAAGACTTCCGCGGCATAAACCGTACGACGGTGACGCGCCGAGTCGCGCAAGTAAACCCCGCCGTCTGTCAAGGCTGCGGCGCGTGTACGGTCGCCTGTCCCTCGGGAGCGATGGATCTCAAAGGATTTACGAATAAAGAAATCATGGCGGAGGTCGATGCTTTATGTCTGTAAAAAACGATACGGCGTTTGCACCCGGTATTTCCTCAAACGCCGGCACGAAAAGCGGCACGAAGCCGAAGACTGTCGATGCGGCTGCCGGAAACGATTTTCCCGAAAAAAAGAGTGCATTCAAACCGAAAATAGTAGCCTTTTGCTGCAACTGGTGTTCGTATGCGGGAGCGGATTTGGCCGGCAGCAATCGCCTCGAATATCCCGCCGACGTCAAAATCATCCGTATTCCCTGTTCGTGCCGCCTGAACCCGATCTTTATCCTGCGCGCGTTTCAGCGGGGAGCCGACGGCGTCATCCTCTGTGGCTGTCACCCGGGAGACTGCCACTATACGAGCGGCAACTATTTTGCGAGGCGGCGCATGACGCTCCTCTTTTCCATGCTCGAATTCCTCGGCATCGAAAAAGGGAGGACGAGAGTCGAATGGGTGTCCGCGGCGGAAGGCGCGAAATTTGCCAAAACGATGCATGAGTTCGTCGAGACGGTAACGGCGCTCGGAGAAAACAAACGGCTGGAGGATTTACGATGCAAAGCGAAATGACCGGCGAATTGGTAAGCCGCGCAAAAGCGCTGCTTGCGGATAAAACCGTACAGCTCGTGCTCGGCTGGAGAAGAGGCCTTTTCGATTACGATGTAACGCCTTCGCTTTTTACGTCGGCGGACGATGTCGAAAAAAACTTCGTATACAACGAATACAGCGCGGCGAACCTGTCGAAATACCTCGTCAAAGAAACGCGCAAAATCGAAACGGTGAAAAATACCGTGCGTGCAAACAACGCGCTTGCAAAACAAAAAGACGCAAACGCCGAAACGCAGGCGGAACCCGAAGCGAAAATACTCGTGTTTTTAAAACCCTGCGACACTTACAGCTTTACCGAATTGCTGAAAGAACACCGCATTTTCAAAAGCGACGTATACGCGATCGGCGTTCCGTGCGACGGCATGAAAGACCCCGAAAAAAGAGAGCTGTCCGAACGCTGCGCCGTGTGCAAAAGCAAAAAACACATCGGCTGCGACGAACTTATCGGAGAAGACGGAGACGTTCGGGATTCCGCGCGCTTCGACGAAGTTGCAAAGCTCGAAGCGATGACGGAAGAAGAGCGCTTTGCGTTTTGGCAAAACGAACTTTCGCGCTGTATCCGCTGCAACGCGTGCCGCGATGTCTGTCCCGCCTGTACTTGTACGACGTGCGTATTCGACAACCCCGCATCCGGCGCTGCACAAAAAGTCGCCGCATCGAGTTTCGAAGAGAGCATGTACCATATCATCCGCGCGTGGCACGTTGCAGGCCGTTGTACCGACTGCGGCGAATGCTCTCGCGTGTGTCCCCAGCGTATTCCGCTGCACCTCATCAATCGAAAATTTATTAAAGACATCGACGAACTCTACGGTTCTTATACGGCGGGAAGCGATATGGAGACAAAGCCGCCGATGCTCACGTATAGGACGAGCGACGCGGAGCCCGGCATCATCTATTCGCGTTCGGGAGGTACCTTATGAGAACTTTCGTATCGCTGCCGTTTGAAAAACTCGACGAGCTCTTTGCCCTCATCGCACAAAAGGAAGCGCTGTATATTCCCGTAGACGACGCATCGGGTAAAGCCGATTTTAAACGCTGGAAAAAAGGCGCCGTCCTTTCGTCCGAGCTTAAAACGGTGAGATCGGCAAAAGATTTTTTCTTTCCGAAAATCGAAAACCTCGTGCACTACAAGCTTTCGGGCAAAAAAATCGAAGTCGAAGATCCGCGTACCGAATCGGAAGACTTTGTCGTTTTCGGAGTGCGCGCATGCGACGCTGCGAGTTTTGCGATCGTCGACGACGTGTACATCAATATGGAGCCGGTCGATACCTACTACAAAACGCGGCGTGAACACGGCACTGTCGTCACGCTCGCCTGCTCGGAACCGAAAGAAACCTGTTTTTGTAAACTCTACGGTATCGATGCGGCCGAGCCGCAAGGAGATGCGAGCGCGTGGATTGCGGACGGAAACGTCTATTTTCGCGCGAACACCGAAAAGGGAAAGGCGTTTATCGAAACGATCGAAAGCATGACAAGCGAAAGCGGCGCGGAAGCCGTCGAAAAGCAGCAAAAGGCGGTGAGAGAAAAAATCGATACGCTGCCCTTCGTCGATATCGACCTTTCGAACTTCCGCGGCGAAAATATGCTTCCGATTTTCAATCTCCCCGTGTGGGAAAACCTCAGTGAAGCGTGCTTGGGCTGCGGTACCTGTACCTACGTGTGCCCGACGTGCATGTGCTTTGACATAAGGAGTTTCGA
>ERZ773014.2017-NODE-2017-length-12201-cov-3.157253_pt1 | contig 12201 bp, 10 predicted proteins | sample MGYA00580841_ERZ773014 | MGnify/ENA primary metagenome ERZ773014 (study PRJEB29015, sample SAMEA2737989) | human oral metagenome | biome: human oral; feature: human-associated habitat; material: dental | place: China | collected 2067 ...
CAGGACATGGTTCACCCTTCGTCAGTCTTAATGCTAGCAATCCTGCCTGATTTGCGAAATAGGATATTTGTGCATCATCATATTGCTTTTGAAGTATTACTTTCCTATCTGCACTTGCCTCGAGTAACTGTGTTTTCTCCTTCAAAGTATTAATAGCATTTTGATAATTACTTTGAATCATGCTTGCATGATGAAAAGTATAAATTTTCTTTTCTATCTCTTCTTCTTTTAAAATAACTTTATTCAAAGATAGTTCACTATCGGTTAATGTGTGTGCTTCCTTCTGCTTTAAAGCGATATCTTCATCCAACCGCTTCTTAAAGTTTGTTTTGGTTTCTAAATCTTTGGAAATAATAGAAATCTGTTTTCTAATCTCCGCAAGTTTTGTACTGAGCTTTGTTAAGTTCTCATATTCAGGTAACTCATGTTCAATTTGTGCTTGCTCTTTCTTTAACGCATCGATTTGAATATGATACTTTTCTCCATCAGTCTTCAATCTTTCTGTGTAAAGATTCGCTTTCTCTTCTTTCACTGGCTTTTCTTTTAACAGTTTTTCAAGTGAAAGAAGATCTTGTAGTTGTTTTGTTTTCTCTGTTTCTTCTTTACGTGATTTCTGAAGCTGGTTTTGAATTTGTGCTTTTTGCTTCTGTAGTTTTTCTGTACTTTCTTTAGAACTAGCGATAATTTCATCCAATAAATCATATACTGGCTGAATATCATCCATCGCAAATGTTTCTAAAGTTTGCGCATATTGTTCTTGTAAAATCTCTGGCACACGCACATCACTGATAATCTGCTGTAAACGTAATTTTGCGTCATTCAGTGCGAGGTAACTTTCCTTTGCCATCTGATTTAAACGGTCCATCAAAACAGAGTACTTACTTGTCATAAATACTTTTTCAAATAACTTCCCGCGTTCTTTTGTGTCCGCATTTAAAATTTCAAGGAAACTTCCTTGCGCTATCATCGCAATCTGGCGGAATTGATCTCTCTTCATGCCGAGTAATTGTTCAACCTGTTTGGTAACTTCTGTTGGTTTTACAATACGGTCTCCATTTGGCAGGATGAGATATGCATCTGTTGCTTTACTACGCTGTTTTACTTCACCATTTTTTTGTACATGCGTATATGTATATTCAGGACGTCGATAGATATGATATTCCTCGTCATGATAGACAAAATCTAATTCGACGTAGGTTTCAATCTCTTCTTTTGCGTATTCACTGCGTAAGGTCTTTACATCGCGAATATCTCCACTTGGCTTTCCAAATAAAGCGAATGTAATCGCATCAAAAATGGTTGTCTTACCTGCACCAGTATCCCCAGTAATCAGATAAACTCCATTTTCACCTAACTTTGAAAGATCAAGCTCAATCTTGGAGGCATATGGTCCAAAGGCAGAGAGCACTAACTTAATTGGTCTCATTCTTCATCCCCCTCTTTCCAGATTTTTGTCACAAGTTCATCTAATATCTTCTCTTGTGTATCATCAAGCCCATGACCTGTATATTGTGCAAAGAAATCTCCAAAGATTTCTTGTGGTGTTTGGTTCTTTTGTTTTGTATAGCTAATACCTTGTTCACTTTGTTCATATGCTGAATTCGGATATGAAATTCCAAGAATATTCGGATAACGTAAACGCAGTGTATTCATCGCATCAAATACCATGCGTTCATCTTGCAGTTGGAAGTATACGTAGTCATCATTCTTTACATTCTTTCTTTGCAGAATATTCGCAAAGGTATCTTTGATGACAACCACATCATGTAGAGGTTTTAAATCAACCGTGTAAACGGTTGTATTTCCCTTCTCTTTCATATCGATGATGGTAACTGACTTTGTTGTATTTGCTTCACCAATCGAATATTTCAGAGGTGTACCACAATATCGCATTGTATCTCGCAAGATTGTCTGTGGACGATGGATATGCCCTAACGCAACATAATCAAAATCACGGAACACATTTCCATCCACATTATCTGTACCACCAACACTTACCTCTGAACCTTGTTCATCGGTTACAGTACCTGTAATAAATTGGTGCGATAAGATTACATTACGTTCCTGTTGATTCAGTTCAACTGTTTGTAATGCATGTTTGATAGCTTCTGTATATCCCTCCACAGCTTCTGTCTCATCTAAATACTGGTTTACATAGATTGGACGTATATACGGAAGGCTGTAGAAATGGATGGGTCCATATGCATCCTCTATCGTTGTACTTGCAAGTATACCTGTATATTTCCCAGTAATATGAATATTGGAGTCCGCAAATATCTCAGCTCCATATGAAAGTCTAGTCCCATTATCGTGGTTTCCTGCAATTATAATCACATGGATATTTAAGTTCTTTAACTCCAACAAAAACATACTTAAAAGAGCGACTGCTTCTGAACTAGGGTTACCAGTATCATAGATATCACCAGCCAGTAATACTGTAGTCACTTTTTCTTGTTTTAGAATGTCAATGATTTGTCGCAAAATGTACTTTTGATCTTCGATTAGCGAATATTCCTTGAGTCTTTTCCCTAAATGAAGATCTGATAAATGTGCAATTTTCATATTGACCACTTCTTTCTTAGACGTGTAACGTTTGATTCTGTGCAATTCTAAATAGAATCGCAATAATCCAAGTGTAATTCGTAATTGAATTTGGTGCGTAGTACTCTAACAACAGAATACATGCATGTAGCTCTTTGGCATTTTCAGAGAAGATACCATATCCCTTTTGGTATTTTAAAAACGTCATAACTTCTTTATAGTCTTCCTGAATACGATCAAGTGAAACGCCTAGATTCGCTAAAATCGCATGCAATACAAAATAGTAATAGTTTACTGCGCGATCAAAGCTACTACTAGACGATTGAATAAATTCCATTGTTCGTCTTACTTTTGTGGTCGCTGTCCCTTCACACAAAGCTAGGATATAAGATAATAATCTTGCATAGTCATTATCAAGTCGATATTCATGAATTAACAAATCATCCATGATAACTAGCTCATCAACCACATCATCCTTTAGATTTGGTGAAAGTGCTAGAAGTCCTGCATAAACCACATCTGTATCATTCGTCAAAAAACGATGTAAATCTTTCATCTGATTATAAATGGAAAGAGCCTTATAATAAATACTCTTATAATCAAGCCCTGGTAAACTCGCCGCAGTAAATGATAATAAACCAAGACCACTATTATCTGAAAAGCTGCGGTTAAATTGTTCCTCAAATTCCTTGGCATGAGAAATAAATTCATCTGGCTCGATATCAGTCGCCGCAATCATCGCAGCATATATTTTTGGCATGTAAACACGATAAGGCGATGTAAATGAGAATGACTTACTAATAACTCGTTCGCAAATTTTGATAGCCTCATAGTTGATATCTTTTTCAAAGTGAGAATAAATATAGGCTATTGCCACATTTTCCTGCTCTAACGAGAAGATATTACGACTTAGTTCATTTTTATCATCTACAAATTTTGTACATTTTTCTAATAATAACTCATTCATTTCATTTACCTCTTCTGACTAATATTATAAGCAGAATATGCTTTTCCCTCAATCAAAGTCATAAAAACAAGCCCTCTATAGAGCTTGTTTATCGTGAACTACGTTGGGCAAGTGCTTTCATTAATGCAATCGTATAAAGAATTGCATTTGTCAGTGTATAAATAGATGTATTATTTCCAACGTAGTAACTTAATAAAATCATACATGCATGTAAGGATCTTTCCGGTTTAGAAAGCCAACCATACTGTCTACTCTTTTTTAAATACTCTATCACGTCATCATAATCTTTTTGAATTGTATCAAGCGGAATAGAAAGATTTGCGACTACTGCATGAAGGACATAGTAAATATACCCTATGCGACGATTCCATTTACTTGTACAAGATTCGATGAATTCCATCGCATTCTGAACCTTCTGCGTTGCAGTACCGTCACAGAAGGCGAGAGCATAGGAAAGTCTTCTAGAAAAATCCCTAGGTAGTCTATATTCATTTACAAGCAGATCATCCATAATAACTAGCTCATCCACAACATCTTCCTTAACATTTGAAGACATCGCCAGAATTCCTGCATATACCACGTCCAGATCATTTGTTAAGGAGCGTTGTAAATCCTTCATTTGGTTATAGATTGCAAGTGCCCTATAGTAGATGGTTTGATACTCTACCTGCGGTCTTTCCGCAGCACTAAAACATAGTACTCCAAGTCCTATCGTATCCTTAAATGTACGGTTAAAAAGTTCTTCAAAACTCATCACACGATTGACTACGATATCTGGTTCTATATTGGACACATCCATCATCGCCGCATATACCTTCGTTAAAAATCGGTATTGAAATGAGCTAAACGGAAATGAACTCTGGATGACATCTTCACAATGTTCCAACATTTCAAAATTTATTTCTCTTTCGTTGGACATGTAGATAAATGCAATATCCGCAATCCCTTCAGGGCTATACAGGAAATATTTACGGCGTAACGCCCTTCGATTATCCAGGAATGTATTGCATTTTTCTAATAAAAAATCATCCATCAAATCCACCTCTATTTAAATATTGTATGTATAAATAACTTTTCATGCAATCCATAACAAAAAAACAAGCCCCACTACCGAAGACTTGTTCATCGTAATTCTAATTAACGAAGTGAGAATACACCTTCTCCTTCATCTTCTAAAGTGAGGGAGAAGAAATGTGACATCGCCTCTACAAGATACTCTGTATCTTTTGCGCCTGCTGTTTCATAAGACGAATGCATCGCAAGTTGTGCAAGTCCAATATCTACTGTATTCAACGATACATGGGCATTTGAAATATTACCCAACGTTGAACCACCTGCCATATCAGAGCGATTTGTGAATGTCTGTACAGGAACATTCACAGCTGCACATACTTCTTTAAATACTGCCGCAGATACCATAAAACTAGATGCGATTGCGCGTTTAGCCTCTTCTGGATTCTTACCACAAGATAACGCAATTCTTTCCAATGTATCTTCTAAGAAAGTGGAATCTGCACCTTGTTTTGTGCCTGAACCAACTTCTTCATTATCAAAGATTACCACAACAGGAACACTTTCACTATCGTTTGCGCCTAAAAAGCCATAGAGGCACCCAAATGCACACTGTAAATCATCTAAGTGACCTGCAGACACGAATTCATTCTGATAACCCCAAACAGTTCCCTTTTCACGCGTATAGAGATATAGGTCATGGCTAAGGATGTCTTCCACCTTTACGTCGATTGATTCAGCTACCACTTCCATAAACTTACCCTTGGCATCTTCAGTACCAAATACTGGTAACATATCTACCTGTGCATTATAAGTCGCATTTGTATTCGCTTCACGATTCATATGAATCGCAAGATTAGGAATAACTAATAAATCCTTGTCAACACGTACAAGCTTTGTAACAAGTTTTCCATTCTCCTTTACGATAACTCTACCCGCTACAGATAATGGGCGATCAAACCATGGCGCACATAACATACCGCCATATTTTTCAACGTTTAGCTTCACTACCCCGTTACCAACAATCTCTGGATTTTCTTTCACTTTGAAAGTTGGGGAATCGCTGTGTGCTGACCCAATCATATATCCCTTATAGTCTGTTGTAGGAATACGGAAGGCAATGATACTGGATTGGTTTCTCACCGTAAAGTATCTACCATCTATCTCAAGATCCCAAGAATTTGCCTCTGATAATTCACGATATCCTTGTTTTACTAATACCTTCTTTATCTCATCGATTGCGTGAAAACAAGTCGGACTCTTGTGTAGAAAATCTAATAATTTTTCATTGATATCTACCATAAACTCTCCTTATATAAAGTTACTTATTTATTATAGACGAAAACCACCGTAATTGGTGGCTTCTCTATTTAGATTACAAAATTTCCATTTCTAAATACTGGCACAACTGTACCGTCTTGTTGGATACCATCAATATTCATTTCTTTTGTACCAAACATAAAGTCTTCATGTTGAGATGATTCATTTGCGCCTGCAGCCTTAAGTTCTTCTTCACTCATATGCGCACCACCCTTTACGTTTTCAGGATATGGCATACCTAGCGCTAAATGACACGCAGCGTTTTCATCAAACAAAGTATTGAAGAATAGGATATTTGAATTTGAGATTGGTGAATCATATGGCACTAAGGCAACCTCGCCTAAGTATCTAGAACCTTCATCAAAGTCCAATAAACTCTTGAGTGTTTCCTCTTCTTGTTTTGCGCCAAAGTCAACAACCTTACCATTTTCAAAACGGAACCAGAAACCATCAATCACCTTACCACTGTAACTTAAAGGTTTTGAAGCATACACGATACCATTAACACCTGTCTTCTTAGGCATTGTAAAGCATTCTTCTGTTGGAATGTTTGGATCAAAGTAAACTTTCTTCGGTGTCATATCTCCACCACCAATCCATACATGGTTATCCACAAGTTCTACTGTTAAATCCGTTCCTAGTTCACTTGTAAAATGCAACTGCTTGAAATTTAATTCTGTTAACTTGCGTGCATGTTCTACAAGATCACCATCATGAATGCGCCAGTTTTCAAGTGGATCACTATCCTCTGTTACACGGCTTGTCATAAAGATTGCGTCTTCTAGCTTCTCAAACGCTTCTTCCTCAGAAAGATGAGGGAATACGACCTTTGCCCATTCTACAGAAGGAATTCCTATTACACACCATTGTCCTTCGTTATTCATTGTGTACTTACGTAAGTCTTTCATCTTCTTACTATAAGCCATCTGATATGCACGAACCTTAGACTGGTCTACATCCTTTAAAGCACCTGGCATATCAGAATGAATGCGTAAATAACACGCACCCAAATCATGTTCACGCTTTACCATGTCATATTTCCAATCTGGAATATCGGTTAATGTCTCTTCACTTTGATATGTGTAAGTTAGTTTTGCTAACTCTGTATCCGTCCAACTCATAATGACTTCTCTAGCACCTACGGCATATGCTTCTTTCGCAACCATGCGTACAAACTCATAGTCACGAACGGATGCAGTAATTACTAGTGGTTGATTTGGCTGTACATTAACACCACGTACAACTGCTAATTTCGCTAACTTTTGATACATCGCTTTACTTGCACTCATAAGATCCTCCTATTTTTTAAATAATTCGTCATACCCTGGAACTTCTTGAATATGACGCATAAAATCTTTGGTAATAATGAATGACTTTGGCCCAAATGGATTGATTACAATAGAGTCATATTTCGCTGGTATTAAGTGAAAACACTCCTTGATATTACGCACTTCCATTTGGATTTCATCCTCTTCATATATGTTACTATATCGCAATAATGCATTCCAATCTGTAAACAATACCAATACAGCTTTATCCGGATTGACATTTAGACGAACAGACATAAATCTTTCATCATCGACGTTTTCGTTTGTGTATTTAATGAGATAAAACTCACTCATACAGATTTCATATACTAGTGTGCCAATATACTCTTGATTCATAAAGAACTTTGCATACTCACGTAAAATTCCACTTAAACCTGGATTCTCTATAATACTTGGATCAGCACTAGCTTGAATACTGCTGATAACACTATACTTCAATAAGAAATCTTTACAGGAATGATTGAGTTTGATTGTTACCACACGATTCTTTGCGGAAGATACTTGCTTATTATCACAGAGTATCTCCACAATCGTTGCGTCGATATCACCTTTATCACTACAGTGAAGACATATCGCATCATTCACTTTCATCTCACCATAGACAAAACCAGTACAGATTGTATCTTGATCACTTTCGACAACCATCATCGTATAGCGTCTTTCACCATTCAGGATCGCTTTCTTCTCAAATTGTTTTAATTCCTTTTGGTGTTTCATCTTTGTGTACTGTTGTTGTGCAAAGATAACCACCGCAATTCCTAAAGCAATCGTTGTTAAATAGATCTGTGTTAATTCTCTATTCGCATTTGTTCCCAATTGACTTACAACAACGTATGTCATCCCTATTAGACGTGCAATTAATACACCAACAATTCCAAAAAAGAATAGATTTTTTGTCCATGGCGAGACTTTAAGTCGGAAATAAACCTCATTCCGACAAGTTTTTCGATACATATATTCCGCCATGGCAAACGTTAGGATTGCAAGGATTCCCCAAAGAAGCGGAAATAGAGCCTGGATAATCATCCATGGAGATATTGTAATCTTCTGAAATATAAAATTCAGATTATGAAAGAAGCCATATAGTCCTACTACATAACCAATCATCGATATCAACATTACTAGAATCAATAGATACTTTTTCATCGACTCCCTCCAATAGAACAAGTTTATCATAATCCCCATCTGAGACTATCAAAATAACCACAAAAAACCAATAAAAAAGATACGGAAAGAAATGGTCCAAACGCAATACACTTCTTCTTACAAATAGCCATCCACAAAATCGCAAGGAAACATGCAATAGATAACAACATCCATATCTTTTGAAACGAAAGAAATAAACTCATACAAGATAGAAGTTTTAAATCTCCACCACCAATGCATTCCTTGTCGAACAACTTCTGACAGAGAATCGAAATAATACACCCACCAACAAATATAACTAACATTCGTATCCATGGTTGTAGACTTATGTTATTTATCATACATGCATGTATGATAAATAACATGATGATACCGATGTGTATCTCATCAGGTATCTCCATGATGAGAGAGTCGATATAACATACACACCAAAGCATAGCGAATAAAAGAATCCTTATGATTACATCCCACTTGAAAATATCAATGTTCCAAACAATGCACATACATAAAAACCCTGTTAATATCTCCGCAAGAATATATTCTTTCGAAAGTTTTTTACCACAATAATGACATCTTCCCTTTAACCATACATAACTTAGTATAGGTATTAAATCATACCAGTGTAGTACATGATGACATGCATCACACTGGCTTCGTAAGGTATACCGTTTTCGAAGATACCCATGACACATACATAATAAAAAGCTTCCTAAATGGAAGCCGAATATTCCAATCCATATCCGATACATTTTATCACCCCATAAAATATACAGATATCATTTCTATATTCCTTATAATTTCTCTAAAATCTTATCTTTGTTAAATAAGATAACCACAACAGAAATTACTTGAATCGCCACTGCAAGTGCAGATACGACATAGTTTCCTTCTGCTAAAAAGTGACCAGAAGTACAGCTTAATAAAATCTGTATCCAACTAGAACACAATATCGCTAGAGAGAAATCTTTTAAACTTATTTTAGCATGCGCCGCTACATAAGGGATGATACCATTTGGTATCCCCGGTAACATACATGATACTGCCACAACAAAGATTGGTTTTCCCTCATTGATTTTCTTCATTAACCAGTTTTCTTTTGGTGTTTTATTATTCATCGCAATGCGAATAGACTTACCCACACCACGCAATATCGCAAACACCAAGACATTACCAGCAGTAAAACCAAGCCAGCATAGTAGGAAAGCTCTCCACCAACCAAATAGGAAGGCACCCGCAAACTGGATAATGACACCCGGTAAAATAACACTGACTACCTGGAGCACACTAATCATAAATAGTGCAATATAGGCACCATAATGACCCTGTCCTTGGATATATTCTGCTAGATCTGACTGATTTCCAGACTGTAATATCTGCCATACCTCTTGAACCACTGGCCCAAAAGCACGGTATACTAACCACCCAATGATTGCAATAATCACCAAGATTAATAGTATAATCGCAGGCTTTCTTAGTCGCTTGATTTTTCTAACCATGTTCCCCCTGTAATGAAATACAATTTAAAACAATAACATATTTTAAAAAACACGCAACTATATTTTCTTTAAATAATCCGACTTAACACTATGTTCCTTCAAGAAGTTTCTAACTTCATCAAACTGATCTTCCTCAAAGAAAAGTGCAGTTTGAATCTTATTTCTCACAAAATAAATACTATTATCTGAACGTGAAAGCATTACCTGCCCTGCCTTATGGAATTTAATCAGTGAGCCCATCATTACAATGCCCTCATCTGATAATCCAGATTTCATAAAATAGTACATCACTCCCAAAATAATTGGAACGATGAATTGTACGATACGGAATATACCCTCATAACGTATAAAGCCAATCATCGCAATCGCAAGAAATAAGACAGGAATTATCCATTTCATCTTATTACCAACCTTAGTCTCTATCTTTACGGTATTTGAAACCATCAGCATTCTCGCAAACGCAACTAACATCACTACATCAAATACATATAAAATCAAATTCTGAATATCCATATGGTCCTTGTATGATAATTTCGTCCTGAGAAGACGAGATATCATACTCTCCTTTCTGGCCCTTTATTATAATGAAGCTGTCCTGAGTAAGTGTTTATACATTCTACAGCTCAGTTTCAACTGGGACTGTTTATACAGGAGACTACTCTCCACAGTCTGCTTCATAGTTAATTGGTTGGATGTTCCGATACACATGTATTGAGTTCTTATGTCTCGCAAGGATACTGAAGCAGATTACCCGTGGTGACTCAGGTCTAGAAAGGTAATCTGTTTTTTATGCACGTTTACGTCGGCGTTGATATCGCCAAAGAACTACATTACGCTGCCATCATGGATTCTGATGGTGTCGTATCCAAACCTTTTTCTTTTGCGAATAACGACAAGGGCTTCAATCTGTTACTCTCTCATCTTACTCCTTACAACAAGGAGTCTATCCTGATCGGCTATGAATCAACTGCCCATTATCAGGAGAATCTTGCTTACTTTCTTAAATCGCTTGGTTATCGAACTGCAGAAATCAATCCACTTCAAACCGCCGCTTTAAGAAAAGCCAATATACGCAACACTAAGACTGATAGTGTAGACGCTAGGTTGATATGCCTCGCTTTAATGAACCATCATATCCAGGGTGACCAGCGAGACTCGGTACGGTTGGATGATCTTTATCAACTTTGTAAGATGAGGATGGACACCATGAAGAAACGAACTACCTGTAAGATTCAATTTGTAGCTATCATGGATCGAATCTTCCCTGAACTGGCTTCCTTTTTTGATAATAACCTCCACACCAATACAATCTATCGCTTGATTGAGTCTTTTCCTCTACCTTCTCAAATAAAGAAAACTCGAATTGATATTCTCACCAAGCTTCTCCACAAAGCTTCTAGAGGCCATTTCAAGAAAGAAAAGGCTCAAAAACTGAAGGATTTGGCAGATATATCTGTAGGAATCCCCTCTGACATATTTGCCTTCCAAGCTCAACAGTTGGTTCATCAAATCGAGTTCTATACAGATCAGATTCAAACAATCGAAGAAAGAATCAATACGAATCCCGATGTTATGAGCTCACCCCTCATGACAATCCCTGGAATCGGTACTTTCTGTGTTGCTTGTATTCTATCTGCTATAAAAAATATAAACGATTTTGGTGCACCCTGTAAAATACTTGCCTATGCTGGCTTGGATCCTGTCATCAGACAGTCAGGAAAATTTACCGCCAGTCATACCAGAATGTCCAAAAGAGGAAATAGCCTACTTCGCTATGCGCTAGTCTGGTCTGCTGGAAATGTAGTAAAGAATAATCATACATTCGCCGAATACTACCGCCATAAGACGGAAGATCAGGGAAAGTCACACTATCAAGCACTTGGACACTGTGCCAAAAAATTGGTCAAATCCATCTATCACATGCTCAAATATAACGAATCATTCAATCTTGACTAAACTTTTTTGAATTTCTCCTCTCTAGGAGTTGTTTTCGTCATGCTCTGTCAATTCAATATATTTTTATTGACAGTTCATAGTTGGTCTCCGTGTTCTTTATTCTATCATAAAAGGTTCTGCGCTTGCAGAACCCCATTTCATCTACTTCAACCAAACAACAGTCTTACCTTCTGTTGTTGTTTGGACAACATTGGTAATATTGAATCCAGCTTCCTGTAGAATCTTTGTCATCTTATCTACCGCAACCTCACCTGTTGCCTTAACAACAACCTCAGAGCCACGGTCTGTATGATATACAGCGATGTTTTCTACATTTGCATTTTCTTGTGCAAATAACTTCGTTACCTGTGCAAATACACCAGGTTTATCATCAATCAACATGACAAATCTTGTACCTTGACGTTTTAAGCCCATTAAGTCAACAAATGTTAAGAAG
>ERZ773014.2020-NODE-2020-length-12196-cov-3.363726_pt1 | contig 12196 bp, 3 predicted proteins | sample MGYA00580841_ERZ773014 | MGnify/ENA primary metagenome ERZ773014 (study PRJEB29015, sample SAMEA2737989) | human oral metagenome | biome: human oral; feature: human-associated habitat; material: dental | place: China | collected 2067 ...
GGCGGATGCAGCAAACGATACGCTCGGGGCTCTTGCGAGAGGGCAGCTTCCACAGCAGTATCAAGCGAATATGGAGAACAGTATTCGTTCTGCAATTCAAAACACGATGGGCAAGTCTCTTTCAAATCTCGGCAACCGTGGCATCCTGAACTCATCCGTAACGACGGGCGCGATGAACGACATTCAGCGCAATGCCGCAAACGAAGTTGCGCGGCAGTATCAGGCGAATATCAATCAGGTTGCAGGACTCACGCAGCAGCAGAATGCGAACGCGGGACAGGCGGCAAATGCGATGGCGAGTTTTGCGCAGCAGGCGAACGCGAATACAAACAATCTCGCAAACAGTCTCAGCGGTCTTTACAACACGCAGTACGGGCAACTCTCAGGGGCCCTCAATCAGCAGGCGAACCTTGCACAGCAGCAGCTCGGTAACACGAATGCCATGGCAGGGAATCTCGGCAACCTCTACAACGCGCAGCATGGAGTCCTTCAAGGAGCGCTTAATCAGCAGGCGAACCTTGCACAGCAGCAGCTTGGCAACGCGAACGCCATGGCAGGCAATCTCGGCAACCTGTATAACACGCAGTATTCACAGGGTATGGGCGCTCTTGGACAGCAGGCCAACCTTGCGCAGCAACAGAACGCAAACACGGCGGCGCTTGCGGGAAATCTCGGCAACGTCTACAACACGCAGTACACGCAGGGCATGAATACGCTTGGTCAGCAAGCGAACCTTGCGCAACAGCAGCTTGCCAATACACAGGGGAATAACAGCCAGAACAGCGGACTGTACGGGAATCTTGCAAATATGGCAGGATCGCGCATCGCTCTTGCCGCTGCCGCACAGGAGGCGGCGCAAAATCCGGCGTTCCGTGCGTGGAATTCGTCCATGGGACTGGGCAGCGCAACCACGAACGCCCTTGCAGGGATCGCGGGCAAGGGAACGAGCACGCAGACTACAACGCAGTCGGGCGGCGGAGGGTTCGGAGGGTTCTTCGGCGGACTCCTCGGCGGTGCGCTCGGAGGCGCAGCGCAGGGGCTTGGGATGGGACTGTTCGGCAACTGTTTCCCGCCGGGGACAAAGGTCAAGATGGCAGACGGCACGGAAAAGAGCATCGAACACATCGAAGTTGGCGAGAAGGTCATATCCTACGTCGACGGCGAGGAAAAGGAAGCAGAGGTCGTCCATGTGATGAATCGGCACTATGCGGATGTGTATAACATCCAGTGTCAGCTTGCTCACACGATGGCAACGCTCTCGCAGCCGCTTCTCATGGAGGACGGCACATACAAGACGCTCGGTGAGATGCGCATTGGTGACGTGCTCTACGGCGTCGGCGCGGTCTACGGGCTCTCCTACAGCGGCGAGAGACCCGTGCATGACATCGAGGTAAGCGGCACGAACACCTACATCGCAGACGGCTTCGTTGCAAAGGGCGGCGACCGTGCGACATGGCAGGAATAAGGACACAAGAAAAGCACTGTGACAATTCCGCACAGTGCTTTTGTGTTATGCCTTTGTTACACCGAGTTCTTTCATGAGGGCGTTTTGCAGGATGTTCGAGAAGTTTAAGTTGTGCTCTGTTGCAAGCGTGTCCAGCCAACGGGGGAGGGAGAGGTTTTTGCGTACCGCTTTGGTGTCGTTTTGGCGGCGATAGGCAAGCGTGTCGGCGCTGATGAGTGTTACAAAACTGTCGCCGTCTCCCTTGATTTTTGAAATCGGGGAGGGTGCAGGGATGTCCACGTTCTTTTCCTCCATGTGCCAGAGCATAAGATTCAGTGCGTCCGCTGCCATATCAAGCCCCTCGGGAATGGAAGGTGCTTGTGTAAAACAGCCGTCGATGTCGGGAAACGAGATGAAGAAGCCACCTTCCTCGGGTTGAAACAGAGCGGGGTAAACGTATTTCATAGGGGGTCGTCCTTTCTGTGATTTATTTCAGTCCTGCTTGTTTCAGAATGGCGTTTGTGAGACCTGTTCCTGCCTCTTGACTGGTGTGGCGTGGGACTTGGAATAGCTTGTTCGTGACAGGGCTGTACCAGATGTCATGACTTCCTCCACTGCGCTCCTTGTAGCAGCCATTCTTTTTGAGGATCTTGATGAGTTCGGCAATCTTCATCGATGTCCCTCCTTTGCTAAAATTATACACAATATTACACACTATTTCAAGAAAATCGTTTGAAGGAGTTGATTTTATGGACTGGGAACAACTTGGTTATATGTTCGGGCATGCGGGCACAATGGCAATGGCGCAGAACTGTTTTGACCGTGGCGTCGAAAAGGCGCGGGGTAAACTCGCAGAGCTAACAGACCCGACGGAGGCAGACCGCAAAAAGGCGATGAGGCAGGCAGAGGCGCGCTTTGGTGGCGGACAGAATCCGCAGACGATGCTTTTACAGCAAAAGCGCGACTGGATGCAGGCGGACAACGATGCGCAGTATCTCCTCGACAATGGCTATGCGGAGGATTCGCTCGATGTGCAGAAATTCCGTGAGATACAGGCGAAAGCACACGCAAACGCGGATTTTCTGCGCGGTCTTGGTAAGAGCACAGGAATGGATCTCTCAGAGGTCGGCGCGGGGATGAATCTCGCTGAACTCAAGGATGCGGTGACAAGGGGGATTGCGCCGAAACTCTATCAGCAGTACCCACAGATGCAGGAACAGATGGCAGCGCGGAATGCGTGGGCGGGACAGACGGCGCGGGACATTCTCGGCGATCAGATTGCCCAGGGAGCGCAGCGCGTCGGTGTCACGCCTGTTGCCGCCCCGCAGCTGGTGACAGGCACAGCGCCTATGACGCCGCCCGCTGCACAGATCGGCGGCTATGCACCGCAGGGGACGAATCTCCTAAATTTTGACCCGAATGCGGGCTTTGGGATGACTGGCACTGCAAACCCTACCCTGCCCGACCAAAACAATTCCCTTGGTCGGGCTATCTCGGGGGCTGATGTCTTCAAATACCTTCAGGATCGCGGCGTGATTCCGAAGGAGAGGACATACGCGGAGGAAGTCGAGGATATCGCAAAGGAGTATGCGCGTCAGCGTGCATCAAAGATGGATGACCGTGAGATACGGAAATATCTCAAGGATAACGGCGTTCCCTCGGATATCGCAAAGCTCGTGATGGCAGAACGGAAACAACAGGCGCAGGAGGCGATGAAACAGAATGCACTCCTACAGGCAGCGAAATCTTCCTCTTCGGAGCAGATGGCGTACCTGATCGCGGCGGCTGCGGCAGATCCGAACACGAAGCTCTCGGATCTTACGGGGCTGATCAACGCGACGAATCCCGATCTGCGCCTTGACACCATCGACCTCGGCGGAACAAAGGTTGCGATGACGCATGACACCAAGGGACGCGTCAAAGGCGGTGCACAGGCGCTTCCGGTGACGCTCTCGCCGAAGGACGCGGCGGGGCTGCAATTTGACTATGACAAGCTCGGCTCGGAGGTGGAGCGGTTCAACGCGCAGGAAAACCGTCTGTGGAATACGGCACAGGGGAACTGGCAGAACCGTCTTGATGTGGCGCGTACCAACGGGGACTATAGGCTTGTTAGTGCCTCCCTGTCGGGCAAGGGACAAGGCGCGGGACAGGACGGCGAAAAGAGAACCGCCGCCGAGGAGAAACTTGCCTCCAAATACAGCAATCTGTTTACCAATGTGATGGAAAAATTCAACATGGAAAGAGAAGTGTCGCGTGAGGATATGGGGGATGTCGTCAATGATTTCACCACAGCCGTTCAGGAAGGCATTGCGGACGGAACCATCAGCGATACGGATGCGAACAACTTCTACAATCAGGCGTGCTTTGCGCAGTTGATGTTCGCTGCACGCTTTGGCGAAAAGGAAGACGCACGTAGGATATGGGAGAATTTTGACCCGTATTGGCGCGACGACCCCGGCAACGATGACCGTGTCCTTCTGGACAACATCAGAGACTGGATGAACGATGCCGGGAGCGCGGAAAAGGAGCATGTACAGAACCGGATGCTGGAGCAGGAAAAGGCATATCAACTTCCGCCGCAGGCATACAATTATCTGCCCCCGGATTACGGCAAATAAAGGAGAACGAACATGGCACAGGTGAGTTGGGACGCTTTTCGGCAAAAACGGACACACAATTATGTAACGCGTTCGCCCGAAGCATACGATGCCGGGCGACATATCGGCGAAGAGCCGCGTGGACTGCTTGGAAGTGCGTGGGATAATCTCTGGGGCGGTATGGAGTCGATGGTCGGCGGTGCGATGGATACGGCTGGGACGATGCTCAAGGCACAGTACGAAGAGGGGCGTGCCAGCCGTCCCGCCGGACTGATTGGTAAATTCCTTGTTGACCGCTCCATTGACCTCAATCAACTTGCGGCAGAGAACACGCGGCGCTCCGGCGTATTGAATACATATAGCGATATGGGGATCCTCGACCGTCTCACCAGTCCTTCCTACTGGCTTGACCCACGTGGACTTACCGCAGAAGTGTCAAACATGACGGGCAGTATGATTCCATTTATGCTGATGAGTGCGGTTATGCCGGAGATTGGCGCGGGAACTGCTGCGGGCTTGATCGGGGGCGGACTGTCTCGCTTTGGAGCTAAGAAAGTTGCGCAGCTGTTCAAACCGGGCGGCGCAGGGGCAGAGTTCCTTCGTGATTTTGCACGCTGGGCACCGACGGGCGTTGTTGACGCGGCGTCGAATGCGGGCGAAGTGGCGGAAGAACTGCGCCGACAGGGCTATACGGATGCGCAGATTGCCGATCGTATCGGCAGCGCCATGTCGTACGAGCTTCCCTATGACGTTGTGTCACAGGGGCTGTTCGGGGGCTTCCTCGGCGGGAAAGGCGTGCGTAAGCTTGCAGAGGGCGGCAGCGTTCTCCGTAACATCGCGGCGAATGCTGCGCTTGGCGGGCTTGAAGCATCCAACGAGGCGGGACAGGAGTTTGTTCAGACACAGGCGGTGGAGCAGGCGCTTGGTAACCCCGTTGGCACCTTCATGAATCCGACGGACGAGGAACGCAAGGCATTTGACGCCGCCTTTATTGGAACACTTCCGATGGTTGCGGCGGGCGGTGCTCGCAACGTAACAAAGAACTGGCTCAGGGGTAAGGCGGAATCGGCACAGTCCGAACTGCAATCGTCGGCACCTGTAAAAACCTCGGGCGACGAGAATGTCGACTCCCTCATCGCACAGGCGGCAGAGAAGTACGGCATCCCCGTCAATCTCCTTCACGCCATCGCCCAGACGGAATCCGGCTACAATCAGGGCGCAAAGTCTGAGGCGGGGGCAATCGGTATGATGCAGCTTATGCCCGAGACAGCGGCGGGGCTTGGGGTTGACCCGAATGACCTTGCCGGCAACATTGAGGGCGGCGCGAAGTATCTGCGTGAAATGCTGGATACGTTTGACGGTGATGTGGAAAAGGCGGTCGCGGCGTATAATGCGGGTCCGAATGCCGTCAAGGAGCATGGTGGAATCCCACCCTTTGAAGAGACACAGGACTACGTGAATAAGGTCATGGGCGGGCTGGACGGCTATGATGTCGATGTCCCGCGACGTATGCGCAGCCTCTTGGATGATGCAGCACCGTTCCTCGGCGTAACCATGGACAACGGTGAAAATGGATGCGTCGAAGCCGTGACAAAGATCGGGGCGCAGTCCTGTCCGTTCCTTGCGCAGGAGCTTGAAAGCGGCGTTGTCAATGTCGACCGCCTTGTTGAGCACGCAGGAGATCGCGTCATTCCATTTGACCCCAACCAACTGGAAGAGGGGGATGTGATCGTCTACGGGGATGAGAGCGACCCGCAGAGGCATGTTGTCCTCTATGACGGCAAGGGCGGCTACATCGGCAACTCCACCGAACAGAACAAGGTCGTTCAGGGCGAGGACTACAATGCAATGGGCGCATGGGTGCCAACGAAGATCATCAAGACCGGCGCGCAGTTTGGTGGCGCGGGAGCACGCACCGTTGCCGCACCTGTCATGCCGGACTTCACAGGACTCATCGCAGACGAAACGAACATCAAGGAAACGCAGGAGGCAATCCAAAAACTCATCGACACGGACAGCCTCAGCCCTGCGCAGCATGCGGCGATCCTTGATGCGGCTCAGATGATACGTGATACGCCCGTCGGCGACGGTACGGACGCGGCACTGGAAGCCGAACACGTCAACGAATGGCAAGACCTCATCGACCGCAAGGACGTGAAGGGAATCTTCGAGAAAGACCCGCAGCGCGTTGTTCAGACCATTCAGCAGCTCGGCAAAGACCAGCGGGCGCAGAAAACGTGGGCGGCGATCGAGAACCAGCAGCAGATTGAGGCGGCGAAACAGACACTTCAGGCGGCTGCGGCACAACAAAATGTGCAGGGCATCCCTGCGCAGGTCGGTAACACCGTTCAGCAGAACGTTCCTGTGCAGGGAGCACAGCAAAACGCACAGGCTTCCCCTACGCAGGTGGAAGGCAGCGTTGCACAGATTGTTCCCAATCAGGGAATGCAGCAGTCGGAGGCAGTCATTCAACCTGAGAACGTCATGCAGAATGCGGGCAATCAGTCTGTGAACGCAATGCAGGGCGTACCGAATCAACCTCAAAACGTCATGCAGAACGCAGAAACGGCTCAAGGTGTATCGGTACAAAACGTGCAGAATGGTGTGATAAACGCTCCTGCGCAAGAAGGAATGCCGGCACCGCAGGTGAACGTCACTCCTGCGCCGCTCGAGACGATTCCGACGGAGATGGAACAGGGCGTGGCGCAGAGACAACAGACGTCACAGACGAACATCGCACAGGACGAGATGCGCGGGATGCCGGAGCAAGTCCGCCAAGAGGAAGCACCGCTTCTCGAGATCCCCGAATATGCTGCGGCGCGTAGTCGTGGAGATTGGGGCACCGTGGCGCAGATTGCAAAGATAGCACGTATGCCGCGTGTTTCTCAGTTCTACCATGCACTTAGAGAACGTGCGAATGCGGCGGCAGAACCTGTGAAAGCTCCCGTTCCCGTCGTCGGCGTGCGTCCGAACGTCCCGACAAGGCTTCCTGATAACCTCGAAGAACGCCGCAAGCTCGGGCGTGCACTCGGGCGCTTCATGTTGGCGAATGGGATCCCCGATTCCCCGATCTTGCGGGACAACCTTGCCATGGGACGCGGCAAAGCAATCAAGGCAGCAAACGATAGGATCAGCGCGTGGGAAGAGAAGCGTGCAGAGCAGGAAGCACGTGCGGCGCAGTATGGAGACGTGAATGCCCGTCAGACCGCGCAGGACAGCGCACAGAACGCGCAAAACGCCGTAGACGATAGAATCCTTGCACAGCACGGTGAACACGCTCAAAACGCCTCTCAGACAGTCAGGGGGAAGTCTGCCCAAAAACAGGGCAATAAAAAAGCCGCCGATGAGGGCGGTATTGAACTTGCTGATGGCTATGAAACAGAATCGGGCAGACCTCTTTCGGCGGCAGACCCGAAGGAGTTTATCATCAAACCGAACGGGAGCAGGAATTTCGGAGAGATCACAAAGGCTGTTTCGGATGCTGTGATGGAACAGAGTGGCGAAAAACTCCCGATGGGGGAAATTCGTCTGCGTGTTGGTAATAGTTCAGAAGGATTGATTCATGCCAAAGAACATGAAGACCAGGCGAGAACCGCAGGGTATGACTCCATCGAGAGCCTGATTGCGGATGTTGCAGAGAACTTTGACCGCATCTACATGAGAAATCCTGTATATGAAGGGCAAAAGCCCACATACTCTCTTGTGAAGTCTGGCAACAAGAGCACAGGTGTTATGAATGGCGTCGCTCCGATTTATTTTGAACTGCAAACAGACGGCAGTGGAAACTACTATATCGTTATTTCTGCTATGCCGAAGGGGGATAAGACACTTTCCAAGCAAACAAAAAAAGATCGCCTGATTTATAGCAGTCCGGGCTTAGGTGCTGCCACCGAGTCCAACACTGGTGCGGTCTCCGCGTCGGCAAAAAATGTTGGAGCCGAATCTCGCGGGGGTAGCCCTACATCCGATAAATCAGGCGGTTCTTCTACCTCAACTATACCATCCGAGGCAGAAGAAAGCAAGGAAAACAATCTGAACGATAACGAGCGTGAGGCAGTCAAGGGGCTGAGCGCAGACGCGAAAAACGTCTATCAGATAGTGCGCGACAAACTCGCAGAGACGAAGAACAAGAAAATCGCTCGTGCTGCATCTGTAGGTGCAGCCCTCTTTGCCCGTCATGCGGACATCATCGCCCGCAAGGTACGCGCCGCGCTCGGAAAGCCATTCACGGCGATGGACTACTACCGCACATGGTTTGACCTGCGATACGGCGGGGAAGAGAGCGGGTTTACGCAAGCGGCGATGAAGAAAAGCGACGCGACGAGTTTGTCTGAGTTCAGCCGACAAATGCGCACTCCCGAGGCGGGGAGTGGAAGCCGTAAGAAGACGTTCCTGCGGATCACCGCACCGAGCGGCGCCTTTGTGGATGTCGCGCAGGATGATATGATTCACATGCACCATCATCATCCCGAAATGACGGATGAGGACTTTTCTATCATTCAAGAAAACATGGAAAAATTTCTGCGTGTTCATCAGGATAAGACGGGCAAAGGAGATTATGGCGGGGAGACTGTTCTTTGCAAAATAAAAACGCCGCGCGGAGTTGCGGGCGTATCTTATGAACTTCTTCCTATGGGACGGATTTTCCTAAAGACGGCGTTCTTTGACAATGAAAACGGTATTGATAACTGGATTGCGAAGAACGGCACGAGCAAAGACCTTATGTATGCGGACACAGAAAAAAGAGGCAACGCCGCGTCCATGCTTACAGGTCACCCCAGCCGGACGGCAGATGCCGCCGACAGCCTGACTCCTTCGGTCACTCAACCTCTTTCACTTTTTATGATACAGGAGCGAATCGGGATTGTCAACGGAGAAAAATTCAACCAATCCGCATGGCACGGTACGCCGCATGACTTCGACGGCTTCGATCTTGGAGCTATCGGTACGGGTGAGGGCACACAGGTGCACGGCTGGGGGCTTTATTTTGCAAAAGAGAGGAAGGTGTCGGAGGGGTATAAAAAACGGCTGTCAACAAAACGCACGATCATTCATCTTGGAGAAAATAGTTACGTTGAATACGGTAGTGGCTATAAAGAAATTTCCAGTGGAGAGCGTGTAGATGGGGCGTCAGCCCTTGGTTTTGCCCTCGATGGCATATTGGCGAGCGAGGGAGACATATCCTCTGTCATTCAGACTTTTGAGAATGACATTAAGGAGAGTGACGCTGAGAACAGTGCATTTTACAAAGAGGTTGTTCGTATCTTGCGTGAAAATGATTCCTCTGTTGAGGAGGGCGTTGACACGTCAAGGCTTTTCGAGGTCGAGATTCCTGACGACGATGTTCTTCTCGACGAGCAGAAACCGTTTGACGAGCAGCCGAAGTTCGTGCAGGAAAAGATCAAGAAACTGTTCGGTGAAGAATCCGTCGAGGAGCGATTGATCCGGTTGGAAAAGGAACGTGGAAGGTCGCCCGAATCAAACCGGATGCTCGCGATCATTCGGTTGACAAAGAAAAAGATTAAACAGCTGGAAGAGGAAGCCTCTTTTATTCGTGATACGTTGGATCGCGCACTCTCTGACGGGGAACGCAAAAGGCTCTTTTGGGACTTGGACGATCTTTTCTACGTGGATGCGTCTCAACTGGACAAAACCAGCGACGACGAACTTGCCAACATTGAAGCGTCAAGACCCTATCTTGAGAAGTGTCTCGCATCCTATGAGAAGGATATCGAGTTCAAGAAGTCCATGTTTACGCCCGAAAAGATGAGTGGGGGTGATATTTACAGGTTTTGGTCCACAGTCTACGGCAGTCCAAAAGCCGCCTCTCTCGCATTGAAGGAGGTCGGCATCAAGGGCATCACCTACGATGGACGCCGTGACGGTCGCTGCTATGTCATCTTCGACGATAAGGCGATCTCCATCATCGAGAAGTTCAACCAGCAGATGAATGAGATCATCAAGGGAACAACGCAGGATGTTCGTGATGGGCAGCGCATTGTGTCTCTCTTTGAGGAAGCTGACGAATCCACATTCCTTCACGAGATGGGGCATCTTTTCCTCCTTGACCTTGAACGTATGGCAGATATGTCGCCGACGAGCGCGGAGGAGCTTCAGTCCGTCAGGAAGTGGGCAGCATGGAGCGAGGGACAGGCGGCGGAGTACAAAGGGACACCCTTTGCCGCCGAGTTTGCATACATTGACGCGAGAATTCGCGCCGCTATCAAGAGGGGCGATGAGAAAACTGCGAATAAGCTCAAGCGTCAGTGGGAGCACGAACGCTTCGCCCGTGGATTCGAGATGTACCTCAAACATGGGGAAGCACCGACCAAGGGACTGCGTGCGGTATTTGCAAAGTTCCGCGCATTCCTTCAGCGCGTCTATCAGGCATTCACGGGAACGGGCGGCAGAGCAACGCCCGAGGTGGAAGCCATCATGGCGCGGATGATTGCGATGGAGGAAGAATCCATTGCGGAGAATATTGAACGCGGCAAACAGGCAATCCAGAAGTGTGTAGACACACAGCAGGACGTTCCAAATGCGATGGAGCGTCCCGATGTTGGTGTGATTGACTTTGTTTGGGGAAATGCAGGAAAGGGGGCAAAGTTCAAGCAAGGGAAGGGGATTGCACATATTCTTGCGAAACACGTCCCTGAAAGCGGCTCTGAACTGCTGGACAAAATTGTAGAGACGATCGCAAAGGGGGAGGTGATTCAAGAAAAGACGGCTGGGGGAAGCACGCAGTCACGGCTTGTTCTTGAACATAACGGATATGTGGCACTTCTCTCCATGAATGATGATAGCGGTGCATGGCTCTTGTCGGGCTGGGAAACGTATGACAGCATGAAAAAAAGAACATCCAGTGCGAGCGGCGAGGGTGACGGCTCAACCGTTGCTACTGCCACCGCGCCTATGCGTTCTCGTCGCGATGGAGAGGATGCTCTTTCTTCTGCTTCCAATATAACATCAAAAGAGGAAGAAGACAACAAAAAAGATTCCCCGTCGGCAGAAGACTTCGCACGCTCTGCCGATAAATCCGACGGTGCGCGTTCTACCGTCGGAGGGAATCTTTCTTCTGTTTCCAATATATCACCAAACGAGGCAGAAAGCAAGCAAGAACCGACACTTGAAAACATTTTGCAGCTCGCACCCGCGCTCAAAAAAGCTGCGCTCGAATACGGCGCGAAGGATGAGCGCGGCAAAGTCACCTTTGCCGATGAGGAACGCAAGCAGGAGTTTATCAAGGTCGCAAAGGCACTTCTCAGCGCAGGAGAGCGGAAGTTCTCTAGGGCGTGGCATGGCTCACCGCATGACTTCGACGCATTTGACCTCGGTGCAATCGGCACGGGCGAGGGGGCGCAGGCGCACGGATGGGGGATTTACGCTGCAAAGAATCAGAATGTGTCCAAAGGCTATAGAGAGCGGCTGACGAAAAAAGGGACAGAAGTCTTATACAACAGCATTCCGTTGTATAAGCAGACAGGTGACCTGCAGCGTGCCTTTGAGGTTGCAGACGTGGTAGGTTCTTGGCTGGGTGTTGATGTTGGTTCATCGGGGTGGTTTGATAAGGTCGTCAAAAAATTACAGAAGGTCATAGACTCCACGCGAAAAGAAATTGAAGAGTCTGATGCTGTAATATCCGCCTATGAAGAAAATCGGTTCATTTCGCCGGAAAAACTGAAAGCGCTCGTCTCTCCTCACGGTTATGTAAGTCGTCTTATAGAAAGACATCCTTTCGCAGCAGAAACGGCAGGGGATCTTCGTGAACATAGAGAATTTCTCGCAGGTGAATTGGAACACTACGAAGATGGGCTTCGTCTCCTCGGTCTGATTCAGGCAGACAAAGTTAAGGTCAAGGAAAATAAAGGAGTCCTCTTCGAGGTGGAGATCCCCGATGATGATGTCCTGCTTGACGAGCAGAAGAAGCTTGCAGATCAGCCTACAATCGTAGTACTACTCGAAAAATATGCAGAAAAAATAGGTGACTGGTCTTTTACGCTCGAAGAAGTGCCGGACTATACGGGAAGAGATTTCTACAAGTATATTTCCGACGTTGAAGGTGGGGATAAAGCCGCCTCTGAATATTTGAACTCAGCTGGAATCAAGGGCATCACCTACGATGGACGCCGTGACGGTCGCTGCTATGTCATCTTCG
>ERZ773014.2022-NODE-2022-length-12195-cov-11.831466_pt1 | contig 12195 bp, 9 predicted proteins | sample MGYA00580841_ERZ773014 | MGnify/ENA primary metagenome ERZ773014 (study PRJEB29015, sample SAMEA2737989) | human oral metagenome | biome: human oral; feature: human-associated habitat; material: dental | place: China | collected 2067 ...
TATATAATATTCAATTCCAAAATGTTCCAGCCACTTTAACATTTCCATATCTTCGTTTGACGGAACTCTACGTAAATCAAGCAATAAAAATACAACTTTTTCACGATTTGAAATTAGATAACTTTCAATAGTTTTTCCCCAGTTTTTCTTAATGGCATCAGGTACTTTTGCAAAGCCATATCCTGGCAAATCAACAAAATAAATTTTGTCATTTATCAAAAAATAATTAATTAACTGCGTTCTCCCTGGAGTTTTACTTGTTCTAGCTAAACTTTTTCTCTTTGTTAAAGAATTTATTAATGATGATTTTCCTACATTTGACCTTCCAATAAATGAAAATTCTACAATATTGTTAAAATCTGGATAATCTTTTTCTACAACTGCAGATTTTACAAATTCAGATTTATTTATTTCCATTTTTCACCTCTTTTTCTTAAATTTTTCACTATTAAATATTTCTAATCTTTAAATTCTTCTCTTGCATTTTCCAATGAAGCTTCGTCTGGCATAAAATACCAAACTCCGTTAATCATTCTTCCATCTCCAGTAATCTCATGCTGCTCAATATCCGAATGGTGAATCAAAACCGCTGGCAATACTGACAAACTTTTAATAGGATTTACTGCTATTTCCATATGTTCCTTTGTATAGCCATAAACTTGAGGAATATATTTCCATCCTGACGGTGCAGCTATTTTTTTGACAATTCCTTGAATAACTTGTCTTTGTCGTTCATCACGCTTGAATGCCGTATCACTTTTTCTATGTCTTGTATATGCAAGTGCCATTCTTCCTCTCAAATTATAAACTTTCCCTTTATCAAAATGATATACTTCCTGATCAAAATAATCCTGATTAAAAGTATGATTTGCAACAACATCGACTCCGTCTATTAAATTTGTTATATTCATCACATCTTCAAATCTGAAACGTACATGGTAATTAATTTTTGTATCAAGCAAGTTTTCAACTGCATCAATTGTACATTGTGTTCCACCAAAATGATGTGAATGTGTAATTTTGTCCTGTTTATAATTTTCACAAGGAATTTCCGCATATGTATCACGTGGTATCGAAACCATCTTTATCTGTGCCAAATATGGTATAACCCTTATAACAATAAGCCCGTCACTTCGAGATCCTTCTGTTGGCTGATTTGCATAGGCATCCACCCCAATTACAAGAATATTAAATGGAACACATAGCCACCCAATTAACGCTGCTAAAGCTATTAGTAATATCAATAATATTTTTTTCATTTTTCACCTCCATAGTTAAAACCAAACCAAAAAGTTATGATCATTTTATTACAAATTCTGAATTATTTAGTTTTTTTCAGTTTAATTTTGAAGAAATTCAGATACATCTGAAAAATCTTGTTAAACATAACATTTAGTTTCTAAATATTCTAAAAATTTATCAATTTTTTCTTTCAGCTCTTCAATATTTCCGTCATTTTCAATAACAAAATCGCTTCTTTTCTTTTTTTCATCCAAAGGCAACTGGGAATTAATAATATTTAAAGCATCATTTTCACTGCGTTTATCTCTTTCCAAAATTCGCCTAATTTGTGTACTTTTTTTTGCACTGATTAACAAAATATAATCAAATTCCTTTTCCCACTGGACTTCAAAAAGCAGCTGTATTTCTACAAAAATAATTTTATTATTTTTTTTGTATTTGGAAATCTGTTCTCTCATAGTATGCAAAATTTCTGGATGCATAATTGAATTTAAAAGCAGTCTTTTTTCTTTATTTTCAAAAATAATTTTTCCTAATTTTTCACGTGAAATTCGGATTGCATTATTTTCATTTTCAAAATTACCGCTATTTTCCAGAACTTCTTTTCCAAAATTTTCCACAATTTTTTCTATAACTTTTGGAATTTTTATAACCTCATGAGAAATAGTGTCCAAATCAATAACAGGAAATTTCTTTTCCTGCAAAATCTGGCTAACTGTACTTTTTCCAGTCCCAATTCCGCCAGTAAGCCCAATAACCATTTTTCTTCAATTTTTCCTTTCTAAAACTTAGTAATTATTACAAATACAATGTATTTTATACCTTTTTTTATTTATTTGCAACAATTTTTTGAAGAAAAAATTTTAATTTGTATAGATAAATTAAAAAAAGCGTTTCAAAATATAAAAAATTTTAGAATAAATAATAAATTTTAGAATAAAATATGGTATAATAAAAGTAGAATTTAAAAAAATAAAAAATTGAAAAAATATTTACAATATGATAAAATTATCTGGAGAAATTAAAAAGTTTTAATTAGCAAAAAATAAGTTAAATATTTGATTCATAAAACAAAAATAAGGAGGACACATGGAACTGAGAGACATTCAGGAATTAATGCAGGTTTTAAAAAAAGAAAATTTAACCGAGATGAAAATAAAATATGGAAACGTAAAGCTTACATTAACTAATTCTGAAACTGGACAAGTTACGAATGCCGCAGCGCCTGTAACAAAAAAAGTTCAAAAAAATATCGCCAAGGCATTGCCTAAAGAAGAAGTTATTAAATCCAGCAATGTAGGAAGAATAAGATTAATAAATTCAAAAGTTGGAACTTCAGTAAGAAAAGGAGAAATTCTTGCCAGAATTAACACAATTGGAATTGACAACGATGTAAAAGCTACTGTAAATGGTGTCTTGAAAGAAGTATTAGTTGCAGATGGTTCAGCTGTGGATTTTGCAAAGGAATTATTTAAAATTGAAGTTAAATAATATTGAAAATAAAAATCTTTTAGGAGGATGAAGACAGTAATGTTCAAGAAAATATTAATAGCAAATAGAGGAGAAATTGCTGTTAGAATAATCAGAGCAGCAAGAGAACTGGGAATAGCAACTGTAGCGGTTTATTCAGAAGCTGACAAGGATTCACTTCACGTGAAACTTGCTGATGAGGCTATCTGTATTGGAACTGCCAGCAGTGCAGATTCGTATTTAAAAATACCTAATATTATTTCAGCGGCACAAATTACAGGAAGTGAGGCAATTCATCCAGGATATGGATTTTTAGCCGAAAATCAAAGATTCGCTGAAATTTGTGAAAAAAACGGAATCGTATTCATTGGTCCAAAACCTGAACTAATCAGCATGATGGGAGACAAAGCCACTGCAAGAGAAACAGCTATTAAACATAAAGTTCCAATAACAAAAGGCTCAGACGGAATTGTACCAAATGTGGAAGAAGCTAAAAAAGTTGCAGAATGGATAACTTATCCTGTTATGATAAAAGCTACTGCCGGTGGTGGTGGTAAAGGAATGAGAATTGCACACGATGAAAAGGAACTTGTGGAAAATTACATTGCTGCCCAAAATGAAGCAAAAGCGGCATTTGGAAATCCAGATGTTTATATTGAAAAATACGTGGAAGAACCAAGACACGTAGAAATTCAAGTAATTGGAGACAAATTTGGAAACGCTGTTCATTTGGGAGAAAGAGACTGCACAATTCAAAGACGTCATCAAAAATTAATAGAAGAATCTCCATCAACTGGAATTGATGCAAAAACACGTGAAAAAATGGGGAAATTTGCTTCAAAACTTGTAAAAGGTATCGGTTACGACAGTGTTGGAACATTGGAATTTCTTGTTGACAAAAATATGAATTTCTATTTTATGGAAATGAATACTAGGATTCAGGTGGAACACACTGTAAGTGAGGAAATTACTGGTGTTGATCTAATAAAAGAACAAATAAGAGTAGCAGCGGGAGAAAAATTAAGTGTTTCCCAAAAAGATATAAATATTAATGGACACGTTATAGAATGCAGAATAAATGCAGAAGATTCTGAAAACGGATTTTTACCTTCTTCAGGAGTTATGGAAAAATATATTCCATCTGGCGGAATTGGTGTAAGAGTTGATTCACATTCATATCAAAATTATGAAATACCGCCTTATTATGATTCAATGATTGCAAAACTTATTGTGAAAGGTAAGGATAGGGAAGAAGCTATTGTTAGAATGAAACGTGCCTTAAAGGAATTTATTATAGAAGGTATAGACACAACTATACCATTCCATTTGAAAGTTCTTGATAATAAAGATTTCAATGACGGAATTATCTATACAAATTTCATTGAAACTCATTTTAAAGAAGCTCTTGGAAAATAAAAATAAGTAAATTAATTAATATTAATTTTATATACAAATAATTTTATTATTTGATAAAAATAAAAAAAATGGCTGCCTCATAAAATTAATTTATGAAATACAGCCTTTTTTAATGCTCCTATTTTTTTATCAATGTAACACTAACTTCAGAATCCTCCAAAGCAGCACCATTAATAAAATTTACTCCATCAAAATGCAAAATATCTCCTGGAACTAAAATATGTTTTTCAGTTTCATTTAAAAATATTTCCATTTTTCCCTTCAAAACTGTAAAAATAATTTCTTCATTTTCATGATTATGTTTAGCAATTTTTTCATCTTTTTTCAAAACTTTTTTTACCAATTTAAAATTTCTTTTGTTAAATAGCAATCCAGCTTCATTTTTTACATTCCCAAGCATTTTTATTCACCTTCTATTTTCTATTTATTTATTTTTTTCGTTTTATATAAATCTTCCAATAATTCATCATTGTTTTTATATTTCTTTATAAGCTCAATTAAATTTCTTGTTCCTTCAACTTCAGACATTTCACTTAATTCTCTTCGCAATTTCCATATTTTTTCCAAATTCTTCCTTGGAATTAAAAGCTCCTCACGTCTTGTTCCGCTTTTTAACACATCAATCGCTGGAAATATTCTCAACTGCTCAAGTGTTCTGCTTAAAATGATTTCCATATTTCCTGTCCCTTTAAATTCCTCAAAAATCACTTCATCCATTCTGCTTCCAGTTTCAACAAGAGCCGTTGCAATAATTGTTAAACTTCCACCATTTTTTATATTTCTTGCAGCTCCTAAAAATCTCTTTGGATAATAAAGCGCATTTGGGTCAATTCCACCTGAAATTAACTTCCCGCTTGATGGAATAGTAATGTTATACGAACGTGCAAGCCTTGTCAAGCTGTCCATAAGAATTAAAATATCTTTTCCACGTTCCACTTGTCTTTTTGCCATCTGAAGCACATTTTCCGTAACTTCCGTATGAACTCTTGGATCTTCATCAAAAGTCGCCGAATAAACTTCCGCATCCTTCACATTTTCCTTAATATCCGTAACTTCCTCAGGCCGTTCATCAATTAGCAGTATCCAGACATCAATTTCTGGATTATATTTTATAACATCATTTGCAAGTGTTGAAAGAAGCACAGTTTTCCCAGCCTTTGGCGGAGCAACTATAAGCCCTCTCTGCCCTTTCCCAATAGGCGAAACAAGGTCTATAATTCTAGATGAAATTTCTCCGCCTCCCAAATTTAACTTTTCATCTGGATAAGATGGCACTAAATCATCAAAATACGGACGTTCCAGCGATTTTTCAGGCAAATCCCCATTTACAAGCAAAACCTTCAAAATCCCATAATTTTTCTCTGTTCCAATCGGAATTCTTAATTCCCCAAATACAATATCTTCATTTCTTAAAAAAAATCTCTTTATTTGAGAAATCGACACATATACATCAGGTCCAATTGACGTATTTCTCAAAAATCCATAATTTCCATCACCTATTACATCCAGTTTCCCAAATCCATAGGTTTTCCCTCTTTCCTCACCTTTTTTAATTAAAATAGCATTTATAAGTTCAAGTTTTGACATTCCTGAAAAACCTTCAATTTTATATTCTTTTGCCATTCTTTTCAATTTAGTTACATTTTCAGAAAGAATATCCTTTATCATTTTTTCTTCATAATTTGAATTTTCAAAGGCAGTTTTTTTACTTGAATCTTCTTCATCATGTTTTTGCTTTTTTTCTTCAGCTAATTCTGTATTTTCCAATGATTTATCTACCTCAACTTTTCTTGGCCGTCCTCTTCTAGGTTTTAGCGTTTCTGCCTGTTCTTCCAGTAACTTTTCAGCCTCAATTTCCTTTTCTTTTTTTATCATCTATTCCTCCACCAGCTCTCCATATAATGTCCATGTTTTAGCATCATAAATTCTTGTATTTACAAATTTCCCCTTCAAATCCTTTCTATCGCTTTTAAATAAAACTATTTTATGCGTAGAACTTCTTCCAGTCAACATTTCAGGATTCTTTTTACTAGGTCCTTCAACTAAAACTTTTACAATTTTCCCTAAATATTTTTGACTTTCTTCCTTTGCCTTCATATTCTGTAATCTCATAAGCTGCTGCAGTCTCTCATTTTTTATTTGCTCATCGACTTGTTCGCCCATCGTAGCCGCAGGAGTCCCTGTTCTCTTTGAATACATGAACATAAACGCATTTTCAAATCCAACTTCATTCACAACATCCATCGTATCTTGAAAATCTTCATCTGTTTCCCCTGGAAAACCTACAATAATGTCTGTTGTAAGCCCAATATCAGGTACTTTCTCCTTAATTTTTTTAGCAAGTGCAATAAATTCCTCTTTTGTGTATCCTCTGTTCATTGCATCCAAAATTTTTGTAGAACCAGATTGCAATGGTAAATGCAGCATTCTTGCTATTTTTGGGTTTCTTGCTATTGTATCAATTACTTCATCACTAAAGTCCTTTGGATGTGGCGACACATATTTTATCCAGAAATCCCCTTCTACATTTGCACTTTGCTCCAGTAATTCAGCAAAATTATCCTGTCCATTTGCAAAATCACTTCCATATGAATTTACATTTTGCCCTAAAAATAATATTTCTTTGTATCCTTTCTTTGTATATTGCTCAACATCCCTAATAATTTCGTTAAGCGGTACAGAACGCTCCATTCCACGTACATATGGAACAATGCAAAACGTACAGTAATTGTTACATCCATAAGTTATGGAAATTGAAGCAACAATATCATCTCCAAAGTCAGCATCTACTCTAGTCGGCAATTCATCCTCATCATCCACCATAACAATATGTGTATCTTCTCCAGATTCAATTCTTTCCAAAATATCAGGAATTCTTCCAATATTCTGATTTCCAAGCACTAAATCTACATAAGGAGTTTTCTTTATAAATTCGTCTCTTACTTCCTGAGCAAGACATCCAGTAACTCCGATAATCATTTTACCATCTTTTTCTTCCTTAATTCTTTTCAAATCTCCTAATTTTCCATAAACTTTAACAGCTGCACCTTCTCTAACTGTACACGTATTTAAAAATACCAAGTCTGTATTTTCAATATCTTCCGTCATATTGTATCCCATAGTTTGTAGCATTTGTTTCATTTTTGCACTTTCGTTTACGTTCATTTGGCAACCGTAAGTTATAATTGTTGCTCTTTTTTCCACTGTATTCCCTCCAATTTTTTTATTTTATATTTTGTAAAAAAGTTCCAATTTTATTTTACTGAATAGCTTTCGAATTGTTTATAAAAATTATCATATGTCCTTTATTACGTAAATTTTATTACCAACTATAAAAGTCGAAAACATTTGTTAAATATCAAAATTTTTTCTTTTTGTAATTTGAAACACTATAATGTTATCATTTTTATTTTAGAATTTCAAGAAATTTCTTATCACACACATTTAGAATCAAGCTAAAAAAACTAAATGGTTTAAGTTAAGAACAGAATTATTCAATTTATTTTTAAGGTGGTTTATAGCAAATCCTCTTAAAAAAGAGACTTAAAGGTTATGACTGTGTAGTTAAACCTTGTATTTGTTTAATTTTAAAGAGATGCCAGTATGTTATAACTCTAAATATCTATTTTTATAAAAAATAAAAAACACTCTAGAATATAGAGTGAAATTTATTATGAAAAAATTTAATTATATTATTGGTGCCCGAGGCCGGAGTCGAACCGGCACGATATAAAATCGACGGATTTTGAGTCCGTTGCGTCTACCAATTTCACCACTCGGGCAAATATTCAAATCACTTAATTAGTATAATATATTTTTACAAATTTGTCAACTCATTTTTAAAAAATTTTACGTTTTTATTTATTCTATTTTATTCTTAGAAAAATTATTAATCTGAATACTTAAAAAATAGTGTAGTTTTAGGGAGTTTCATAATTTTGAATACAAAAAAAGAGATGAAAAAAATCTCTCATCTCTTTTTATAAAATTATTTAACTTCTAAACCAACACTTACTCCAGCTCTTACTTCGTTAGTTTCTCTTGTGTATTTTTCTTTATCTGGACTCATATAAAAACGCTTATCATAGAAAGAACCTTTAACAGTTTCTTTGTTAACTACTTTATATTTAACTACTGGATTTACTGTTAATGTTCCAACTGGTAAATCAAATCCTACTTTATATCCTAATCCAGTCCATACTGAGAAGTTATTTTGGAATCCATGTTTAGCAGTATGTTTTTCCCATTCATTTTCAGTATTAACTAATCCGTAGAATCCTACAACTGAAGGTGTATTATAAGTTGCTCCTACAGCATAGTCTAAGTATACACTAGGTTTTGCATCTTTTTGAGTTTCAGATAAAGTACCTCTTGCATCTCTTACACGTTGATTTGCATTAGCATAATATCCTAAGTTTCCAAATTTATTATCAAAAATTTTACCGCTAGTAGATAATTCAATATTAGCTCCTATACCAGATACTTTCTTTCTATCAAAATCATTACCGCTCCATGCATTATCTGCACTTTTATTACCTGTTTCGTCAAAGTAAACTAATTGAGTTTTTGCATTGAAATTTTGTCCTAAGAAATTAATGTCAAATGTAGGTCCTACATAAATTTCATTTGATGTTCCTCTATGTCCTGCATATCTGCTCTTACCGTTAGTAGCTTTATACTTCCATCCTAATTCCCATTTAGAAGTCCAAGAACCTAATGTGACATCTTTGTATAATGCAATATCATTTTCCCAAGTTCTAGATTTGTCATACGCACCATAAGAACCAATTCTGTTATCCGCTTTGTAAGCATCATAAGGGTTTCTTGCTCTATCTTGATCATTTTGAAATTCAAATCTTAATCCTAAGTTTCCTTCATCAACTAAATTTAAGTCTCCACCCAAGATAGTTCTTACTTTAGTATTTTCTTGGTTATCTTTTTTGAATCCAGAAGCACCTAATCCATTTGAAGTTTGTCTATTTTTATCTGTATAAGTTTGTCTTAATTCACTTGAAAAATGAATTTCTTTTAATGTGTCTTGATCAGCGAATGCAGAAGCTGATACTACTGCTAATGCTAATAATCCTAATAATTTTTTCATTGTTCTTCCTCCTAAAAATAATTTTAACAAATATATATCTTAATAATTCAATTCTAATTCTAACACAATAATATGAATTTGTAAAGTTTTTTTTTAAAAGAATAAATAATATTCTTTTTTAAGAAACCTTAATAGAATCATAATTTAAATTTATTTAAGATACAAAAATAATTTTTTCTAAAACTTTATATTTATATCTTAAATTATAAAGGTCTTGAGTACTATCTAATTCATATTAAACACATCAAAATTTATATTTAATAATTAACTAAATTTCCTCAAGATTTTATAAAGATGTATTTGGTATGTTTTAAAATCCAAATATAATAATTATTTTAATATTACATAATTTATTGATAAAGAAAACTATTTAGTAATAGTTGCTACTACTCCTGAAGCTACTGTTCTTCCACCTTCTCTTATCGCAAATCTTAATCCTTCTTCCATTGCGATTGGGTGAATTAATTCTACTGTCATTTCAATGTTATCTCCAGGCATTACCATTTCTACTCCTTCTGGTAAGTTTACTTCTCCTGTAATATCAGTCGTTCTGAAGTAGAATTGTGGTTTGTATCCTGTGAAGAATGGTGTATGTCTTCCTCCTTCGTCTTTTGTCAATACATATACTTCTGATTTAAATCCTGTATGTGGATTGATTGTTCCTGGTTTAGCAAGTACTTGTCCTCTTTCCACTTCTTCTTTCTTAGTTCCTCTTAATAATGCTCCTATATTATCTCCAGCTTGTCCTGAATCTAATAATTTTCTGAACATTTCTACTCCTGTTACAGTTGTTTTTGTTGTTGGTTTGATTCCTACGATTTCCACTTCTTCACCAACCTTGATTACTCCTCTTTCCACTCTTCCTGTTACTACTGTCCCTCTTCCTGTAATTGTGAATACATCTTCAATTGGCATAAGGAATGGTTGGTCAACCGGTCTTTCTGGTGTTGGGATATATTCGTCAACTGCATCCATCAATTCCATAATTTTTTCTACCCATTTTGCTTCACCATTTAATGCCCCTAACGCTGATCCGGCTATTATTGGAACGTCATCTCCTGGGAAATCGTATTCGTTAAGCAGTTCCCTTACTTCCATTTCAACCAGCTCTAATAACTCGTCATCGTCTACCATGTCAACTTTGTTTAAGAATACTACAATGTAAGGCACCCCTACTTGTCTTGCAAGCAGGATATGTTCTCTTGTCTGAGGCATTGGCCCGTCAGCCGCTGATACTACCAAGATTGCTCCATCCATTTGCGCCGCCCCTGTAATCATGTTCTTTACATAATCTGCATGGCCTGGGCAGTCAACGTGGGCATAGTGTCTTTTGTCTGTTTCATACTCAATGTGCGCTGTGTTGATTGTAATTCCTCTTTCTCTTTCTTCAGGAGCCTGATCGATGTTTTCAAAATCAACTTTTTCAGCCAGCCCCTTGTCAGACAGCACTTTTGAGATTGCCGCTGTCAAAGTAGTTTTTCCGTGATCTACGTGTCCGATTGTTCCTATGTTTACATGTGGTTTATTTCTTTCAAATTTAGCTTTTGCCATTTTTATAATTCCTCCGTTATTTCTTTATTTTTTAAATTTTTTATTGTTGCTTAAATTTTATTCTTTTAAGTTTTTACTATTTTCCTTGTCTTTCATCAATTACTTGCTGAGCAATATTTTTTGGAACTTCTACATATTTTTCAAATTCCATTGAATAAGATGCTCTTCCTTGTGTTTTTGATCTCAAGTCAGTTGCATAACCGAACATTTGTGATAAAGGTACTTCTGCATTAATAATTTTTGCATTATTTCTGTCAGTCATTCCTGAAACTTGTCCACGTCTTGAGTTCAAATCTCCAATTACGTCTCCCATGTATTCTTCTGGAGTAGTAACTTCTACTTTGAAGATTGGTTCCAATAATACTGGATTAGCGGCTCTAAGTCCTTTTTTAACTGCCATTGAACCTGCTATTTTAAATGCCATTTCTGATGAATCGACTTCATGGTAAGATCCATCATACAATGTAACTTTTATATCTTGAACAGGGTATCCTGCAACAACTCCTGCTTCTAATGCTTCTTGAATTCCTTTATCTACCGCTGGAATGTATTCTCTTGGAATAGCTCCTCCAGTAATTTGGTTAACAAATTCATATCCTTTTCCGTGATTAGCTTCAACTTTCATCTTAACATGTCCATATTGTCCACGTCCTCCAGATTGTTTAGCATATTTTTCTTCAACATCTGTTGCACCATTAATTGTTTCTCTATAAGCAACTTGCGGTTTACCAACGTTTGCTTCAACTTTAAATTCACGTTTCATTCTATCTACAATGATTTCCAAGTGCAATTCTCCCATTCCTGAAATCAATGTTTGTCCAGTTTCCTGGTTAGTTGACACTTTAAATGTAGGATCTTCTTCTGCAAGTTTTGCAAGAGCTGTTCCCATTTTTTCCTGATCGGCTTTAGTTTTTGGCTCTACTGCGATTTGGATAACTGTATCAGGGAATTCCATTTTTTCTAAGATAATTGGAGCATTTTCAGCACTCAATGTATCTCCTGTTGTAGTATCTTTTAGTCCAACTGCCGCAGCTATATCTCCAGAGTAAACTACATCAAGTTCTTCTCTTTTGTTAGCGTGCATTTGAAGCAATCTTCCCATTCTTTCTTTTTTACCTTTAGTTGAGTTTAATACATAAGATCCTTTTTCCAATACTCCTGAATAAACTCTAAAGAATGATAATCTTCCAACGAATGGATCTGTGATGATTTTAAATGCCAATGCTGAGAATGGTTCATCATCTGAGATTGTTCTTTGGATAGGTTCTTCAGTCTTAGGATCAGTTCCGTTTACTTTTCCTCCGTTAATATCTACTGGTGATGGCATGTAGGCAACTACTGCATCAAGTAATGGTTGAATCCCTTTGTTTTTAAATGCTGTTCCACATAATACTGGTACAACAGTTCCAGCAATT
>ERZ773014.2024-NODE-2024-length-12193-cov-11.819575_pt1 | contig 12193 bp, 16 predicted proteins | sample MGYA00580841_ERZ773014 | MGnify/ENA primary metagenome ERZ773014 (study PRJEB29015, sample SAMEA2737989) | human oral metagenome | biome: human oral; feature: human-associated habitat; material: dental | place: China | collected 2067 ...
AAGTTGTGCGGATCCTCGATCTCGTCGAGCAGCAGGAGGAGAGGTGGCTCGCCCTTTTCCTCGGCACACGCGAAGACGTCATCGAGCGAGGCGTAGGCGACAGGCGCAGCGTAGGCGATGACGCCCTGGTGGCGCATGTCGGGCGCGAGCTGGTCGAGCTTCTCTCGCTTGCTCGCCCGCACGGGCACGCCCAGCTCGCGTGCAAGCGAGAGAAGCGGCGCGAGCGCCGCCTCCTTCGCGCCCTGCGCGACGAGGATGCGATTGATGCCGCGCCCCGCCTTCAGCGCCTCGAAGACGGCGTTCCTGCCGACGAGAATCTCATCGGCAGAAGGCGCATCGCGCCGTTCTTCCTGCCTCCCGCCGCGCTTCAAGACCGTCCGCTCTTCCTTCGCAGGCCGTTTCTTCTGCTTCGTTTCCATCGCTTCGCACCATCTTCCGCTCTTCATTCAGCGCACTTCAGGCTTCACGATGTACTTCGCGAGCCACGGCTCTTCTTCGACGAGGAGATCGCGCATCCTGAGCATCATGTTGCGAATCTCCCACTGTGCGCCCGGCGTCGTCACGCGCTTTTCGTAGACGTCCATAAAGGAACGCAGGTTGAGCGTCGTCACGAAGTTCGTGCACGCCGCGCCCGGCAGCACGAAGCGTGCGTCCTGCTTCGCCACGCCGAGCGCGAGAAGATCGTCATAGGCCTTTTGAATCACCTGCATCGTCTCAAGATAGCGTGCATACGCCGCTTCCTTCTCACGAATCGTCTCGGGCACGACGTGGGCGAAGATGCCGTCCGCCTGCTTTTCCGACTGCTCCGAAACGTAGCGCTGGCTCTGGACGCTTAAGGACACGCCGATGCGGTGGCGCGAATACTGCGCGAGAAGCGTGCGCGAGACGCCCTTGACGGCGAACGTCATCGAGCAGTGCTCGACGACCGAGAGGTGCTTGCTCGTCATGATGCGCTCCAACAGGCGCAGCATGTCCGCCTCGCTCTTTTCCTCGGCCAGAAGCTCGATGGGCGAATCCGCGCTGTAGCAGGTACGCGCCGCCGTCCAGCACGTTTTGAGGTAATTCGGCGTCTTTGCAATCAACTGTATTTCCAAGGCTCTTTTCCTTTCATCTTCGTAAGGCGTGCCGTCATTCAGCCGCCCCTTTCTTCACGCGCCGTCCGCGTTTGGCGGCAATCTCCGCCATCATGTCCTGCGCGATGGCCTGAAACGCCCATTCGGCGATCTCGTCCAAACGCTCCGTATCCTTTTCCAAAAACAGCGTGCCAAGAAGCGCCTCGAAGCCCGTGCTCGCATGGTACTCGGCGACGCTCGCGCGGCGCGGCGCATGGCTCTTCGCGTTCCTGCCGCGGCGGAAGATGCCGCGCTCGCGCTCCGTCAGACGCTCCTCAATCGCGTGATATGCCTTCGCCTGCCAGACCGCCGAGACGATCTGCGCGGCAAAATCGCTCAGGACGTGCACCTGCGACTGCTCGAAGGATAGAAGGCGCGTGCGCACGAAGAGATGGAAGTAGGCGTCGCCGATGTAGGCGAGCACGAGGGGGCTGGCGAGGCGCACATCGATTCCTTCGTAGCGCTCGGCGATGCCGCCCTCGCCGTCGGGCGTGAACATTGAACCGACGATGGCGCGAAAGCGATCGAACCTCATGCGCGCTTCCACCTTGCGCCCTGCGGCGTATCCTCGATGACGACGCCGCGAGCCTTGAGTTCGTCGCGCAGATGATCGGCGAGCGCCCAATTCTTCTCCTCACGCGCCTTCTGGCGCAGATTGAGGAGAAGTTCCATGAGGCTGTCGACCAGCCCGTCATCCGCCCTTTCTTCCTTCGCCTCGAAGATGCCGATGACTTCCGCCATCTCGGCGTAAACGGCACGAACCTTGGCGAAGTTCGCCGCGTCGAAGGCAGCTGCGCCCGTCGTGACCTCGTTGTAATAGATGTTGATTTCCTTCGACAGGGAGAAGAGGTGGCTGATGGCGAGCGCCGTATTGAAATCGTCGTCCATCGCTTCATAGAACGCCGCCTTGGCTTCCATCGCCGCTGCCAAAAGCGACTTCGCGCTGCCAGCGCCCTCGTCCTTGCGCGACGAGAGTTCTGCGGCATTGTCCCACGAATTCTTGAGGCGTGCGAGGCTCGTCTTCGCCTCCGCCAAGCGCTCGTCGGTGAAATCGAGCGGACTGCGGTAGTGCGTCTGCACGATGAAAAAGCGCACGACCTCCCCCGCGTATTTCTCCAAAATGTCCTTGACGGTGAAGAAGTTGTTTTTCGACTTCGACATCTTCTCGTCATGGATCGTGATGAAGCCGTTGTGCAGCCAGTAGCGAGCGAAGCTGTGGTCGTCGCCCGTGCATGCCTGCGCCTGCGCGATCTCGTTCTCGTGATGCGGGAAGATGAGATCGCTGCCGCCGCCGTGGAAGTCGAACGTCTCGCCCAGATACTTCATCGACATCGTTGAACACTCGATGTGCCAGCCCGGACGCCCCTTGCCCCACGGACTGTCCCAAGATGGCTCTCCCGGCTTCGCCGCCTTCCACAGCGCGAAATCCATCGGATGATGCTTGCGCTCGTCGACGCCGACGCGTGCGCCCGCCTGCATGTCGTCCAAGGAGCGGCCGCTGAGCTTGCCGTAGCCCGCGAAGCGCTCCACGCTGTAGTAGACGTCGCCGTCGAGCGCATAGGCATAGCCCTTCTCGATCAGCTTTTCGATCACGGCGAGCACGTCCGCAATATGCTCCGAAACGCGCGGATAGGCGTCGGCGCGGCGCACGTTGAGCGCGTCAATCGCCTTGAAATATTCCGCGATGTAGTGGTCGGCAAGCTCCTTCCACGTCTCGCCCGCCTCCTTTGCGCGGCGGATGATCTTGTCGTCGATGTCCGTGAAGTTCTGCACGTAGCGCACGGCATAGCCCTTCTTCTCCAGATAGCGGCGCACGACGTCCCATGTGACAAAGGGACGCGCGTTGCCGATATGCGGGTCGTTGTACGGCGTCACGCCGCAGCAGTAGATGCTCGCCTTGCCCGGCTCAAGGGGCTTGAACTCCTCTTTCTCGCGCGTCAGCGTATTGTAAACCCTCAGCATTTATTTTTCCTCCATTCGCTCCAAAGAAGCGACAGCGTAGGCGGATATGCCTTTCTCCTCGCCCGTAAAGCCGAGCTTCTCTTCCGTCGTCGCCTTCACGTTCACCTGATCAAGCTCCAAATCGAGCTTTTCGGCGATGTTACGGCGCATCTCCTCGATGTAGGGCGCGAACTTCGGACGCTGCGCCACGATTGTCGCGTCGATGTTGCCGACGCGATAGCCCTTCGCACGAAGCATTTGTGCGACATGCTCCAAGAGCTTCATGCTCGACACGCCTTTCCAGCGATCATCACTGTCGGGGAAATGCCTGCCGAGATCGCCGAGCGCCGCTGCGCCCAAGAGGGCGTCCTCGACGGCGTGCAGCAGCACATCGGCGTCCGAATGTCCCAGAAGCCCATATTCATGCGGGATGTCGACGCCGCCCACGATGAGCTTGCGCCCTGTCACCAGACGGTGCACGTCGTATCCCATGCCAAATCTCGTCATATCGTCACCTTCATTTCATCCGCAATTCCTGCAGGATGCGCCAGAAGCGCCTCCGCCATCCACAAATCTTCAGGTGTCGTGATCTTCAAATTGCCGTAGTCACTCTCAACGACGAAGACCGCCTCGCCGATTCGCTCGACGAGACTCGCGTCGTCTGTGCCAAGAAAGCCGTCCTGCGCCGCCTTCTCGTAGGCGCGTTGCAAAATCTCACGGCGAAATCCCTGCGGTGTCTGCACCTCCCAGAGACTTGCACGCGCCGGCGTCGCCTCGACGCGCCCGTCCTCACCGACAACCTTGATCGTGTTCTTCGCATGCACGGCAGCGATGGCCGCGCCCTTCTCACGCGCCGCAAAGATGACCGCTTCGATTGCAGCAAGGCTCACTAAAGGCCTCGCCGCATCGTGCACGAGCACAATGTCGGCATTTGCGGCGAGATGCGCCATGCCGTTCGCGATCGAATACTGACGCTCCGCGCCGCCTTGAACAACGCACCAAGGCTTCAATCCCTGCGCCTTCTCCAGCATCCCCTCGACAAAAGCGATCTCATCCTTGGCGACGACGACGATCAGTTCGGCGACTGCAGGCACGGCGGAAAAGCGCCGCAGCGTGCGAAGCAGGATCGGCACGCCGGAAAGTTCCAGAAGCACCTTGTTTCTGTCCGCCTTCATTCGCCTTCCTGCACCCGCCGCCGGAAAAATCACGGAAACCATAAAGCCTCCTTGCATATACTGCTTTATAAACGCGCCGCCGATAAGTCGCATGACCTATCGGCGGCACTTCTCTTTCACCAATGTCTGGGCTTTGCAAAAATCATGCGTCCGGCTGCTGTCTGCAGCGCCGACGTGACCTCCACTTCAATCGTATTGTTGATATGGCGGCGGCCGTTCTCGATGACGATCATCGTACCGTCATCGAGATAGGCGACGCCCTGTCCCGGCTCCTTGCCTTCCTTGACGACGGAAACGCGCATCGTCTCGCCCGGAATGACGACGGGCTTCACGGCATTGGAAAGCTCGTTGATGTTGAGGACGGGCACGTCGCGCAACTCTGCAACCTTGTTCAGGTTGAAATCGTTCGTGATGAGCTTGCCGCCCACGACCTGCGCGAGGCGCACGAGCTTCGAGTCGACCTCAGCGATGTCGTCGAAGTCCTGGCTCGTGATCTCGACCTCCATCTTCGATTCCGTGCGTATGCGCTGCAGGACATCGAGTCCGCGCCTGCCGCGCACGCGCTTCAACGCATCTGAGGAATCGGCGATATGCTGCAGTTCCTCCAAGACGAACTCAGGGATGAGCAATGCACCGTCGATGAATCCCGTCTCACATATATCGGCAATGCGTCCGTCGATGATGACGCTCGTATCGAGCAGCTTGTAGAGCTTGGACGATTTCTGTCCCTTGCCGATTTGCCCCAGCGCTTCCTTGGCCTTCGCCTGCGCCTTCGCCTCGCGGCTCTTGCTGATCAGATTCGGCAGCGTGCCGAAAAGTTCGCCGACTTCCTTGCGCTTCTTGATCGTGATATGAATGCCGAGATAGCCGAACACGATGCTGAAAACGACAGGAAAATATGCACCGACGAGCGGGATCTTGGAAAACGCCGCTCCCAATAAATTTGCAATGATAAGTCCGATGGCCAGCCCCGCTGCGCCTGCGATGACATCATGAATCGGCATCTTGCTCAGCTGCGTTTCGACCCAATAGGTGAAGCGCTTGAGCGTAGCCGTGAAAAGAGGCGTCGTGATGAAGCCGAGAACCCCGCCCAAAACAGCACCGACGAGGATGCAGACGAGCGAAGCGAGCGTCAAGCCAAAGAGTCCGAGATCCAGTTTGAGAACTTCCGTGCTCAGAAACAAGGTCAGAAGCGGACTGGCAAGCTGCATGAGCGCTCCGCCGAGAATGGCGAAGATCAGCGTGATGAAAAAACGCAATACTTTTTCGAGCAATAAACATCCCTCCCCATATAATGGAAATGACAAAGCCAAACAGATTTATCATACTAAATCTATTCGGCTTTGTCAAAAGAAATCACTCTCGAATCGCCGGGGTCTTCCCGGCGATCGTCAGCATCAGGCAAAATCGTTTTCCGCAAGGATGCCATCCATCCACGACTTGACTTCCTCGGGCGATTTGCTGCAGGCATAGACAAGCTCACTGACGATGATCTGCCGCGCGAGATCCAGAAGGCGCCGCTCGCCGCTCGAAATCTTGCGCAGGCGATCCTGCAGGACGAGATTTCGCGCGACAGCCGCCACATCGCAGATGTCACCGCTCTTCATGCGCTCAAGATTCGCATGAAAGCGCTTGTTCCAGCTTCCCGTCGCACGCTCGGGAGCCATCTGCAGAATGTCCTTGACCTCTTCGACCTGCGTTTCGGGAATCACGTCTCGAAGACCCATATTATCCACGTTGTCCGTCGGTATCATGACCTTCATGTTGCCCAATGGCATTTGAAGCACATAATAGGATTTGCCCTCGCCGAGCACCTCGCAATCCTCTATGCCGGAAATCACGCCCGCCCCATGCATCGGATAGACAACTGTGTCACCAACCTGAAGCAATGCTACACCTCCTGCCCTTTCCCCATGCAAAACGCACGGAATTAAAAAACTATCCGCATACATTATAGCACAAATCTTCATAAGTTGGAAGAAAATAAGTAGTTTATCATATCCCTCATTTTATGTCAATCAGGTTTTATCATATTTAGGATAATTCTCTTACATTATGAATCCAGATCATGTCCATGCCTATGCCCCAAGGCCGCCGCCCATTCGTGACTGATGAGTCCGCCATGGGCAAAAAGTTCGACGATGTGCGCATTCGTCTCACGAATCGCCCGCGCCTCCTCTTCCGTGCCGCCGTTTCGGATGCAGGCATGGTAAGATTTTTTCAGCTGACGGTTGATGCGGTAATACTGCTGTGTGCGAAAATACATGAGTTTTCCCCTCTCTTCTGCGCTTCTTATCCGCGCGGTGGTCTGTCTTCCTCTAGTATAGCAAACTACACGCACACACGTCCACTTTTTGGACATTGTGCGCCGCCCTTACATGAAAAAGCCAATCGCTCTGCGCCCTTCGGGCTTGACCTCTTGGATTTTCATAGCAAAAGCAGCCCGATCGACCAAGCGAAAATAAATTTTCTCCAAATGCTTGACAACCTTCTTTTCGAGGAGTATATTATGCTTCATCGAGGTTACAACTTAACAAGCCACGATACAAATATACAAATTCTATGACGGGAAAGAGTATTCGTGATACGCTGTCTTACAGAGAGCCGCTCCTGTGCTGAAAAGCGGCAGAAAGCCTCGCGAAGAAAATCCTCCCCGAGAAGCAAAGCTGAAATCGAGTAAGCCGAGCCGTTCCTTCCGCGTTAGAGGAAGCGCGTATGACTGTACGCGGCAAGCGCCCGCTTTATGCGGGAATCTGGGTGGTACCGCGGATAATCCTCCGTCCCTTTCGAGGGGCGGAGTTTTTGTTTATCATCCTGCATTATTTTAGGAGGAATCATTATGGAAAATTTGGATCTCGCCCGTCTCAGACGAAAGCGCGACCTGCGCATCATCCTGCCCGTCTTCCTCGTGTCCATCATCGCCTGCATCGACCGCGTGAACATCGCCTATGCAGCGCTGACGATGACGCAGGATCTCGACTGGATCACGCCCGAAATCTTCGGCGCAGGCGCGGGCATCTTCTTCATGGGCTATCTGCTCCTGGAAATCCCCGGCGCACTCATCGCCGCCCGCTTTTCCGCCGCGAAGTGGATCGCACGCATCATGTTCACCTGGGGACTTGTCTGCATCTTCATGGCATTCATGCAGACGCAGACGGAGTTCTACCTTTGCCGCTTCCTGCTCGGCGCCTCGGAAGCGAGCCTTTACCCCGTCATCTACTCCGTGCTCTTCGCGCGTTGGTTTTCCGAAAGGGAGAGAGCGCGCGCCAATTCCCTCATGCTGACGTCACTTCTCATCTCAACGATCGTCGGCGCACCGCTCGCGGGATTCCTGCTGCAAACATCCTTCTTCGGCATGCACGGCTGGCAGGAACTGTTCATCTTGGAGGCAGTGCCCGCCCTCCTCTTCGCCGTATTTTTCTTCTACTTCGTCAAGGACAAGCCCGACCAGGTTTCCTGGCTCAGCGCAGAAGAAAAGGAATACTTGAACCGCCAGTACGAAGAAGAGCAGGCGCGTATGCAGAGCGTCAAGAAGTACACGATCTTCCAGGCTTTCTCCGATCCCAAGGTCTTGAAGCTCTGCTTCATCTATTTCATGTGGGTCATCGGCTTCTGGGGCTTCAACTTCTGGATGCCGACGGTACTCAAGGGGCTTTCGGGCTGGTCGACCGGATTCCTCGGCGGCGCCATCGCCATTCCGATGACGGCGGCGCTCCTCGTGCAGGTCATCATCGGCAAGACCTCGACGAAGACGGGCGACAAGGTCTGGCACGTCGCGGGCGCTCTCTTCGTCGGCGCCGTCGGGCTAGGGCTAAGCCCCTTTGCCAATGATATGTACACGGCACTCTTCCTCGTCTGCCTGTCCGCCATCGGCATCTACGCCGCCATGGGCGTCTGGTGGACGATCCCGACGAGCTTCCTCTCCGGCTCCGCCGCCGCCGGCAGCGTCGCCCTCATCAACTCCTGCGGCAATCTCGGCGGCTGGGTCGGCCCCTACATGATGGGCTGGCTCAAGACGGAGACAGGCTCCTTCGACACGGGCTACTTCCTCATGGCGCTCTTCATGTTCATCGCCGCGCTTACGGTGCTGACGATCCAATACCGCTGGAACGGGGCGCGAAAAACAGCACAGAGAGAAGGCGAACATCCGGTTCCTCTGCAGCAGGAAGCGTAAACCAACCAAACAAACAAAAACCGCCCTTGCAGTCGAAAATCGACTTGCAAGGGCGGTTTCTTATGCAGCTTCTGCTGCGCCCAAATTACTTGAGCTCGACCGTTGCGCCGGCCTCTTCGAGCTTCTTCTTGAGCTCTTCTGCCTCTGCCTTCGCGATGTTCTCCTTGATCGGAGCAGGAGCGCCGTCAACGAGCTCCTTCGCTTCCTTCAGGCCGAGACCCGTAGCTTCGCGGACAGCCTTGATGACGTTGATCTTCTTGTCGCCGGCAGCAGCAAGAACGACCGTGAACTCGGTCTTCTCTTCACCGCCCGCAGCAGCCGGAGCAGCGCCGGCAGCAGCAACAGCAACCGGAGCCGCAGCGCTGACGCCAAACTTCTCTTCCATATCCTTGACGAGTTCGGAAAGTTCGAGGACGGTCATGCCCTCAATGGCCTGCATGATTTCTTCTTTAGTCATGATTGTACCTCCATAAAATTGTTTTCTTCAAATGTATTCAGCCTGCAAGCGGCGGACGTCTGACCAACCGCTGCACTCTATAAGGTTCAGGCGGAAGCCTGCTCCTCCTTTTGCTTGCGGATCGCCTCAAGCACATAGACCGCATTGCGGATGACTCCCTGGAGCACGTTGACCGTACCCGCAATCGGAGACTGCATGCTGCCCAAGAGCTTTGCGAGAAGAACCTCGCGCGACGGCAGATCGGCCAAAGCCTTGACCTCAGCGACGTCGATGACGCGTCCGTCGAGAAGACCTGCTTTGAGCGTCAGGATGCCGGCTTCATCGAGCTTGTTCTTCTTCATGAACTCGCAGATGACCTTCGCCGGCGCCACAGCGTCGTCAGTGGAAACGGCAAGAGCCGTCGTCCCCTCCAAGTGATCGCAAAGTTCGTCGAGTCCGAGTTCCTTCGCGGCGATGCGCGTCATCGTGTTCTTGACGACATGATACGAAACGCCTGCCTCACGAAGCGCGCGGCGAAGCGCCGTGTCCTGCGCTACCGTCAAGCCTTTGTAGCTTGTAAAAACGGCTCCCTTCGCCGTCTGAAGCCTTTCCTTCAGCTCAGCAACGACCGCTTCCTTCTTTGCATTTACCTTTGCATTCATTCTTGCACCCCCTCTCAATGAGATTCAACAAAATAAAACGGCTCCCAACTGTATGCCGGAAGCCGCATCTTTTGAAGCAATGCGCCTGAATCCGACCTCGGCGGGCGAGCAACTTGCTCGTTAGATGGAAGATCCATACCTGCTGTCTACAGTCATCGTATGCTGTTTTATCGGATTAGGCCATCGTAGCAATCGGAACGCCGGGGCCCATCGTAGAGCTGACCGTGATCGCACGGATGTACTGCCCCTTCGCTGCTGCCGGGCGAACGCGGACGAGCGTGTCGATGAGTGCCTGATAATTCGCCTTGAGCTTATCGACATCGAACGAAGCCTTGCCGATCGGGACATGGACGTTGCCCGCCTTGTCCGTGCGGTACTCGACCTTACCGGCCTTAATCTCGCTGATCGCCTTCACAAGATCCATCGTGACCGTACCGAGCTTCGGGTTCGGCATGAGACCGCGAGGACCCAAGACCTTACCGAGGCGGCCGACCGTGCCCATCATATCGGGCGTAGCGACGGCGACATCGAAGTCGAACCAACCGCCCTGAATCTTCGTGACGATCTCGTCCGAGCCGACGTAATCAGCACCTGCATCCTCGGCTTCCTTGACCTTCTCGCCCTTGGCAAAGACGAGAACCTTTTTCGCCTTGCCCGTGCCGTGCGGCAGAACCATAGCACCGCGAACCTGCTGATCAGCGTACTTCGGATCAACGCCGAGACGGACGTGCAGCTCGATCGTCTCATCGAACTTTGCCGTCGCAGTTTTCTTCACGAGTTCCATAGCCTCAGCGACACTGTAGAGCTTTCCGTCTTCCAGAAGCTTCGCAGCATCCTGATATTTCTTGCCGTGTTTTGCCATTCAAAAATTCCCCTTTCGTGGTCATAGCGGTTTTTTTACAACGAAACCCCAAGGGATCAAGCCGAAGGCGCAGACCGATTGGCTGGTTTCATGTAAGGACGGCGTACAACGTCCAGGAAGTGGACATTTGTGCGCGTAGTTTCCTGCCACGAGCATGAGCGTCTCGAATCAATCGACGATTTCGATGCCCATGCTGCGAGCCGTTCCCTCGATCATGCGCGTAGCAGCTTCGAGGTCTGCCGCATTGAGATCCTGCATCTTCGACTGCGCGATCTCCTGCGCTTTCGCGCGCGGCACCTTAGCGACTTTCGTCTTGTTCGGCTCACCGGAAGCTTTTTCAATGCCGGCAGCTTTCTTCAAAAGAATTGCGGCGGGCGGCGTCTTCGTGATGAACGTAAACGAACGATCCTCGAAGACCGTGATTTCGACCGGAATGACAAGACCAGCCTGTTTGGCCGTCCTCTCATTGAATTCCTTGACGAAAGCCATGATGTTGACGCCTGCCTGACCGAGTGCCGGGCCTACCGGAGGAGCCGGACTTGCCTTGCCGGCAACAACCTGCAGCTTGACGAGCTTTGCGACCTTCTTTGCCATACTTTTTAACACCTCCTTAAAAGGGGTTTATGCTGCTTCTCATATCGAGACACCGAGCGATTCCCTAGATTTTTTCAACCTCGTTGTACGACAGCTCAACCGTAGTCTCGCGCCCAAACATATCGACGAGAACTTTGACCATGCCCTTTTCGGGGAAGACCTCCGCCACCGTGGCAGCGAAATTCTCAAAAGCACCCGAATTGATATGTACGGCCTGCCCGACCTCGAGATCGATGTGGGTGACGGACTTCTCTTCCTCCGTCCCCATAGATTTCAAGATATGCTTTACTTCTGCTTCCGACAGCGGAATCGGCTTCGTTCCCGAGCCGACGAATCCCGTGACACCCGGCGTGTTGCGCACAACGTACCAAGAGCGGTCATTGACGATCATCTCAACCAAGGCGTAACCGGGGAAAACCTTCTTCTTGACGAGCTTCTTCTTGCCGTCCTTGATTTCGGCCTCTTCCTCCATCGGGACGATGACGTTGAAAATATTGTCCTCCATCCCCATGGTATGGACGCGAGACTCAAGATTCGCCTTGACCTTGTTCTCATATCCGGAATAGGTATGGATCACATACCATTTCTTCTCAGACTCCATCGCGCCTCCAGCCTTCTATTGCAGAATAAGTTTAAACAGTCTTGCAAAAAAGGTATCGCATACCCAAATCAGCGCACAGACGACAACGACCGCCACCCCCACGACACCGGTATACGTCACCAGCTCCCTGTGAGTCGGCCATGTCACCTTCTTCATCTCTGCCTTGACCTCGCCCAAGAAACGGAAGAGGTTGAAACCGCCCGAAGAAGACTGCGGCGCTGACGATCTTTCATCTGCCAAAGCATTCACACCCCGTATCATATTGCTGCAAGCCGCAGGGCTTACTTCGTTTCTTTATGCGGCGTATGCTTCTTGCAGAACTTGCAATACTTGTTGAATTCAAGCCGATCGGGATCATTCTTCTTGTTCTTGTTGGTCTGATAGTTGCGGTTCTTGCAAACCGTGCAGGCCAACGTAACGGCATTGCGCATGTTTCAGCACTCCTTCCATAAAATCACTAACATACTTTATCACACTTAATACCGAGTGTCAACAATATGCAAGGAAAAATCCCCGAACTTCCCGCCAACATAACAAAAACCCCTCGCAGGGGTTAAAAAATGGTGGCGGCACAGAGATTCGAACTCCGGACACTGCGGGTATGAACCGCATGCTCTAGCCAACTGAGCTATGCCG
>ERZ773014.2027-NODE-2027-length-12178-cov-8.583601_pt1 | contig 12178 bp, 11 predicted proteins | sample MGYA00580841_ERZ773014 | MGnify/ENA primary metagenome ERZ773014 (study PRJEB29015, sample SAMEA2737989) | human oral metagenome | biome: human oral; feature: human-associated habitat; material: dental | place: China | collected 2067 ...
TGCTGCGCGCGATGATGCGTGCCTTGTTCAGTCCGTCGTCGATGTCGTAGGTGGAAACACTGTTGCCCTTGACATCCACGCCGACTGCGCCGACAAAGGCAATGTCGGGCTTGAGTCTGCCGATGAAGTCCTGCGTCATACCGCCCCAGAATCCATCGCGTCCACGATTGAGTTGACCTCCCGCAAAGATCAGTTCGATGCGGGGGTTGCGTGCAAGCACGCCGAGTACATCGACCATATTCGTCACAACGGTCAGGTCACGGTCACTCTTCATGAGGAGTTCCGCCGTCGCAAGATTGCACGTCGAAACATCCAGGAAGACCATGTCCTTGTCCTGAATGAGCGAAACAGCAGCCTGCGCAATGCGCCTTTTTGCCTCGATGTCGGTATGACGGTGGCGGCTGACTTCGATCATGTGAACACTCTGCGTCAATTTCACGGCGCCGCCGTAGGTACGTTTCAGACGTCCCTGCCGCTCGAGCGATCCAAGATCCTTGCGGATACAGTCTTCGGTGACTTTGAATTTAGCGCTGAGCTCTTTGACCTTGACCTTACCGTCACGCTCCACCATGCGAACGATGAGCTCTTGGCGCTCCTCCAGAAACATGATATTCACTCCCTTTACGCAGATGAAATTGACCATGCTCACATATCTGCGGTCAATGAGCCGTCTATCCTTTTTTTTTCAGTGTACAGCAAAATAGATAAAATAGCAAGACAATTTTATCTATTGAAGCAAATTTATAAGAGTGAATTCATTACCTATATTCTATTATAATAGACAATATCCTCTATTCAAACTTGTTAAATTGTAATTATAGGTAAATAAAATGAAAAACTGCCCGCATTCTCCCGTATTATGCGTCAGATCATACGCCGTTTGTGGCAGTACCCGACCCATATGCGTTGGGAGCTTCTGCGGACAGTTCCCTAAAAAGTGGCTCAGCCACCGATTTTCAATTTCTCACGCGCGGAAACGTGACGGTTAAATCCAACATCGTCCTTCGACATGCCGAGTGCAAGACCCACGAGCTGCTGCAGGTGGAGGACAGGCATCTCGGTCTGCGAGCGTACGGCTTCGCGTCCCTCGGGGCCATACATATCAAGCTGCATCTGGCAGAGCGGACACGGTGTTGCAATCAAATTTGCCCCCGCGCGATCGGCGCTCGCGGCGATCTGCCCCGTAACGGTCAGCACGTCGCGCTCCGCCGTGAACTGCGCGTGGAAGCCGCAGCACTTGCGTCCCGCATCAAACCAGACAGGCTCTGCGCCGAGACGGCGTACGAGGCGCTCGAACGACTCGGGATAGTCTCCGCTCTCGTGATCCATGACGGGCGCGGGACGCAGGATGTGGCAGCCGTAGTAGCAGGCGACCTTCGTGCCTTTCAGTTCGCCTGTGAGCTTGCCGTCCAGAACCTCCGGATGTTCGTCGAGCACCCAGAGGAAATGCGTGATCTCGCTCGTTCCCTGATACGCGTAGGGATGTCCTGCCTCCTTCAAAATACCATTGACCTTCTCCTTCAGTGCGGGATCGTGGTCGAGACGGTGCTTCGCCGTGCGCAGCTGCAGCGTGCAGGTGTTGCAGACGGTGAGGATGGGCAGCCCCATGTGCTCTGCGATGGAGATGTTGCGCGCGTTGACGGCGAGTGCTGCGAGCTCGTTCACACCCTGTGCGTGCGATGCGCCGCAGCATGTCCAGTTCGGAATCTCCTCGATCTCTATGCCGAGCTTTTCACAGACCTTTGTGAGCGAGGTATATGCCTCGGCAGCCGCTCCCTCGAGGACGCAGCCTGGAAATAATGCGTACTTCATGACGATGCCTCCTCCTTATCGGCCTTTTCTGCCGCCTTCACGATTGCGGCAATGGTCTTGATCTCAGGGTTGACGGGATGGCTTGCGAGCGGATCCATCTTGCCCGTGTTCATGAGGCGCAGCGCCATCGGCAGGCGCATGGCAGACATGATATAGCCCTCGGATTTGATGTTGAGCTTCGACTCGTCGAGGGTGCCGGATTCGGAGATGTCGTCGTAGATCGCCTTTGCATGGCGCGCGCCGACGTTGTCATCGAGACGATGCTTGAACGTCTCCTCCTTGAGTTTTTCGATTGCACCCGCAGGATCGAGCCCCTTCGGGCATTTTGCCGTGCACTCCTGACAGTTGAAGCAGCGCCAAAGTCCAGCGTCGATGACTGCCTTCAGATGCTCCTCGGGGCTCTTGCTGCGCGAGTCGGCAACGAGCTTTTCCGCGCGCACAAAGATGAACGGGTCGAGGAAGTCATCCGGATTCAGCGTGTTCTTGTTGCACTCCGATACGCAGGAACCGCAGAGAATGCAGCCCGCATATTTCTTGTACTTGTTGAAATCGGCGGGGGATTGCAGACAGCCGGTCTCGGGCGTGAATTCGTCCTTTGGATGCAGGACGGGCTTTACCTTCTTGATTCGCGCATATTTCGGATCCCAGTCGACGATGAGGTCGCGGATCACGCGGAAGTTGCCGAGCGGCGCAATCGTCAGCTCCTCCGTCTGATAACGCGCCATGAGATCGCTGACGAGCACCTCGCAGGAGAGTTCGGCGTTGCCGTTGACGCGGACAGCGCACGCGCCGCAGATACTAGAGCGACAGGAACAGGTGAAGGAGAGCGTCGGATCGAGCTTCTCCTTGATGTAGGTCAGCGCGCCGAGGACGGTCAGACCCGTGGTGACGGGCACCGTGAAGTTGTCCGCCCACGATTTCCCCTCGACGAAGCGATGGATTTTGAGCTGTACGTCCATATCAATACTTCCTTTCCATCGGCGGATACTTCGTGATGACGACATCCTGATACTCCGCTTCGTAGGTGCCGTTCGGTTTTTTGAAGATCAGCGTATGCTTGAGGAAATTCGCATCGTCGCGCTTCGGGTAGTCGCGGCGCGAGTGACCGCCGCGGCTCTCCTTGCGCGCGATGGCACCCTGTACGATGGCGTGGGAGATCTGGAGCAGATTGCCGAGCTCGACGTACTGCTCGAACGCTGTGTTGTAGACGTGGGAGCTGTCGCCGACGTAGCACTTCCTGTACTCGTCCTCGAGCGCGTGCAGCTCTTTTGCCGCCTCTTCGAGCTGGGTGCCGTTACGGAAGACACCCGCCTTGAACCACATGGTATCAACCATTGCATCGCGAATCTCTGGAACTGTACGGTTGTTCGCGTGCGGACGCGCCGTCACCTTGTCGAAGCGATCCTTCCACTTCGTGCAGCCGTCTGCAAGCTGCTGCTGATTGCCCTCATAGTTATGCTGTTTTGCATAGGCAGCCGCGCCCTCTCCTGCGGTCTTTCCAAAGACCAGCACCTCGGAGAGGCTGTTCGCACCGAGACGGTTTGCGCCGTGTACGGAGACGCAGCTGCATTCACCCGCGGTGAAGATGCCCGGCACGCGCGTCGCGCCCGTGCGGAAGTCCGCCATCTCAAGCCCGCCCATGGAGTAGTGGCAGGTCGGGCTGATAAGCACGGGTTCTTTCGTAATATCAACGCCTGCAAAGCGATGGGCAAGGTCCGCGACCTGCCCGAGGCGCTCATGAATGCGCTCGGCGGGAATCTTTGTAAAGTCGAGGTAGACGCCTGCCGTCAGCCCCTCGCCAATGCCGCGCCCCTCCTTGATCTCGGTTGCAATGGCGCGCGCCACGATATCGCGCGTTGCGAGCTCCATCTTTTCGGGTGCATAGCGCGCCATGAAGCGCTCGCCGTTTTTGTTGACGAGGAGCGCGCCCTCGGAGCGGCTCGACTCGGAGAGGAGCACGCCGTTGACGGAGAGTCCCGTCGGGTGGAACTGCACCATCTCGGGGTCTTTGAACGGGATTCCTGCATTCATGCCCGCGACAATTCCGTCGCCCGTCGAGCTGTATGGATTTGATGTGCGCACCCAGTAGGCGCGCCCGTAGCCGCCCGTCGCAATGAGGACGGTCTTGGCGGGCACGCCGATGAGGTCGCCCGTCCGCATATCCATCGCGATGACGCCCGCGAGCTTGCCCGCGTCCGTCACGCTGATCTCGAGCATCTGGCACTCGGAAATGAAGTCCACATCGTGTGCGAGGCATTGTTCGAAGAGTGCATGCACCATCGCGTGTCCCGCGCGATCCTCGAAATAGGCGGCACGCGCGTGGGAGGAGCCGCCCATCTTGCGCTGATGGAAGTGTCCGTCCTCCTGCCTGTTGTACGGATAGCCCATGTAGTCCATCTCGTAGATGACCTTGCCTGCCTTCTCCGCGAAGTATTCAACGGCGTCCTGATCGCAGAGATAGTCGCCGCCCTTGATTGTGTCGAATACGTGGGATTCAACCGTATCTTTCGGATCCGTAACCCCTGTGACGCCGTTCATGCCGCCCTGCGCCATCGTCGATGCCGAGCGCGTGGGCACGAGCTTCGTCATGACGGCAACCTTTAGATTCTTGTCCTGCGATGCGGCGAGCGCTGCGCGCATACCGGCACCCCCGCTGCCGATGATGAGCACGTCGTAGGTCACATCGCCGCGCCGAACCTGCTCCGGGATGTTCTTTCCCCCGCAGCCGAGATAGGCGCCGGACATGAGTACAACGCCTGCCGCCGCGGTGCCCTTGATAAAGGTACGGCGTGAGATTTCCATTGCCATTGCTTTCGTCTCCCCTCCTGATGATACATAGAATTTATTTCAATGATTGATAAAATCTATCGTTATGCTATTTCGTTGGTAGAGGTGGAAAATCCTGCTTTTGTGTGGGAGAAAACTGTACTTGAAAAAGCCTCTCGCATGGAGCGAGAGGCTTGCGCTTGCAGAGTCAGTGCAGAGTTGCTAGAATGAGCTAGTGGCCGAGCACGGCGCGGCGCTTGAGAACGTAGTTCCACACCATGACGATGCCGGCGGCAATGAGCTTTGCGATCATGTAGTAGATGTGGATGAAGTCGACGAGCACCCACATGAGGAGCTGGTTGAGCCCGAGCCCTGCAATGCTCGAGCCGAAGAAGAGCATCTTTGCGCGGCGTGTCTGGGCGTTCGCTCCGCGAAAGACGCAGACGAGGCAGAGCCAATAGTTGACGAGGACGGAGATGCTGAACGAGATGCCCGCCGAGAGGAGGTAGTGGAGGCCGCCATACTCGGTGAGGATGTAGAGCAGTCCGTAGTCGAGGAGGAAGCACGCGCCGCCGACGAGGACGAAGCGGGCGATTTCATAGAGTCTGGGTGACATGGAATACCTCATATCAAATGAAATGGAGCATATATGATAAAAAGATTCTTCACGTTTGCTAAAATTCCTGCTCTCGCGTGTTTGGGCGCGGCGCTTCTTCTCAGTGGCTGCGGGCGCGAGGAGGCGGTGACGGCGGAGGAGACGAAGCTCGTCATGGGAACGGTGGCACATCTGACGGTGCGCGCGGATGAGATCACCTCACAGGCGGCACTGCGCGATGGGATGACGGTGCTCACGCAGACGGAGCACGATGCGGATGGTGCGGCGCTCGCTGCGGTGGAGACGGCGGCGGGTACGGGCGCATGGACGGAAATATCGCCCGCGCTCTATGAGACGTTGCGCCTCGCGCAGGAGGTCGCGCGCCGTTCAAACGGCGCGTTCGATGTAACAGCGGGCGCGCTGACAGAGCTGTGGGAGCGCGCGCGTACGGAGAAGATGCCACCGACCGCAGAGGCGGTTGCAGCGGCACGCGCGCGCGTGGGGTATGATGCACTCGAACTACGGACATCAGGGGAGGGCGGGCATACAATATATGAAGCGCGTCTCCTGCGCACAGGAATGAAGATCGATCGCGGCGCACTCATCAAGGGGCTTGCGCTCGACGGGATACAGCGCAGCTGGCAGTCGGCGGGCATCGAGAATGCGCTTGCCGACCTCGGCACCAGCTCGATCCTTGGCATGGGCGTGAATGCGGAGGGCGAACCGTGGCAGATCGGCATCCGCAACCCGCGCGGCGAGGGACGTTCTGATCTCATCGCCGTCCTGCCGCTCGATCATGAAGTCCTCTCCTCCTCGGGCGATGACGAGCGGTTCTTCCTCTACGAGGGGCGGCGTTATCATCATATCATCGATCCGCGCACGGGTTATCCCGCCGAGACGGGGCTTGCCTCTGTGATGGTGATCCTGCCGATGGAGACGGATGATCCTGTGTGGCGGGGGCATATGGGGCTGCTCTCGGATATGCTCTCAACGGCGGTCTTTGTGCTCGGTGCGGAGGAGGGAAGACGGCTGCTCGCAGACTTTTCGGGAGCGCGGTTGATATCGGTGGATACGAATGGAGACATTATGGGCGAATAGTGGACATTCTATAGAGCATCTAAAAAAATAACCTCATGCAAGAGCCTTTTTTTGCATGAGGTTATTTACGAGAGCGGGAAATTATCCTGCTCCATTTTGTTCCCGTCGAATTTCTTCAAGAATCTCTGCTTTTAATCGCGCACGCTCCTGTTCCTGAAGAACCTCTTCCCTTATTTCCTGTTTCAGGGTTTCTTTTCGGTTGCGCTCTGCGGCATCTGCAACAATCTCTATTGTGTTCTCGTTTACATCCATCATTTTTGCAATGTGATTGAGACCTCTCGTCATCTGCTCTTTTTGCTTGCGATTCTTATCCCCTGAGTAGAAGAGGTGACGCATCCCTCCGTCTCTGGTTGTGAGATGTGCCGCTGCCACGCTCCCATGATGTGTCATGTCATATACGTCAAATGGACTGAGCAATATGGAGCCGCTGTAAAAATGACTGATAGAGGTATACAAAAGCCCTGTGACCCATTGTGCACTGTAGTTATATCCCTGTAAATCCAGTGATTTTACATATCCATCGGAGAAAACGACGTTCAACCCCGTCGGAGCAAAACCATTTTGCGGAGGTCCATCAAAGTCACCGCCCCATGACAGTGACACGGAAGGCGGTTCAGGATCATTGGCAAAGCCGTAGTTTACCGTAAGTCTTAACGCTGAAGTGTTGGATATGCCGCTGATGGATCCGCCACTGTTTACAAAGCCCTTTTTTCCAAGAAAATCAAATATGCGCTCTGTATTCTTATTGCCATATTTATCCTTGGTCGTATAGTTCGACACAACAATATCTTTGCTGTGCGTCTGCTGATAGCGAAGGGCTTCTTCATAAGTCATTGGCTTGAAAGAGTCGGACTGCATCCTGGGGCGCATAATCTCCTTGTTTTGCATGGTTTGCAAAGGCTGTGCAGAGATTACCGGATTTTGTGTTGATGCGTTGTTCTCTTCTGTACTTTTATTCATCTGTGTAATAGACGATGTTTTATCAGTATCCTCCGATTCTGTTTTTTTCGGAGGGCGTACGTCCTGTGTTTGACTTTCCGTGTTTTTCGTTTTTTCCTCTGTTGGCTGTACAGACTCAGTCGATGGAGAGGGGGCAATCCGGTCTGTTTTTATTTCTGGAGATGATGTTGTTGGTGGTGGGGGGGTGAAGACTTCATCCGTTGCGGGAGAGAACATCGTCGTATCGGATGGAATAAATGGTTCTTTTCGTTCAGTGCGCATGGATTCATGCCGCACACGATCATGATGTACAATCGTCTCGGCGTGTAATTCGACAACAGAACACAGCGTACATCCAAATATTGCCACGGTTACTGCAATACGATACATGCTCTTTTGAAACATTTCTATCGCTCCTTTGATTATTTTGTTATTAGTATCTATTCAACGAAGTTTATAAAAATCCTTTAGAAATTTGTTTAATATCGAACTCCATTAATTTATACGTGTATGACAAAAAACGGTTTTCCTCCGTATGAAATACAGAGAAAAACCGCGTAAAAATTAAAGCCTACCGGTCAGCCGATCTGGATGACGTGGCTGACTTTGAATCCCTTTGACCAGAGGCGATCCTTGACCGTATCCACGTCGTCGATGTCGGCGCGGATGATGATCTGATAGGTGCCGCTCGGCTGCGGCAGTGTGACCATGCTGTCGATGCTGATGTCGAGATCGGCGAGGACGGTCGCGATGTCGCGCAGGACGCCCGTGCGGTCGGCAACGTCGATCGTGAGACGCGTCTTGCCGCTGTCGAGTCCCATGACGGCAATGAACGCCTTGAAGATGTCCGTGGAGGAGATGATGCCGACGAGCTTGCCGACCTCGGAGAGGACGGGGACGCCGCCGATCTTCTCGCGCGCCATGATGAGCGCGGCCTCCTCGATGGTCATCGTGTCCGTGACAGTGATGACATTCTTCTGCATGACATCGGCGACCTTGATCTTCGAGAGCAGGGTGCGCACTTCGAAGCGGTCAAGCGTGGTCGCCGACGAGGGCGAGGCACGCAGGAGATCGCGATTCGTGAAAAAGCCGACGAGCTTGCCGTGCTCCACGACGGGCAGACGGCGGAAATGCCCCTTGTCCATGAGCTTCGATGCTTCATCTATGCCTGCATCGGGACCGATGGTGACAGGGTTCTTGGTCATACAGTTGGCAACAAACATAAATGCTTCCTCCTTGCCAATGGATACGTGCGATATATTTTTAATATTCGCCTTAATGGATGAAATATCCTTTTCGGAAAATGTAAAATCGTTCGGATCGGGCGGAAAAGATGCCCAATCCGGGCGATTCTACCCGCCCAAATATGCTTTCCTCACATCCTCACTCGCCGCCAGCTCCTTCGCATCGCCTGAGAGTGTGATGCGGCCCGTCTCGAGGACGTAGGCGCGATCGGCGATGGAAAGTGCCATGTTCGCGTTCTGCTCGACGAGGAGGACGGTTGTGCCCGCCTTGTTGATGTCGACGATGATCGAAAAAATCTCCTTGATGAGGAGTGGGGCAAGCCCCATCGACGGCTCGTCGAGGAGCAGGAGACGCGGACGGCTCATGAGCGCGCGCCCCATCGCAAGCATCTGCTGCTCGCCGCCCGAGAGTGTGCCCGCCTGTTGGGCGATACGCTCCTTCAGGCGCGGGAAGCGCGTAAAGACCATCTCCATATCGGCGGTGATGCCGTCCTTATCGCTGCGTGTGAATGCGCCGAGCTCAAGGTTTTCGAGCACACTCATCTCGGCGAAGATGCGCCGCCCCTCGGGCACCTGCGAGAGCCCCATGCGCACGATCTCATGTGCGCCCGTGCCAGCGATGCTCCTGCCCTCAAATTCGATGCTGCCGCTCTTCGGGACGATCAGCCCCGAGATCGTGCGGAGCGTCGTGGACTTGCCCGCGCCGTTTGCACCGATGAGGGTGACGATCTCGCCCTCATTCACTTCGAGGCTCAGTCCCTTGAGTGCGTGAATTGCGCCGTAGTAGACCTCCAGATCCGAGATGCGGAGCATGGGGGCGCTTTTCATATTCGTTTCGTTTGCCATCTTACTCCTCCGCTCCGAGATATGCACGGATGACCTCGGGGTTCGAGCGAATCTCCTCGGGGGTGCCGTTCGCGATGATTGCGCCGTACTCAAGGACGTAGATGCGCTCGCAGATGCCCATGACGAGTGCCATGTCGTGCTCGATGAGGAGGATCGTGATGCCGAAGTCCTTCTTGACCCAGCGGATCATGTCCATGAGTTCAAGGGTCTCCTGCGGGTTCATGCCCGCCGCCGGCTCATCGAGGAGCAGGAGACTTGGCTGCGCCGCGAGGGCACGCGCGATCTCAAGCCGCCGCTGCGCACCGTAGGGGAGGTTCTTTGCCTTTTCGTGCGCAAGATCGCCGAGGTGGAAGATCTCGAGCAGACGGTATGCCTCCTCCTCAAGTCTTCGCTCCTCTTCCCAATAGCGTCCGACGCGCAGGAAGGACTCCATCAGCCCGTACTTCATGTGGCAATGGTAGGCGATCTTGACGTTATCGAGCACGGAGAGCTCACCGAAGAGGCGGATGTTCTGGAACGTGCGTGCAATGCCGCGCTCCGTGATCTGGTTCGGCTTCAGCCCGACGATGCTCTTGTCCTTGAACAGGATTTCGCCCGTGGTCGGCTGATAGACCCCCGTAAAGAGGTTGAACGCCGTCGTCTTGCCCGCGCCGTTCGGGCCGATGAGTCCGAGCAGTTCGCCGTTTTTGATGTGCACGTTGAAGTCGACAATCGCCTTGAGGCCGCCAAAGACCATGGAGACATCCGATGCGGTCAGTAGATCCTTTGCCATTATGCCTCGCCTCCCTTCTTAAAGAAGCGGCGGAGCGGCTGCATCGCCGTGACCTCGACATAGCCGAAAAGACCTTGCGGACGGTAGAACATGAGCAGGATGAGTGCGAGCGCATAGATGATCATGCGTGCGTTCGGGAAGCTTGCAAGCGCCGCCGAGAGGAAGGTGACGACGAGTGCGCCCGCGATCGAGCCGGTCATCGAGCCGAGACCGCCCATGACGACCATGATGAGGATGTTGAACGACTGCATGAAGGTGAACGAAGCGGGGCTGAGGATGTACATGTTATGTCCGAAGAGTGCGCCCGCCACGCCTGCGAAGAATGCGCCGATGGTAAACGCGAGTACCTTGTACTTTGTCGTGTGGACGCCCATCGACTCCGCTGCAATCTCGTTCTCACGAATCGCGAGGCACGCGCGGCCGTGGCGCGAGTTCACGAAATTCTTGATGATGAAGAGCGTCGCAAGCATGATGAAGAACACCCACGTAAAATTTGTGAAGTGCTGAATGCCCTTGAAGCCCGCTGCACCGCCGACATAGGGGACGTTGATGATGACGATGCGGACGATCTCGCCGAGCCCTAGGGTCGCAATGGCGAGGTAGTCGCCGCGCAGGCGTAGCGTCGGCAGACCGATGAGTGCGCCAAGGAGACCCGCCGTGATACCACCCGCGAGAATGGCGACGGGGAATGCCATCTGAAAATTCGTCGTGAGCACGACGCCGATGTACGCGCCGACCGCCATAAATCCGGCGTGTCCGAGCGAGAACTGTCCCGTATACCCGTTGATGAGGTTGAGGCTCGCCGCGAGGATGATGTTGATCCCCGCAAAGATGAGGTTGAGCTGCCAGAACGCACTCAGCATCCCCGCACTCGTCAGCCCCATGATAATGCCGTAGATGACGAGGGCGAAGACGAGCATTTTGAGATCATTTTTTTGCAATGAATTCATCTGCGCACCTCCTTAGACCTTTTCCTTGACATTTTTCCCGAAGATCCCGGCGGGCTTAAAGAGCAGGACAAGAATCAGGATGGCGAACGCCGCCGCGTCGCGGAACATCGAGAAGCCAAAGCCCGAGATAAACGCCTCGACGATGCCGAGGACGAGCCCGCCGACCACCGCGCCCGGCAGGATGCCGATGCCGCCGAATACCGCTGCAACAAAGGCTTTAATACCCGGCATAAGCCCCATCAGCGGATCGATGGAGTTGTAGTAGATGCCGATGAGCACGCCCGCGACCGCCGCGAGCGCCGAGCCGATGGCGAACGTGACCGAGATGATGCGGTTCGCATTGATGCCCATGAGCTGTGCCGCCTCTGTGTCATACGACGCGGCGCGCATCGCCTTACCGATTTTGGTCGAGCGCACGATGTAGGTGAGGATGAGCATAAGCACAAAGGTCACGCCCATGATGAGGAGCTGCTGCCCGCTGATGATGAGCCCTGCCACGTCAAAGGACACGTCGCTGATCGTTGCGGGGAAGGTGCGCGGCGTGGGGGAGACGACCGCCATCATGACGTACTCGAGCAGGAACGACACGCCGATTGCCGTGATGAGCACGGAGATGCGCGGCGCATGGCGCAGCGGACGGTACGCCAGCCGCTCTACCACAACGCCGAGCAGGGACGTGACCGCCATGGAGATGAGGATCGCCGGCACGACGGGAATCCCGAGCGTAATCGCGTAGAAGCCGAGGTACGCCCCGACCATGTAAATATCGCCGTGGGCGAAGTTGATGAGGCGCAGGATGCCGTAGACCATCGTGTAGCCCACCGCGATCAGCCCATAGAGCGAACCAAGGCTCAGGGCGTTGACGAAATGCTGGACGAAGATGTTGAGAGTCAAGCCATTACCTCCCTGCATCCGAAAAATTCAAAAAAGGGGGAAGGGCCTGCGCAGGCCCCTCCCCCGTCCTGTCGCTCTCACGCGGAGGGCGTGCCGAAGCGCTCCGGAGCGTTAAATCTCCGGCTTCACCAGGCCGAGGAAGGTCTTCTTTCCGTTCCGAATCTCGACGATCCCCATCTCCTTCTCCGCGTCGTGGGTGGCGTTGATGGTGGTCATTCCCGTGACGGTCGGCAGGTCCTTCGTCCCCTCCAGGGCGTCGCGG
>ERZ773014.2028-NODE-2028-length-12170-cov-2.795955_pt1 | contig 12170 bp, 10 predicted proteins | sample MGYA00580841_ERZ773014 | MGnify/ENA primary metagenome ERZ773014 (study PRJEB29015, sample SAMEA2737989) | human oral metagenome | biome: human oral; feature: human-associated habitat; material: dental | place: China | collected 2067 ...
GAGCGCAGCGGAATGCGAACGATCGGCTGTCCGATGCAAAACCGTTCGGCCCTGAAACGGCAAAAAAGGCAAAAGCCTTTCACTCGGGGTTTCCGGAATACGAAATGACGCCGCTGGTAGGATTGGACGGATTGGCAAAAGCGCTCGGAGTCGCTTCCGTCTTTATAAAAGATGAAAGCTATCGATTCGGTTTAAATGCATTTAAAGTTCTCGGAGGAAGTTATGCGATCGGCAATTATATCGCCGAACGGCTCGGCGTACCATTATCGGATCTTTCGTACGATGCATTGGTCGCAGACGACATCCGGCAAAAATTGGGTACCTTGACCTTTGTTACCGCAACGGACGGAAATCACGGCAGAGGAGTGGCGTGGACGGCAAATCGCCTGCGCCAAAAGAGCGTCGTATATATGCCGAAGGGCAGCGCTAAAGAGCGACTTGAAAATATTCGAAAGCTCGGTTCCGACGCAAGCATAACGGATTTAAATTATGACGATGCCGTGCGGCTGGCAAAAAAATCCGCCGATGAAAACGGCTGGGTTATGGTTCAGGACACGTCGTGGGCGGGATACGAAAAGATCCCTCGTTGGATTATGGAAGGCTATACGACGATGGCGCATGAAGCCGTCCAACAGCTCAAAGGAGAAAAGCCGACGCATATATTTTTGCAGGCGGGCGTCGGTGCCATGTCCGGTGCCGTAACCGCTTATTTTTCGGCACTGTACGGAGATAAGGAGCGCCCGATCATTACGATCGTCGAGCCGAATAACGCGGATTGCATTTTCAAAACCGCATACGCGAATGACGGCAAACTGCATTTTGTCACAGGCGATATGCATACTATTATGGCGGGACTCGCGTGCGGCGAGCCGTGCACTATCGGCTGGGAAATGCTGCGCGATCACGCGGACTATTACGTTTCCATGCCCGACTATATAGCTGCCGAGGGCATGCGCATCCTGTCCAATCCGCTTAAAGACGATACACGGGTGATTTCCGGCGAAAGCGGTGCTGCAGGATTCGGCTTTGCCGCGGAAGTTTTAAGAAATCCGAGCATGGAAGAGATAAAACGGCAGCTCCGACTCGATCGAAATTCGAAAATACTGTGTTTTTCGACGGAAGGAGATACGGATCGGGAAAACTACAGAAATATCGTTTGGGACGGATTATATCCGAGCGCTTGACCAATATGCACTAAATTTTTTTAGAGGAGAAACTTGGTATGTGGGAAAAGATTTACGATATTACGGATTTCCTGTGGGGGACACCGCTTATGATTCTCATGGTCGGCGTCGGACTGTACCTGTCCGTACGTTCCGGATTTTTTCAGATTACGGGAATCCCCATATGGTGGAAAAAGACGATAGGAGAGATATTCGGAAAAACGAAACTCAAAAGCGGCGGAAACGGCGAAGGCGAAATGAAGCCGTTTCAGGCCATGTCCACCGTCATGGCCGGCACGGTCGGTAGCGGCAATATCGCCGGCGTTGCGACTGCGATCGCCGTAGGCGGACCGGGTGCGGTCTTTTGGATGCAGCTTATCGCGCTTGTGGGGATGATGACGAAAATGGCGGAAGTAACGCTCGCCGTTTCCTATCGCAAAAAGAATAACGACGGAGAATATTTCGGCGGTCCTATGCACTACATGAAGCAGGGACTCGGCAAAGCGGGAAAAGTACTCGCTGCCTTTTATTCCGTCGCTCTGCTTACGGAAGTTCTCGCCGACGCTTGTTTTGTGCAGACCAATACGCTCGCCGTTTGCGTCAACGACGTGTACGGCGTGCCGCTTTTGATAACGGCTATTGTCGTAGTCGCAATCAGCGCCGTTATTATTTTTTCCGGCGGCGTTAAAAAGATAGGCGACTTCTGCGGCAAAATGGTTCCGCTGATGATCGTCGTATATATCGTAAGCTGTTTCGGCGTAATCGTGATGCACCTGTCGAATATACCGGTCTCGATCGGTTTGATATTCCGCTACGCTTTTCAGCCGGCTCCGGCCGTAGGCGGTTTTATCGGTTCGACGGTGAGCCTCGCCATGGCGCGCGGCGCGGCGCGGGGCATTTTTTCCAATGAAGCGGGCATGGGTACGTCGACAACCGTTCACGCGACGGCGCAGACCGACAATCCCGTGCATCAGGGTATGTACGGCATATTGGAAGTGTTCATCGTATCGTTTATTATATGTTCTCTGACAGCGCTCACCGTTTTGGCAAGCGGTGTTTGGAATAACGGAAATACGGGCGTCGTGATGGCATTTGACGCGTTCCGCATGATCTGGGGACGAGCCGGCATCGTTATATTGAGTTTCGCCGTTATTTTATTTACTTTTTCCAGCTATATCGGATTCTTTGTCGAATTCCGCACTTGCGTGGAATATATATTCGGATTAAAATCGGTGCCGTTTCTTCAGTGGATATTTCTCGCGCTCCCGATCGTATCCGCATTGCTCGCCGTCGAACAGGTGTGGGATATTGCCGATATGGCCGTCGGTTTTATCGTAATACCGAATATGATAGCGATCCTTCTCCTGAGTCCCGAATTCTTCAGACGCTTCAAAGAGTATATAAAAAAATGTAAAGAAGAAAAAAACTGACAATTCGAACGGCACCTTTTGTCTTTCGGTCATCTCCCGTCGATAGTGGGCGCCCGCGCTGCACGCAGCGCGAACGTCCGCTGTTCGAAATTGCTCGAATAAGTCACTCGAATAAGTCGAGAGTCGAAAAACGCTTGCAGCGTTTTTCTTTCATAGGAGACGCTCGTAAATCCTGCGCACTGCTCGGATTTACTCGCTCTTGAATACGAGATTTCCTTTGTATATAATGTGCCTACATTTGAGCCGTTTTGAGCGCGGCTCTACCATCACATTATACCGAGGTTGCTTGAAGTGAAAGGGAGCCGGGTTACCATCGAGCATGTCTCGAAGAGATTCGATAACGATTTTATCGCTCTCGACGACATCAGCATTACAATCGAGCCGGGAGAATTCTTTTCCCTGCTCGGTCCTTCAGGCTGCGGCAAGACGACGCTGCTGCGTATCATTGCGGGCTTCGAATATCCCGACGAAGGCGCGGTGCTGTTCGACGAAACGAATGTCGCCCCGCTTCCGCCGGATAAGCGTCATTCGAATACGGTTTTTCAAACCTACGCGCTCTTTCCGCATCTTTCGGTATACGAAAACGTCGCGTTTCCGCTGCGCTTGAAAAAAGTGCCGAAAGAGACGATCGACGAAAAAGTCAAACACTACATTCACCTCGTACAGCTCGATCAGCATATCGATAAAAAACCGAATCAGCTGTCGGGCGGACAAAAGCAGCGGGTTGCGATTGCGCGCGCGCTCATAAACGAGCCGAAAGTGCTCCTGCTCGACGAACCGCTTTCCGCACTCGACGCAAAGCTCCGCGCAAATTTGTTAATCGATCTCGACAATCTGCACGATAAAATCGGCATCACGTTCATCTATGTGACGCACGATCAAAGCGAGGCGCTTTCCGTATCCGATCACATAGCCGTTATGAATGCGGGGCACGTGCTGCAAGTCGGAACGCCGTTCGAAATCTACGAAAGCCCCGCCACGCAGTTCGTCGCACAGTTCATCGGCGAAACGAATCTTTTCGAAGCGCAGGTCGTCGACTGCGTGCCGCATCAAACACCGGGGAAAGATCCCGACTTCATGGTTACGTGTTCGGTTCCCGCGCTCGGACATCAGGCGCCGCTTGCAAGCGATACGGAAGCGACGGCGAGTCTCGACCGCTATATGCAAGTGACCGACTACGGTCCGACGCAAAAGGGGCAAAAAGTCGCTTTTACGATCCGTCCCGAAAAAATCCGCATCACAAAAGAGCCGCCGGAAACGCACGGCCGTACGGACATCAACGTGTTCAAAGGCATCGTCGAAGAACCGGTGTATTCCGGATTCCAATCGAAGTTTTACGTGCGGCTCGAAAACGGCGCGCTCGTCAAAGTTTTCAAACAGCACACGATCTATTTCGACGACGGGCCCGCCATTCAATGGAAAGACGACGTTTATATTTCGTGGGCGGCGGAAGACGGCTATATCGTCGAGGACATACAAAAATGAAAACGGCGGATACGAAACTTCACGCGGTAAAAGACGGCGAAATCAATCAGGGCACGGCATACGCGTGGCCGATGGGCGTTTGGCTTTTTATATTTTTTATCGCGCCGCTCGTCATCATCTTCGTCTACAGTTTTTTGAAAAAAGGATTGTACGGCGGCGTCGAACGGGAATTTTCGCTGAACGCATACCGTCGTATGCTGAACCCGAATTACGGCATACTCGTGCTGCGGACGCTCAAAATCACGATCGTTTCGACGGCGCTCACCGTGCTCGTTTCGATTCCGTGCGGATATGCGATGGCGCGGAGCCGCCGACAAACGCTTTTGCTTTTTTTAATAATCATTCCGTTTTGGACGAATTCGCTCATCCGCGTTTTTGCATGGATGTCGATCCTCAACAACGACGGCATCTTAAATCAAATCCTCATGTCGCTCGGCATCACAAAAGATTACATACAATTTTTGTACAATCAAAATGCGGTCATCCTCGTTTCCGTGTACATGTATTTGCCCTTCGCCATCCTGCCGATTTTCACCGCAGTCGACCGATTCGATTTTTCGCTGCTCGAAGCGGCGCGCGATTTGGGCGCAAATAAACTGCAGGCTATGGTCAAAGTGCTCATCCCCGGAATCAGAAGCGGCATCGTGACGGCCGTCATCTTTACATTTATCCCGATTTTCGGCGCCTATGCCGTGCCGCTTTTGGTCGGCGGCAAAGATTCGTACATGCTCGGAAACGTCATCGTCGATCAAGTACAAAAGATGCGTAACTGGCCGCTGTCCGCCGCGTTTTCCATGATCATAACGCTTATCAGCATCGCCGGTATTTTATGGATGAGCCGCGCAAACAAACGCGACGCCAAACTCAAATCCTCGAATGTAAAAGAAGACGTCTATGCGGCAAACGGAAACGCGAACGAATTTACGGGAGGAATAACACAATGACGAATATATTTTTTCTGTTATTTCCCGCGGTAAAAAAACGGCGGCAGTCCGAACCCGCACGGCACGCGAAAAAAACGTGGAAACAGCGCGCCGCGATATTTTCGTTTTCAAATGTGATGCTCGCGCTTACGCTGCTTTTTTTGTTTCTTCCGCTTTTTATCATCATCGCGTATTCTTTCAACGGCAGCAAGGGTGCCGAATTTACGCGCCTTTCGCTCACGTGGTACAAAGAGCTTATCTTCAATTCGCGTCCTTTGTGGGAAGCGCTTTTAAACAGCCTCATCGTCGCCGTTACATCCGCCGCCGTTTCGACGCTGCTCGGTTCGCTTGCGGCGATCGGCTGCAGCTGGTATAAATTCCGCGGACGGAAATTCATCGAAGGCGTTACGTACCTGCCGATGATTTTGCCGGAAGTCATCGTCGGTATCTCCACGCTCATCTTTTTCAGCCGCGTACACATACCGCTCGGACTCTTTACGATATTTGCGGCGCATACGACGTTTTGTCTGCCCTTCGTCTACCTCATGGTAAAAGCGCGGCTCGACGAATTCGATTTTTCGATCGTCGAAGCGGCGCACGATTTGGGCGCGACGGAATTACAGACGCTCGTCAAAGTCGTCGTTCCGTCTCTTTTGCCGGGCATTCTGTCGGGCTTTCTCATCGCGATAACGATGTCGCTCGAAGACTTCGTCATCACCTTTTTCGTGTCGGGGCCGGGTTCGACGACGCTGCCGCTGTACGTCTATTCGATGATACGATTCGGCGTTTCCCCCGTCATCAATTCACTTTCGTGCGTTATGATCATCGCAACCTGCCTTATCGCTTTTGCGCTTCGAAAGGGTCTCAAAACGGTAGCGGCTTCGCACTAGGCGCACTAAAAATCGGCTGGATCTCCGGATGTGCCGAAATATTCTCCTTGCATTAATCGGCGTTTTCATACTATAAATAACAAGCGATACCTTGCAAAGGCGGCGCACATACTGTGCCGCTATTTTATCATTTTGAGGAAATTATGAAAAAAATCATCGACGGCATTTTAATTGCAGCGTTTGTATGCTGCGTGTTCGGCTTCTCATCCTGTTCGGGGTGCGGCGGACGGTCGAACGTACTCTATCTTTTTACATGGACGTACTACGTACCCGAAGCCGCGCTCCGCCAATTCGAAAGCGAATACGGCTGTACGGTAAAAGTCGACACGTACGATTCGAACGAAGTGATGTATGCAAAACTCCGGGCGGGCGCGTCCGGCTACGACATCGCCTTTCCGTCGCAGGACTACGCGTCGATCATGCTCAAACAGGGTATGCTGAAAGAGATCGATTTGAATCGATTTGAAAATAAAAAATACATCAACCCGCTCGTCCTCGAAAAAGCGGTATACGATCCGACGATGACATACTGCATTCCGTACTATATGGGAGCGGCGGGCGTCGCCGTAAACAAACTGCGTTTTTCGAATTACGAACGGAGCTGGAACATTTTTTCCGATTCGCGCATACGGGGCCATGCGTCCATGATGGACGATATGCGCGAAGTCATCGGAGACGCGCTCGCGTATCAGGGGCATTCGGTCAATTCGGTAAACGATGCCGAACTCGCAAGCGCCGCAAATTTAATAATAAACGATTGGAAACCGAATCTTGTTAAATTCGATGCGGAAGGATTCGGCAAGTCCTTCGCCGCCGGAGATTTTTGGGTGTGTCAAGGCTACGCCGAAGTCGTATACAGCGAAGTCCCCGCCGATAAACAAGCCGAAACAATCGATTTTTTTATACCGAAAGAAGGCGGCCCCATGTATATCGATTCGATGGTCATATTAAAAGACGCAAAGCATTACGACCTTGCGATGCAGTTTATCGATTTTATCCATCGGCCGGAAATATACGCGCAATTTCTCGATTGGTTCCGCTTTCCCCCGTCGGTCAATACGGAGGCGGCGAAGTATATGAAGACGACGCCGATGTACACGACTGAAGAGATGGTGCACTGCGAACTGAAACTCGATATCGGCGAAAACCTCGAAAAGTACGACGAGCTGTGGCAAAAAATCCGCTTTTCAGCATATTGACGGTGCCGGCTTAAAGAGCGGTTTCGGACAGATATACCCGAGCCTGTGAATCGGATTGCGTATCAATTTTCTCCGATCGCAGCCTGTGTTTTCGTATGCAGGAATACTGCGCGAAAACGAATTTTTCTCCGATAATGATAGAAGCGAATCTCTTCGGATGCGCAAAAGTTTTTACCGGAGTTTGACATGTCCGTTTTTTCGATCGATAAAAAACTTCTCTGCTGTGCATGGTGCGCTTTTATATCCGGCGCGCTGCTCTTTCCGCAGGCGGCCGGACGTACATCCGGGAACGGCGAAAACGAAACGCTTATCACGCAGGACGTACAACCTGTACTTTTATCGTTTAAATATAAAAAAGGCGATTCGTATCGCACGCTTTCAAAAGTTCACGAAGACGTTTTCGTCAACAGCAGAAAAAATCACCACGCGGAAATCGTCACGCGTATTTCCGCAAAGATCACCGACGTACACAACGACGGAAGCGGCGTGTGCGAAGCGACGTTTATGTCGTCCGAAGATTCGACGAGCAGCGCAAACGGCGCGCACTTTTCGTGGGGCGACGAATACAAAAGCGTATTTACTCGGAGCGCGCGCGGCGTATACTCGATGGACGATACGTATTTTATGCCGGTCGTCCGCGATTGCCCGATTTTTCCGGAAACGCCCGTCAAGCCGGGCGACACGTGGAGCGCCGAAGGGCATGAAGCGCACGATTTGCGGCGGACATTCGCTCTGCAAAAGCCGTTTAAAGTGCCGTTTACGGCTTCATACCGCTACAAAGGAATTGTTAAAAATTCCGACGGCAGGATTTTCAACGTGATCGACGTGCAGTACAATCTGTATTTCGAAAGTCCGAAAATCGATGTGCGGAAAGGAGATATTTCCGCTCGGACGGCGGAACTGCTCAATCGCCCGAAAATCACGATGGGGCATTCGCACCAAACGCTCTACTGGGACAATGAGCGCGGTGAAATCGATCACTATCATGAAAATTTCAAAATCGTCATCGAAACCTATTACGGCGATATGTTTACGTTCGAGGGGACGGCGGAAGCGGAAGTGACCGAATTCGAGCGCGTCAACGACGACAGTACGATGCGGAAAATTCAAGACAACGTCGCGGAACTCGGACTCGAAGACGTATCGGTAAAAAAAGGCGAAAAAGGATTGACGATCAGCCTCGAAAAAATTCAATTCCTTCCCGATTCGGCTGTGCTCCGCGCAAGTGAAAAACGCAAGCTCGAAAAAATCGCCGATATCTTAAAAGCGTATAAAAACGATTTGCTCGTCACAGGGCACACGGCGCTGCGAGGAAACGAAAAAGCGCGGCAGCTGCTTTCCGAAGAGCGTGCCCAATCCGTTGCCGATTATTTGATTGCCCTCGGCGTTCGGGATTCGTATCACGTGTTTACGCAGGGAAAGGGAGCGGCGGAACCCGTTGCGACAAATCAAACCGAAGAAGGCCGCTCGCGGAACCGCCGCGTCGAAATCACGATCATGGACGAATAGCGCATCGCATTCGCTCGTGATGCGCGGCGGGGCGCCTCAGCTTATAAGTGTTTTTTCGTCGGCGAGCACGTCGAGGATCGATGCGAAAACGGCAAAGCTTTCCGCCGTCAGCGTCCGCTCGGTATCGTTTTTCGTATTTATCAGCTTCCACGTTTCAGGCACCATCGATTGTAATTTTAATAATTTTTCTTTCGCTTCGGCGTCGCTTTTTGCATCGACGATGTGATTGACGATGTAGTTTTCGAGCGATTTTTCTTTTATAAGAGCTGCAAGATATGCATTCGCTTCGTCTTCCGGCAGCATCGTTACGGCGACGGCGGGAATGCCGCAGGCGATAAAACCCGCGTTGTCGCTGTACGCGAACGGAAGCGTAAGCCATCTCTGTGAAGCCGAACGGCGAAGTAGCGCTTCCGCTCTCTCTTCAAGTGCGGCAAAGCGCGTTCGAAAGGCGTAGGGTACGGCAAGCGGCAAAACCGTTTTGCGGAGGATCGGAATCGTGCCGCGCCCCATGCAGTCGAACACGTACACGTCGTCGTTCGTGATGCCGAGCCGTTTAAAAAGGGATGCAAGCGAAAACGCGCCTTGAGACTCGACGCCGCCGGATGCGAACTCTTCACCGTCCGAAAAGAGGAGGCGGACGTTGTGAAAATCCGATCGGTTCGCGAGGCGCTCGGCCCAATCCATGAGGCAAAAATTCGCTGCGCTGTTATCGTTCGCTCCGGGACTTCCGGGGACGCGGTCGTAATGCGCGATCACCGTTTTTATTCGGAACTGGGGATTATACTGCGATGTCGGAAATTTAACGTATACGTGATTTTTTTCCTCGACGGGCAGCACAACGCTTTCAACGCCGTGCCGCGCAAGGTAAGATCGGATAAACGCGCACCTGTCGCACCCGTCCGCAACGTAATCGGAAAAACCTGAGGGAATGCCGTTCATACGGACAGTATAGCATAAAAAAAGCCGGAGTGCATCACTGCAGCCGGCTCTTTGAAATCTCTTTGATGCAAAACTCGGTGAACGACTATTGACGGTCTGCGCCGTTGTCGAATCTCGGGCGACGCGGCGGGCGCTCTTCGGCGACGTTGACGCGCACGCGGCGGCCGTCGATCTCTTTGCCGTTCATGTCGGCAATCGCTTTGTCGGCCGCAGCTTCGTCCGCCATTTCGATAAAGCCGAAGCCTTTCGATTGATCCGTAAAGCGGTCTTTAATAATTACTGCTGAAGCGACTTCACCGAATGCAGCGAAGCTGTTTTTCAGAGTATCCTCTGTGGTGGCATAGTTAAGATTGCCGACGTAAATTTTTTTGGACATATACGATGTTCCTCTTGCCGAATACGGCATTTTTTATTTGCTGATGCCAGCTGCAATCTGCGTTTTCTGAATACCGTAATCTGAAGAAACATACATTCATACGAAAGAAAGCTTTATCAGAACTGTCTTTAGAGAACCAGAATCATATTAAAATTAGTAGAAAAAATAAACCGTGTCAAGTATGCAATCACGAGCTTATGCAATCGGAAAAGTCTTGTCAATTCGGGACGACAGAGCTTTCAAAACACGTGGGCGAAAAAGAGAGGACGAAAGATTGCATTTTTCCCCCGATTCGATTATGATTCGCATATCCCGTGCCGATCCTGCAGACGGACACGTTTTAACAAATTACCTTGAGGAGCATCTATGGCAAGTCCTTTGGAAAATTATCTTGCATCGTGCGGCGGAAAACCGAACGCCGCGATGGCCTCTTACGTCGCAAATCTGCAGCAGACGGCGGCAATCGCGCCGGAAATAGCCGCGAGCATCGTCAACGAACTCGAAACGCAGCGCGCGCACTTAAAGCTCGTCGCAAGCGAAAACTACTGTTCGCTTGCCGTGCAGGCCGCGATGGGAAATCTCCTCACCGACAAATACGCAGAAGGCTATCCGGAACACCGCTACTACGGCGGCTGCGAAAATATCGACGCGGTCGAATCCTGCGCGGCGCGGGAAGCCGAAAAACTTTTCGGCGCCGATTATGCGTACGTGCAGCCGCATTCGGGCTGCGATGCGAACCTCGTCGCCTATTGGGCGATTCTCAATCACAAAATCGAAATGCCGACGCTTGAATCGCTCGGTGTAAAAAGCGTGTCGGATTTGACGGTGGCGCAGTGGGAAGAACTGCGCAAACGATTCGGGCGGCAGCGTCTCATGGGACTCGATTATTATTCGGGCGGGCATCTCACACACGGATACCGCATGAACGTTTCGGCAAAGATGTTCGAAAGCATTCCGTATACGGTCGATAAAGAAACGGGGCTCCTCGACTACGACGCGATCGAAAAACAGGCGATGGAAGTAAAGCCGCTCATTTTGCTCGCAGGCTTTTCCGCTTACCCGCGCAAAATCGATTTCAAACGGCTCCGTGAAATCGCGGACAAGTGCGGCGCCGTGCTCATGGTTGATATGGCGCACTTCGCAGGTCTCGTCGCAGGCAAAGTGTTTACCGGCGATTACGATCCGGTAGCCTTTGCGGATATAGTCACGTCGACGACGCACAAAACATTGCGCGGCCCGCGTGGCGCGCTCGTACTGTGCAAAAAGGAATTCATCGACGACGTGAACAAAGGCTGCCCGATGGTATTGGGCGGCCCGCTCGGAAATATCATCGCGGCGAAAGCGGTTGCGTTCAAAGAAGCGCTTTCTCCCGCCTATCGGGAGTATGCGCAAAACATCGTCAAAAACGCGGCCGCCCTCGCACAAGCATGCGCTTCTCTCGGCATGAAGCTGCAGACGGGAGGCACGGACAATCACCTTATGCTCATAGACGTGACGCCGTACGGCCTTACTGGAAGGCAGGCGGAAAACGCATTGTTTGAATGCGGCATTACGCTTAACCGAAATACGCTGCCCTTCGATCCTCAGGGGCCGTGGTGGACGAGCGGCATCCGCGCGGGAACGCCTGCCGTAACGACGCTGGGCATGGGAAAAGCCGAAATGGACGAAATCGCCGATATAATCGATACGGCGCTGAAGGCCGCAAAGCCGGCTCTTACGAAGGATGGAAAAGTTTCCAAGGGCAAGGTTGAAGTCGACGGCGAAAAAAAGCGCGAAGTGCAAACCCGCGTTGCAAAACTGCTCGAACGCTTTAGGCTGTATCCCGAATTGGATTTGCCTTTTTTGAAAAAACACTTTGCATAAAAATGCTATTCCAAAAAGGCGGCGGATTTTTTTGCGTTCAGCTCAAAATGATTCTTTTCGGTTTTAAGCAAGCCTTCTTTTTGCATCTTGCCGAGTTCGTGCGACAGGGAACTGCGGTCTACGCTGAGGTAATCGGCGAGCTGCTGGCGGTCGAAGGGAATCGAAAAACTCCAGTTTCCGCAGGAGGCGGCTTGGTGCGACAGATACGACATGAGGCGGCCGCGAATCGACTTTGACGAAGTGTGGAAAATTCTGCGCGAAAGATGCAAATTTTTTTGCGCGAAAACCGACAGCAGATTTTTCATAAGCGTGTTGTAGTGCAGGCACGGCTGCGGTTGAGCGCCGAGGAGGCGTTTAACGTGCAAAAAAAGCACTTCGGCTTCTTCGGTTGCA
>ERZ773014.2030-NODE-2030-length-12169-cov-3.666171_pt1 | contig 12169 bp, 9 predicted proteins | sample MGYA00580841_ERZ773014 | MGnify/ENA primary metagenome ERZ773014 (study PRJEB29015, sample SAMEA2737989) | human oral metagenome | biome: human oral; feature: human-associated habitat; material: dental | place: China | collected 2067 ...
GGCAGTTAACTCCCATGAAATCCCATGCGTCGGGATATAAATTTTCTAAACTACCTATGCGGCAGTTAACCGATGCTGGAGCGGAAAAAGAAGCCGACAGCACGTGCGCTTATACATCTTTTTCCCACTTTGACCCAAATTTATTCCTGCTTTGAAATAGATTGATTTAATCGCATTTTTCAAACGCCGTAAAAATTTGGGTTAAAATTCCGGAACGGTTCTGTTATTACTTAAACCATAGGTTCCGCATTCTGTCAAGGCAGATTCTTCTTCTACCCGCTTTTTTATAAAAAGGCTAAATGTTCCTCCGCGGGAAAAGCTTTTCATCTGTATGTACGGCAGTCTGACAGATTTTCTCTTTCCTTGCAGAAGCCGGGCAGCCTCTTCAATCGTTACTCCCGGATGTCTTTTTGCATAGCGTTTCGCTTTTACCCGGATTGAGCCCTCAGGCTGGTACCTGCTATATATGGCATAAGTTTTTCTTTCCTGTACTTTTCTTTCCGGCACTTTCCTTATGCTTGTACAGTGCACATAATCAAGGAGGCGTCCCAGTACTTTGGACAGGTTGAGTCTTTCCAATTCTTGTGCTTCCGCAAAGACACGGATTTTTTCTCCCAGACCTGTTTCCCTATATTCGGGAAATGAAACGGCATAAGGGTTATGTCCGCTTTTATTCTTTTCATCTGCAAAAGCAATATGGAGCTGGGTAAACACTTTGGTCCAAAGGAAGGCAAGCGATACTTCCGCACATGGGAGCAAGGTGATTTCCTGATAGTATTCCATGGCTTATTCCTTTTCGCTCTGACCAAAAACACCGCCGCGGACGAGAACAGCCATGACATAGTTTTTGTCATTTTCATCGTCCGGTTCACTGCCGGTTGACCACTGATCAAACAGGGTATAAAAATCTTTTTTCTCTTTTGGTGTGCGGTAAGCTTTCCCAAGAGTGGTGACCGCACCATAGGGTTCAATGGCAATCGGTATCCGTCTGCCCTCTTCCTGAGGATACCAAGTGTCGACGGTTCTGATGGCATTGCTGAGTTTCTGCGAGTGCATGGCTGCCGTACCGTCCACATGGTAAAGAACCTTGCTCTTCTTGCCTTTTCCTTTATCAAGAATCAGTTCTTCGCTGGGATAAATTTCCTGTCCTTTTCCCATAAGTGCGAAGGCTTCCACTTCAATCAGAAGGGATGACCTCTTTCCACAGAGAGTTTCGGCAATAAAAGATGCCAATTCTTCCACTTTTTCACGATTCTTATCAAAATCCTTCAAGCTAAAATCATAAATATTAAATATCCATTTTTTATTTTCTTCTTTTATGGATACAATGACCTCCGCTTTTTTCGCCCCTACACGATTTCTCCAAAGGAAGCGTCCATTGGCTATATTCATCGCATAACGGGCTGACAGCTCTTTAAATCCGTTCTGCTCAATAAATTTCTTTCCTATTTCTTCTATCTTTTTATGATGAGTTTCGTTATTGCATGCAGAAGGATGCTCTACACCGGAAAGGACTTTGATTGTAAAGGATAATTTCAATGTGTCATCGTTTAAAGAAATAGAAGCACTGTCTACGGTCTGCAGATTTGCTTTTTCCACTTCCGCATTCAATTTCATGGGATCATTTTTTACACTATCCTTCAATCGGTTGGAAATGGTTCCTCTTACAGATTTCTCTATCAGTGAAATGGGACGGGCTGTTTCATTTCTTTTTTCCCAGGTTGTTCCATACATATAGCCATCCGATAAAACAAGTTTCTTTTCAAAAGAAAGTACAGATGCCAGATTTGATTCTTTTTTCGCCATTTTCATTTCCTCCTGATCATTCCTTATTTTTACAAAGATATAATTGATTGGTTTCTTCATAGGCATAGTGCCACATCATTTCATCTATGTCACGGAACCGATGAGCCATCTTAAATTCACCAAGGGTGACTATGCTTTCTGCAAATCGATGGGGCGTATCCGGATCCCGCTGATTTTTCACTTTCCCCAGCGGAGACAATCCCTTAAATCCTACAGCAAGCGGCGCAATCCATCCGGCCGCCGCCTTTTCGTATTTCCAGCCTGTCACCTTTCCGGATTCATCTTTTTCTGCTGTCTGATGTACTTTCAGATAGTGAAGCAGCCTGTCCAGACTGTCTTTCCCTTCCAGCTCCTTCCCTTCCATTAGATCCCTGCGCTCTATCACTACATAGCCGGGCATAAGAGCGGAAATTACTTTTCTGACCGATTCATGCTTGTCTTCGTCGGCATACATGACTTTGATTTTCCCGATGTCCAATATATCGCCACCTGCCATTTTCATCTGGAGCAGGATTTCTTTTACAGCCTGTTCAAATAATTCGCTGTTTCCCTGATCGACTCCTTTCACTTCTATAAGAAGGGATACGGAAAGATGGATTCTCGCGTCTTCAATAAAGGACGGTCTTTTCCCCTTCTCATCTAAGGGATTTGCCGTTCCTATAAGGGAATTCACATAGTCTCCGGGGCCCTTATAAATCTGCAGATTCGTCTTGTGATATGATACCGCTGTTTTTACAAGTCGTATCCCCTCCAGAGCCGGCTCCCTCCTTTCTCCCAACTTTCGTTCCAGTGCATGGACTGCACCGAGCCATGCTGTCATAGCAGGTACTCCGATGGTTAAGGTACTGCTCATGGCATTGGCATTATGAATACGCAGATGGGATATAAGCAGATATGCTTTCATGACAAACTTCTCACCTCCTCCATAAGAACCTCTATCATTGCGTGCCGAATATATTTCATTTCCTCCTCGCCCAATGATACACGCTGTTCTTTTTTAATCCTTCTATATTTGTAAATAAACCATTTTGCAAAATACTTCCCTGTTTCCTTTGCCCATTCATCTGTCCGTTCCTCTCTATATTGTTCATCAAGCCATATTTTCTGAATCCGCGGCAGATTAAGGAACTCCTCACCGCTGCTCCAGCCGGCAGGCTCTTCCCGTAAGCGGTAACAGGACTGCAGTATGACATCAATCAGATCACAGACCAGTGCTTCCCTCTTATTCCGAATTTCCGCATTATTCCGTTCCATGAGAAACAACTCATGCAGATTTCGGAACAGGAAGAAATAGTCTCGGTATGGCACTGTTTCCTCAAGGAAATTACGGTGGGGGCGACGTATTTTTTTCTCTTCCAACAGAGCCGGCATAGACATGAGCAGATCCGCTTTTCCCGCTACCCGTGCATTAAAAGCGCTGATATTCTGCGCTTTCGTTCCCCCAAAGCCAATGACTGTCCGCTCCATGATTTCATCACATGCATTCCCATAAAACTCGCTTTTCTCATTACGGCAGTCAAACCTGTGCTGCCTCATATTCCTGCTTCTGCCGTTCAGCACTTGCAGGAGGCTTGAGGACGGCAATACAGTCAACAGATGATACACTCCTTCTCCGACAGGAAAGTAAATTTGCCGCAGCCTTCCGTCCGTTGCTGCCGGATCGGCAGTCGCCATCATGCGTTCCACTTCCTGTCTCATTGTATCGAAGGATACGCCCAAAGATTCTACTTCTCTCCTAACGTTTTCATCATTTTCATAGATATGCTTCCATAATGGTCTTCCGTCATCCAATGCATAAAGCAGTAATTTCGCTGCGCCCATGTAAGCGGCAGAAGAATATACGATATCCGTTTCACCGTCCACATTTTCTGTCAGTACATATGCATTTTGTCCCGCTTTATTTTTTCTCTGCAAATACACTTTCACATCGGGATGGGTAAATTTCCCGACATGTGTCGCCATATCGCATTTGGAAAGCAAAGAAACCGTATCCGCCAGCCACTTCTGTGGCGTTTTCTTTTTCCCTGCCGCCGCTTCCGATATGTACGCTGTCAACCCGCTCAAAATCATCCCTCCTGTCTGTTTTCTTTCGTTAACTTGAACATACCTAATCGATCTGAATATTTCCATTCATCCACTGTACTGGATTTCCCGTAGGGTATAGTGATTTCTCCATATCTGCAGGAAATCTCATTCATCTGCACATCCTGCGGCACATCACTTGTATCTGATACGTACCGCCTCAAGGCAGCTTCATAATCACGAATAAGCCATAACCGTCCCTCCATTTCCTCTGTCATACCACTGTAGTCGGTAATTTCCACACTATCTGAAAGCAAAGTCTTCTCCGTTCCCTCATACACAAGAAATTTTCGTTCCCCCTCCTCATAAACTGCGCAAGCTTTAAGTTCTTCCCCATAGCTTTCACGGAAGCGGCTGCAGCCTTGCGGAAGTGCCGTCATCCACCAGTATTCTTCCATCCATCCGTGCATACATTGCGGCCCGCAATCTTCCTTGCAGTTGAAGTCCATCATGCTCGCATGTTCCAAATCAGAGAGTTTTGAGAAATATCTTTTATCATCCGGACAGAATTGCTCCTTATCCAACATTTCCGGTTTTAAAATCCTCGGTACCGCATCAATCCTTCGGCCCAACTCCTCTTCATCCACAAGATCATGCATGTCATAACTGTTCAATTTCCGTTTTTTGGTTTCATACCCGGGTTTGCTGTAAGCCGGCTCTTTTCCCTGCCAGGCTTTCAGATTATATGCCATGATTGCCATATTCTTTTTCTCAAGTGTCCCTGAAATCGGCTGGCGATGACGGAGGACACGACCGGCAAGCTGTATGATGGATCGGTACGACGACGGCTCCACCACTGCCCAATCGAAGTCATGATCACGGCCGACTTCCTCCACCGGTGTTGCTACAAGGATAAATATGATATTCTCCTCCGGTGTGCTGTCCAGATGCTTCCGCACGGTTTCATCCTGAAAATCCACTGTGGCAGACTGTGTTTTTCTTGTGAGCACCTTGTCCAGATACCGCTCCTGCTCATGACGGAGAAGAAGGATCTGCCTGCTGTGGTAAGTCATCACTCGGACAGCTGTCCCCTCACTCCATCCGCATTTCATGAGGTACAGGCTGACTTTCACACAGGGGGTGATATTTGCCACACGAACCACACCGAAAGAAATCCGCTTCTTTGTTCTTTTATCAATAACATGGTGATTTTCATGCAGCTTTTCTATGGCTTCTCTTATATTTTCAAAATAGGAAGTCTCTTTTGTGGCGTCAGTGTCATTATCCTCCGCTCCGCAGGGCTGTATATATCCCTTACGCTTTACCGGCTCTTTCCCCAGATTTTCCACTCGTTTACGGATAAATCGATCGTGAATCTTTCGATAAGCCGAATCATCCCCGCTGTCCATCGGTTCCACATCTGTCCTGAACTCATCACAAAGCACAAGAGCACACTGTTTTTTCCCCGTAAAGAAGGAATTGTAACTTTTCAGTCCTGCCTGATATGACCTGTACAGCCCTTCCGCCAGATCAGGCGGTATCGTCGCTGAAGAGATCGCCACATTTCTTCCGCACAATCCCGCCAGATGAACAAGCCTTGCTATGGCGATGAGATCCTTGGAATTGAAATCATCAATTTCATCAATCACCAGATCCGATGACATCAGCCGCAATGAAGGCAAAATATACCTTCCTCCCCGTGTCGTCTCCACCGCCCCCATCATATGGTCGATAGTCGCCGCAAGGACAGGCTTGTATAGAAAGGCTTTATTCTTTTTTGACGTCTTTTCATTTACCGCCACTCCTTTTTTATCTGTCTTATTGAAGAAGATATCCAGAAACCGGGACTGCTCCTCATTTTCCGTATCCACATACTCCAATTCTTCGGGCAGCAGCGGCTCTTCCGATAAATACTCTTTTCTGTTTCCCTCTTTCTTTTTATCTTCCTCCTTATTTTCCTCATGCAATTTGGCTACGGCACTGGAACCGATAAGGACGGCCAGATCATTCCTGTCCAAATGTATCCGTTCCCTGTATTCATCACCGGTCTGCAGCGTCAGCGTACGGAGGCCGAGAGCAAGGATATACCGGAGCGATTTCCCGTCCGCCGATACAGCCTGCATGATCTTTGCATTGGCAAACGTTTTGCCGCAGCCCGTGCTTGCCATATTGACTATAAAATACCTGCCATCATCCCCATTCCTCTCCTGGAATGCTCTGATCTTCTCGACCGCCATATCCTGCCATCTGAAGATGGCCGGACTTTTCTTCGTCAACACCTTTACATCATAGACTCTCTCCATCTGATCACTGAAATAAGGAAGTCTGTGGGCAATATGGGTTGCCTGTTCGCAGGCCCTGACAAGATGCTCCTCCAAAAACTGCTTTTTTTTATTTGTACGGCTGTCCGTATTAGCCCATAACCCACATTTTGCCCAACGATCCTTTTTAATTTCCTCAGGAAGCGAAGAAACATAATGATCTGCCAGCATAAGAGACAATCTCGTATAGTGGGCAATAGCCCGGAAAGACGGTTTGTATGTCTCCTCTCCCATAATATCCATCAGTCTGTCATAATCATTTAATAATCGGCCGCACCATTTTTTTATGGCCTTCCGCCAGGCTGCCGCATTCTCCACAAGGAGTCCCTCCGGAAATACAAAGCAGCTCCTGCGGCACATAATAGTCTCCTCCGCTTCACTCTCATATCCCCAGGACGCGTCTAGACTGAAGAACATACTGTGGAAACTTTTTTTCTCTACATTCACCCAGCCATCCTTATCCATAGACGGCAGCCTGTGATGAGACAAGATCAACCACATCAGAAATTTTGCAATCGGCGGCAAATGTGCTGCATCCAGCTTTTTCATATCTGCCTGCCCGTTTCCTTTTTCGTCAATTTGCAGATTCTTTTCTATATCCTCTGTCTTTATCGTTCCTTCGGCCAGTACTTTCAGCCATTTTCTGTCGTCTTCCTCCGCACCTGCGGCAAAAACAAGCGCTTCAAGAAGCTTGCAAGATACCCATTCATGACGGAAGGGATCCATTTTCAATGTCCCTTTATCCAGTTTTTCCTGAAATAACGCTGATGCCTTTCCCCAGTCATGGAAGAGTGCCGCCACCGCTGCCAGCGCTTTTATCAACGGCAGATACTGCCAATCGTTTTCCCACTCATGGTGAAGGATTTCCTTTTGTGTGGAGTGGACAGGCACGATGCCTTCCTCATTAAACATGTCCCGCTTCCCTACAATCCAGACCAGCTCGCTATGGCTCCGTGACCGGATCCAATGACACGCCACTGCTGTACTTTTGGTAGCAGTCCGTCGCAAAAGCGCCTGCACCGTCAGCAATCCCTCTTGCGTAATGACCGTTTTCCACGTATCATTCCCAATTCTGTCTGCAAAACTATCCAGAATCCTCCGCACCGTATAAATAGCCTTCTTCTCGCTCCTGCTCGTAAATATGACCATCATGACCGTTCACCGCCCGCATATAGTCTGCTGCACCGTTTCACTTCATCAAACATAAAATCCAGCGCCTTATGTTCGGTAAACTTCTGTAAGCAGATCTGCCTGAACTCTCTGTCTCTCTGCCCTCTCATGGCACAGATAAAGCTCCATGGCAGGACGATGGCATCCTTGATCAAATCCGCTACATCAAAAACAAGAGCGCCTCGTCTTGTCTTACCATGCATCACCGCGAAGCCGTGAGGAATACCAAGTACCCAGAGAGTCGTTGCCGCCAGTCCGTACGCCAGATAATTCCCATGGTCAAGCAGCCTGTTCGCAGGCTGGTCAGAATTACGCTCCCTCGTGAAATCGACTGTTTCCGTATTCTGTGCCGCGTACCTGTAGAGCTTTTTTGTGAATTCCGCCTCCGCCGCCAATACATGGGTCACATCCCCCGCTATTTCCATGCGGCTCTTAAAAACAGAAATCGCTTCTTCTGTCAAAGCATCATCGGTAAAAAAACCTTCATCGGCCAATTCATTGTCTTTATCCCAGACTGTCTGCAGAAAACGGATACGCTTTTTCTGGAACTCCTTTGCCACAGCAAGACGTTTCTTTTCATCAAACCAAAAAGACAGCCACCCCTGCACATATTCTGTCGGCCTGTACTCACTTTGCGGATTCAGCCACTCCACCTCCGTACCGGCAAATAACGGTGTAGCCCCACCACCGCAGAAACCGACAAGTACACCGGCACCGCTGAGCAGCCGCATTGCCGCCTGTGTCACAGAAGTACCGCTGCCCAAAAGAATCACTGTTGTGTTGGCAATCGGAATATTCCAAAACAAGTTCTCTTTTTTCGTCTCCGTCAAATAAACAATACGTCCATCCTTCTGCATGATCCTGCACTTTTCAAGATAATACAGATTCGCCCGTTTAGAATGAAGAATCGTTTTCAAATCCGACTTGACAATATCGTCTTTCATAGCCCTCACCACATCCTTTCCTGCATAATTTTTACTGTGCAACGGATAAGTGCATTTTTAGTTTTCATCAGTACCTTGCAGTAACAAAAAGATTTGATTCCATTTATTTCGGATAATCAGCAATTCACTAATTTTTATCACCTTTCTCATTTTACCCCTTAAATAAAACCTTGTCAATATAACTAATTATTAGATGGATTTATATTGGATAAAAATAATTTCTTTTGAAAAAATGAACTGCCTATGCGGCAGATAATTATAACCATTTATTAGATCTTCTAAGCTGCTTATCCAGCAGCTGTCTATATTGTACACCATGATAAAAATAAACAGCAACCACAAAATGTTCTTAGTATGGATACATTTGCCGTACTGATTTTTCTATAGCTCAGCTTCATGAATATTTTGATCATCCTTACTTTTCATTATCCAAAACCTTCAACTTTTTCATTCCTTCAGTATTCAAATTCTCCAAAGAAAATAATTAGGTTCTTGTCAATTTTCTAAGCACGACCATTCGCTCTTTCCAATCAATCTTTTTACCAATTAAAACTGCATTATAGCTTTCCATATTCGCAAAGACCAATAGCTCATTTAGATTTGCACAAGCCCTCATTTTTCTTTCAGATCCGGATTTTCCTCACGCCACTATTTTGCACGTTTATTAAACAACACAACATTTAGCACATCCGCTTCACTTACATATTTGCAGGACAATTGTTCACTTGTTAAATCAGACCAAAGATATCCGTTGACAGCATCTGTGTAAATTTTATAGTTAATCTTTAGGATTTCTCTATTTGGATTCCAAAGCCCTGAATACCCATTATCGGATTATCGGGGCAAATCCACTCATAGCTTATCCGATCTGCCATTTTCTATTAAGATCGTTGAGTCTGTCATTATCAAGCTGCGCCTCATTTTCATTGCATTTCCAAAAACACTCCACAATCCTTTACTCAAAAACGGCACTGTTTTTCTTTCAGTGCCGTTTTCTGTTTCAGAAGTCAAGGCGGAAGGAAATGCGCCCTTCTTTCCATGATACGTCTATGGTTCCGTCAAGGATCTGCACGATGTCGGCAGCCATGGAGAGGCCTACGCCGTAGCCTTTGATCTGGCTGCTGTGGGAGATGTCGTGGCGGTAGAAGCGTTCGAAGAATTTCGTGTAGTCTATATCTTCTCCTTCTGCAAAGTCGTTGGAGATTATTATCGCAAAACCTTTTTCTTTTTTCTCTGTCGTGACTTCCACTTGCACGCGTCCTTTTTCGTCGCAGTATTTCACGGCGTTATCCAGAAGGATGCCGAGGATCTGTCCGAAGAGTTTTTCTTCTGACCGGACGTGGACGCCGGGCGGTATACGGGTTTCGAGCGTCTTCCCCCGTTCAGCCGCCACCTGTCGGAAGTCGCCTGCGATGGTTTCCGTGACTTGGGAAATATCCACATCTTCCAGTTTCAGGTTTTCTTTTTCTATTTCCCCGACCCGGGCGAGGGCAACAAGGTCGTTGATAAGGTTCGTCAGGCGTTTCGTCTGTTTGATAATATTCCCTGTCCATTCGCTCTTTCCGCTGACGAGTTCGAGCGCTTCCGTATTCGCCGAAATGATCGCCACCGGTGTTTTCAGCTCGTGGCTGGCGTTTGTGATGAACCGTTTCTGGTTTTCCATATTTCTCACGAAGGGCTTGATGGCCTTGCTGGAGAGGAAGGTGATGATGAGGAAGAAGAGGATGATGCAGAAGAGACCGAGCGCCACGGAGTAGCTGAATATGGAAGAGAGGGCGAGGATGTCCCGGGTACAGTCGAAAAAGACGACGAGGGTGTCACCGCTGGCGGTCTGTGTGATTTTATAGTTGTAATAGGCCCTGTCTTTAAGGAAGAAATCTTCCGATTTCCCTGTCTGGAGAACCCGTACAGCGAGGTTGAAGGCTTCTTTGGCGTTGAATGCGGCGATGTGGTTGACGTTAATGACCTTCGCTTCCTTTTTGTTCGCGTCAAAGAGAATGGAGAAATATCTCGCCTGATAGGAGAATTCAGGTGTTTCTTCCGCCCAGTTCCCGAATTCGAAGAGTCCTTTCTCCTGCGGTGCGAGGTCGGATGGGATAGTGCCGCCGTTCTGAGAAATGATGTCGGTGATGGACGATATTTCATGGTGTACCCTGACGTAAAGGGAGCCATTGATCAGTCCGACGGCAAGGACGATGATAGCCACGACGGAGGCGGTGGCCATCCATATAAATTTGCGGTGGAGCCTGCGTATCATATCCATAGGAGTACCTTCTGTTTCTGTATGTCAATTCTGTATGTCAATCAGCGGGAGACGATCTGGAGGCGGAAGTCGCTGTTTTTCTCTCCTGCTATCCGTATATTTCCATGAACGGCCTCGATTTTTTCTCTGAGGTAGGAAATATACATCCAGACGATGCCGATATCCATGTCCGCTTCATCACTCCAGACATAGCGGAAAAGCTCGTCGGTAGAAATAGTTTTCCCTTCGTTCATCATAAGGTAAGAAAGGAGCTTCGTTTCCTTGCTCGACAGGCGGACGGAACTGGTGCAGGAAAGTTCTTGCTCCGCCACATCCAGCTCGACATCGCCTTTTTTCAGCTTAGTCGGCGTGAATTCGCCCATGCGCCTTGTCATAGAACGGATGCGGGCGAGCAGTTCCCCCATGGCGAACGGTTTAGCGAGGTAGTCATCCGCGCCTGCGTCAAGGCCCATGATGCGGTCTTCTACCTCCGATTTGGCGGTCAGCATGATGACCGGCGTCATATCACCGCTGTCACGGATGCGTTTCAGCGCTTCAATACCGTCTATTTTCGGCATCATGATATCGAAAATCATACAACTGTAGGAGTTCTCCCTCGCCTTTTCCGTAGCGGCGATCCCGTCATAGACGGCGTCCACCTCGTAGCCGAAATGTTTCAGCACCGCCGCAAGGGCATCTGACATAGCCTTTTCGTCTTCTGCTATCAATATTTTCATTCTGTTCCACCTTCTTCACGGATAAGTTTACGAATCGTCTGCATGGAAATATCGCAGGATGCCAATTCATCGGCACAGCGTTTCAGCTCCTGCTCAATGAGCGGCGCATTCCTGATATGGTGCTTATATTTCATTTCATGCTCCAGACTCGCCCACGAATCCATAGCGATGGTGCGGAGCTGTATTTCTACAAAAAAATGACCCGGATTATTTCCGCGAACGTCCTCATACGGCACCTCAACCGACAGGATCATATGGTAGCTGCGGTACCCATTTGATTTCACATCCAGTATATAATCCTTTTCTTTCACCACGGTGATTCCCGGCAAGTTTTTAATTCGTGAAATATTTTTGTAAATATCGTCGATAAAGCGGCAAACAACACGGAACCCGATGGCATCCCGTACCTCGCAGAGCGCCGAATAAGGGGTAAGAGGCAATCCCCGCGTTTCCAGCTTCGCCTGCATGCTTTTCTCCGATTTCAGCCGGTAACGCAGATGCTCATAAATCAACTCCCCCGAATCATCCTTATGTGCCTTCGCATACCGCTCCATGGAAGCCGCCATCATCCGCATGACCGCCTCTAAAGAATGTCCATATATATCCATATGATAAACCTCTTTTACATAAGTATGCCTAAATTATAGCACAGGAAAAACGGCCCCTGACAAAAAAGCCCCCCACTTCGCCACATACGCCCTGCAACATCAGCCGCGCAACACAAAAAGCCGACCCCCATCAGACGTCAGCCATAAAAAAAGAACTATGAAATATATAACCTGCCTATACGGCAGATAACGAAACAACTCCATAAAGTCGGTTGAGTTAATATTTCTAAGCTGCCTATACGGCAGATAACATTGTGCAATGGGGAAAACAATGTTTTTTCTGTTTCTAAGCTGCCTATACGGCAGATAACAAGATTGA
>ERZ773014.2031-NODE-2031-length-12165-cov-2.287696_pt1 | contig 12165 bp, 9 predicted proteins | sample MGYA00580841_ERZ773014 | MGnify/ENA primary metagenome ERZ773014 (study PRJEB29015, sample SAMEA2737989) | human oral metagenome | biome: human oral; feature: human-associated habitat; material: dental | place: China | collected 2067 ...
TATCATTGCCGATGCAATATATCAACTGGCTTAAGAATATTTTGACAGGAAATTTCGGAAACAGTTATTTTCAAAGAAAGGCGGTTCTGACACTTATTGTAAATGCGTTTAAGTATACATTTACAATGGCAATAGCCGCATATATAGTGGCGATAATACTCGGACTTTTGACAGGTATATTTGCAGCACTATATCATGATAAATTACCGGACAGAATACTTATGAGTATATCGGTTTTCGGAATATCAGCTCCGTCATTTTGGATTGCCATTATATTGCAGATAGTAGCAGGGCTGAGGCTCGGGTGGTTCCCGGTATCAGGTATAAAAAGCGGTATATGGTGGGTTTTACCTGCATTTTCACTTGGAATAAGGTCGGCTGCAACTATAGCCAGAGTGACAAGGACATCTATGCTTGAGGTGTTGAAGCAGGACTTTATAAGAACCGCATATGCAAAGGGGCTTTCAAAGAGAAGAATAATCTTTGTACATGCACTGAGAAATGCACTTGTGCCTATTATTACAATACTTGGAAATGACTTCGGTGTATTGCTTACAGGCTCTATGATAACAGAGAATGTATTTAATATACCCGGAATCGGAAAACTTTTGATAGATGCGATAAACAGAAGAGATATACCGCTTGTTCAGGGAGGAGTAATATATGTGGCGGGAATATGTGTAATCATATATTTTATAGTGGATATACTATATGCCGTTATCAATCCGAATATAAGATTAGGAGGTGAAAAATAATGTATCATTCAGATATACTTAAAAATATGGCAAAAAATAAAATTGCAATACTTTCCGCAATGATTCTTATATGCCTTGTGATTATATGCATTTTTGCACCTTTTTTGACTCCTTATGACCCGAATAAGCAGGCGTTAAATGACAGACTTTTGGCACCAAGTATGACTCATCTGTGGGGGACCGACCAATATGGAAGAGATATTTTGACCAGATGTATCTACGGATGTAGGATATCACTTTCGGTAGGTATTATTTCACAGCTTATAGCTACGTTTATAGGATATTTCCTTGGGGTTGCCGCCGGATATTTCGGAGAAATAGTTGATGATATTATTTCATTTATAATACAGGTATTTTCAAGCTTTCCGTTTTTGCTCTTTGCAATGGCACTTATGTATGCACTTGGTGCCGGAAAAGTAAATCTGTATCTGTCACTTGGATTTTTATCATGGGCTGCCACCGCCAGACTTATAAGAAGTAAGGTAATGGAAATAAAGAATCAGGAATATATACAGGCCTGTAAGATAGACGGAGGCTCTAATCTTCGCATAATATTAAAACATCTTTTGCCGAACTGTATACCTATGCTTATAGTTTCTATAACACTTGGAATACCGAATGCCATACTTTCCGAGGCAAGCCTAAGCTATCTTGGACTTGGTATACCTGTACCTACAGCAAGTTGGGGCAATATGATTGCAGAGTCACAACAGTTCATACGATCAAATACATACTACAGTCTTTTCCCAGGCCTTTGTATTATTGTAACCGTTATGGCCTTCAATATGTTCGGGGACGGTCTAAGGGATGCACTTGATCCGAAGCTGCATTCACAAAAAGGAGGCCTGTAATGAGTACTTTATTAAGCATAAAAAATCTGAATGTAGATATTTTTAGTGATAAGAGTATTTTACCGGTAATCAATAATGTAAATATAGATTTAAAAGAAGGTGAAGTGCTTGGAATAGTGGGTGAGAGCGGATGTGGAAAATCAATGCTTGCATCTGCCGTAATGGGACTTTTATCACCGCCTGCAAAGGTGACAAACGGAGAAATTTTATTTGAAAATGAGGATTTGGTTAAATTATCTCAAAAAGAGTTGCAAAATATTCGTGGAAGCAAAATATCAATGATATTTCAGGAACCTATGACATCACTAAACCCGCTTATGAAATGTGGAAGGCAGATAGAAGAGGTGTTGTTTACACATGAAAAGCTTGGTAGGGATGAACTTAGAAAAAAAGCAATACATGCCATATCGGAGGTAGGAATAGTCAGAGCTGTAGACGTCTATAATGATATACCTTCAAGACTTTCAGGAGGCATGAGACAGAGGATAATGATAGCGATGGCGCTTATTTGCAACCCAAGGTTACTTATATGTGATGAGCCGACTACAGCACTTGATGTGACAATACAGGCTCAGATATTAAAACTGATAAAGGAAATTCAAAATAAGAAAAAAACATCGGTTATATTTATTTCACATGATATGGGTGTAATATCAAAGATGGCGGACAGAGTGGCGGTAATGTATGCCGGACAGATAGTGGAGATTGCAGGTGCAAATGAAATATTTACAAATCCGAAACATCCATACACGATAGGACTCTTAAGAGCCATACCTGATATGAATACAGGAACCAAAGCACTTCATGATATAAGAGGAAGCGTACCGATGCTTGATGCACTTCCAAACGGATGCCTTTTCTCGCCAAGATGTGATATTGCAATAAAAAAATGTTTTAAAGAAAGACCGAAACTTAAAGGAGATAAACATTGTACCCGATGTTTTGTGGTAAATGACAAAGAAAGCTATGAGTGAAGTATTACTGAAAGTAAGCAATTTAAAAAAGTATTATAACAGCGGTTCATTATTTCAAAAAAAGAAAACATTAAAGGCACTTGACGGAGTAAGTTTTGAACTGCATAGAGGAGAGACTCTTGGAATAGTAGGAGAGAGCGGTTGCGGTAAGTCCACACTTGCAAAGTCGATAATAAGGCTTATAGAGCCGACAGCCGGTGAGATTATTTTAGGTGATAAGGACTTTAGGAAACTTTCGGGGAAAAATCTGAAGGAAGCAAGAAAACATATAAAGATGATTTTTCAAGATCCTTATTCATCTCTAAATCCCCGAATGACTGTAAATGAAATTATAGGTGAGCCTTTGGATATTGCAAAGGCATATAAAGATATAGAAGAAAGAAATAAAAAGATAGAAAACACTATGGAGACGGTAGGGCTTGATTTGTCATGGAAGAACAGATTTCCACATGAATTTTCAGGCGGACAAAGGCAAAGAATAGGCATTGCAAAGGCAATTATTCTAAATCCTGATATTGTCATATGTGATGAGCCTGTTTCCGCACTTGATGTATCAATACAGGCAAAGATAATCAATCTTTTATTGAGATTACAAAGGGAGTTGAATATTTCTTATATTTTTATTTCACATGACCTTTCAGTGGTAAGGCATATAGCGGACAGGGTAATGGTGATGTATGGCGGCAAGGTGGTAGAAGAAGGGATAACCGAAGATATTTTTTCAAATCCCAAAGATGACTATACAAAGACTTTGCTTGAGTCCATACCATATATCAGATAAAGGAGATATTATGGAGTTTAATCGTGAAAATACGGAAAAAGAATTCAGAGAACGTATAGTAGGACTTTCAGGAGTCTTCGGACCAAGCGGTTTTGAGGACGAAGTTGCAAAACTTATAAAGGAACATCTAAAAGATGTAGATTATGAGATTTCAAGTGATGTTATGGGAAATCTGATTTTCCATAAAAAAGGAAAAGGTAAGACAAAAGTACTTATATCGGCACATATGGATGAGATAGGGCTTATTATAAGACATATCGACGGTAAAGGCTTTCTGTGGGTCGATACTTTGGGCGGAATAGCCCCACAGCAGTTTTTCGGCAAGCATGTTATTATAAGGACTGAAGAAGGAAAGCATATAGATGGAATAATAAATTCACTTCATCCGGGCAGACCGGACAGATGTCACACTATGCCTGAGTCTGTGCATGAGTTTTTTATTGAAGTAGGTGCAGACTCAAAGCAGGATGTAATTGATATGGGAATTGAAGTAGGTAATGCCGTTTCAATTGACTATCCGGTTATTTTTCTTGGCAATCATCGAATAGGCGGTAAGGCACTGGATGACAGAGCATTTGTTTTTATACTTGAAGAACTTGTAAGGTTGCTTGATGATAAGGATAATATACCTGATTTCTATGCAGTCTTCAGTGTACAGGAAGAAGTAGGTGCAAGAGGTGCAATAGTGGCGGCAAGCAATATAAAACCTGATATTGCAATAGCACTTGATATGAGTCTGGCAACAGATATTCCGGGAGTGCCTGATGCGGAGTGTGTGAATGCACTTGGCGAAGGAGCGTCTATAAAGGTTATGGATAAACTCGGTACAGGTATAGGCGGACTTCTCTCAAATAGAGAAGTGGTATCACAGATGAAAAAAACAGCCAAAGAAAATAATATTCCATACTGTATAGAAGCCTATGCCGCAGGCGCTACAGATGCAAGTTTTATGCAGACTCTAAACGGCGGTATAAAGGCGGGAGGACTTCAAACGCCTATGAGGTATGTACATAGTTATGAGGTGGTGGATGTCAGAGATGTGGCCGCCACATTGGAACTTTTATATAGATATGTGCTTAGCCTTTCAGAATAATAATCAGAATCAGTAAAATACTATTCATCTATTTATAGTTTAAAATATTGAAGTGGAAAAAACGGCGTAAATTCTTTAGGTTAAAGGATTTATGCTGTTTTTGGCTTATAAAATGATAAATAAATAACAAGTAAATTATTTGAATCAGATTACATATTAACAAATTTATATAACATTTTGAAATGAATTATCAGTAAAAATACATTATTATATGAAAGTAATTTCAAGGGAGGACTTAAATATGGTTAAAAGGAGAATACTTAGTTTTGCATTGTCATCTGTGATGGCATTATCATTGGCAGCATGCGGAGGAAAGAGTAATACGGACAGTTCATCTGCTGCTGACGGAGCAAAGAGCGGTGACGGCGGAAAGATTACTGTTGCTATATGGGATAACGGTCAGAAGCCGGGACTGCAAAAGATTATTGATGATTTTACCGCTTCTACAGGATATCAGGCGGAACTTCAGGTAATAACATGGGATCAGTACTGGACATTGCTTGAGGCGGGCGCTTCAGGCGGTGATATGCCGGATGTTTTCTGGATGCACTCAAATGAATCACAAAAGTACATGGAAAACGGAATCCTTATGGATCTTACAGACAAGATAAAATCAAGTGATAAGCTTGAGATGGATAAGTTCCCGAAGGATATCAAGAGCATATATGAATATGACAAAAAGACCTATGCAATACCTAAGGACGTGGATACAATAGCACTTTGGTATAACAAGAAGATGTTTGATGAGGCAGGTCTTGCATATCCTGACGACACATGGACATGGGATGACTATTATAATGCCGCTGTAAAGCTTACAAAGCCTGACGGAAGTCAGTTCGGTACAGCAATGAATCCTTCAAACAATCAGGACGGCTGGTACAATATAGTATATTCAATGGGCGGAAAGGTTATTTCAGACGATATGAAGAAGTCGGGAATGGATGACCCGAATACTTTAAAGGCAATGGAGTATGTTGACAAGTTAAGAAAAGATGCTATGCCTGATGCTACAGTAATGTCTGAGACAGGTACAGATGTATTACTTCAGTCAGGTAAGATTGCTATGTTGCCACAGGGTTCATGGATGGTTGCACCGTTTAAGGATAATGAATATATAGCTGAGAATTGCGACATTGCAGTGCTTCCAAAGGATGCAACTACAGGTAAGAGAGTAAGTCTTTACAACGGACTCGGTTGGGCGGCAAATGCCAAGACAAAGAATCCTGAGGCGGCTTGGAAGCTTATAGAGTGGTTCTCCACAAAGGAAAATCAGGAAAAACAGGCTAAACTCGGTGTTACAATGGCTGCATACGAGGGTGTATCAGATGTTTGGAAGGAGAATACAGATAAGTTTAATCTTCAGGCATATTTAACAATGCTTAATGACAGTGAACTTGTATTCAGACCGCATTCAAGAGCAACTGTGGTTTGGGAAAATAAAAATACATCAAATTTGGTAGAGGCATGGAGCAATAAGGTAAGCATGGATGATGCTTGCAAGAAGGCTGCAACCGATATGAATGAGTTGTTGTCACAGGAATAATTGTTGCATTATCTAAGCTGCTACCGACATGTAGCAGCTTTTATCATAAGGAGAGTCTATGAGTAAACCTAAGATGTCACCAAGACAAAAGAGTGAGTTAAGATGGGGATGGGCGTTTATGTTTCCGACAGTTTTGGGACTGTTGGTACTTAATATTTATCCTACTTTCAGAACAATATATCAGAGCTTTTTTAAAACAGGAGATTTCGGCAAGGGGAATAAATTTGTCGGTTTTGAAAATTATATAAAGCTTTTTAGCGGAGCCGAGATTTGGCAGGCAATAATTAACACTTTCAAGTATGCGATAGTTGAAGTCCCTTTTTCTATAGCTATAGCACTTGTGCTGGCAGTATTTTTAAACGGGAAGATAAGAGGAAGGGGTATTTATCGCACTATATTTTTCCTGCCGATGGTAGCTGCACCGGCAGCGGTAGCTATGGTATGGAGATGGCTGTATAATTCTGAGTTCGGTCTGATAAATCATATTTTCCATATAAAAACAAATTGGATTTCAGACCCTAATATAGCGGTATTTTCTATTGCTGTTATCGGTATATGGTCAATTATCGGTTACAACATGATTCTCTTTATTTCAGGACTGCAGGAGATACCTGCCGATTACTATGAGGCTTCAAGTCTTGACGGTGCAAACGGAATACATCAATTTTTCAACATTACTATCCCGCTGCTTTCACCTACTATATTCTTTGTTACCATTACAAGAGTAATAGGCGGATTTATGGTATTTGACCTTATATATATGGTAATGGACAGAGACAATCCGGCGCTACCTAAGACACAGTCATTGGTATTTTTATTCTACCGATACGCCTTCAGAGACCAGAATAAAGGTATGGGAGCTGCAGTTGTGGTAATTTTATTGTTAATTATCATTATTATCACCGCATTACAGATGTTGGCACAGAAAAAATGGGTTCACTATAACTAGGAGGAGGTAGATATGAAAGGAAGATCGACATTAAATAAAGCTTTAATTCATGTGATACTGATACTTGTATCTATAACCATGATTGTTCCCTTTGCATGGATGGCACTTACAGCTTTTAAAACGGTAACAGAGTCTACATCTGTGAATCCGTTTACTATATTTCCTGCAAAATGGATAACTTCAAATTTCACTGAAGTCATCAACAATATGGATTTTATACATTTGTATATCAATACATTGCTTTTGATAGTAGGTAGAGTATTTTTTGCGGTTATTACATCAACTATAGCAGGTTATGCACTGGCAAGACTTGAATTTCCGGGAAAGACACTTTGCTTCGGACTTGTACTTTTCCAGATGATGGTTCCGAGTCAGATATTCATTATTCCACAGTACCTGATGGTAAGTAAGCTTGGTATGCTTGATACCATATTTGCACTTATTTTCCCGGGACTTGTATCGGCTTTCGGTACCTTCTTACTCAGGCAGGCTTTTATGTCACTTCCGAGAGACCTTGAAGAGGCCGCCAGAATAGACGGCTGCAATATCGGTCAGACATTTTTGCTTATAATGATGCCGCTTGTGCGTTCAGGAATGATTGCACTCGGTATCTTCACAGCTGTTTTTGCATACAAGGATTTGATGTGGCCGATGATAGTAAATAAGAATGTTATGCCGCTTTCGGCAGCACTTGCAAAGATGCAGGGACAGTATACAAATAATTATCCGCAACTTATGGCGGCTTCACTACTTGCCTGTGTACCTATGATAATTCTGTATCTTATCTTCCAGAAGCAGTTCGTGGAAGGTATAGCAACATCAGGTGGAAAACTATAAAAAATAAGAGGTATTTATGTCTATAAAATTAAATAATAAATTGATTACACTTTCTACAGCGAATACATCATATCAGATGAAGGTGGATGAGCTTGGATATCTTTTCCATACCTGGTATGGCAAAAAAATAGAAGCTACTGATGATATGTCATATCGTATCAGCAGTATTGACAGAGGCTTTTGCGGCAATCCGTATGAGACCTTGGATAGAACTTATTCACTTGATATATTTCCGCAGGAGTATTCAACCTTCGGCAACGGAGATTATAGAGCGGATTGTATACAGGTAGTACATCCTGACGGAACAAATGTACTTGATTTAAGATATGACTCATATGAAATCACAAGAGGAAAATATCAGCTTAAAGGTCTTCCGGGCTTTACATGGAGCGAGGACGAAGGTGAGAGTATACAGGTTAATCTCATAGATAAAGAAAGCGGTATAAGAGTGGAACTTTTATATGGTGTACTTGAAAAACATGATATTATCACAAGATCTGTAAGAGTGGTAAATACTTCACAAAATACTTTGAAGGTTGAAAAAGCGCTGTCAGCCTGTATTGATATGGTAGACGGTGATTTTGAACTTATTCATTTCCATGGAAAGCATGCTATGGAAAGAGAGTTTGAAAGAAGCCCTCTTTCACATGGCAAACTGGTGCTTGAGAGTAAGCGCGGTACTTCAAGCCACCAACAAAATCCTTTTGCAATTCTTGCAAAGAAAGGTACAAATGAAGTATCCGGAGAATGTATCGGAGCGGCTTTTGTATACAGCGGTTCATTTATTATTGAGGCTGAAGTTGATCAAATAAATCAGACAAGACTTGTAGTAGGTCTTCATCCTGAACAGTTTGAGTATATATTAAAAACTGAAGAAGAGCTTATACTTCCTGAGGCGGCGTTTACATATTCAAATGCCGGATTTGAAAAACTTACACATTCATATCATGATGCCGTCAGAGCAAACCTCCAAAGAGGTAAATTTGTTCATACACACAGACCGATACTTATAAATAACTGGGAAGCCACATATTTTGATTTTGATGCGGACAAGCTTTTTGATATCGCTTCAAAGGCGAAGAGTCTAGGTATTGAAATGCTTGTTATGGATGACGGCTGGTTCGGTGAGAGATATGATGATACAAAGGGACTTGGCGACTGGTATGTAAATGAGAAAAAGCTCGGCTCATCTCTTAAGGAATTGTCCGACCGTATCAATGCCATAGATATGAAGCTGGGTATCTGGTTTGAGCCTGAGATGATAAATGAGGACACAAATCTTTACAGAGAACATCCTGACTTTATGATCAGAGTTCCTGACAGAAAGGGAGTCAAGGGCAGAGAGCAGTTTGTACTTGATTTTACAAGGAAAGATGTAAGAGATTATATCAAAACTATGATGGTAAATATCCTGAAAAATGCAAATATTGCATATATAAAATGGGATATGAATAGAAGTTTGGCCGCCGTGTACTCTGCAAAGCTTGATGCAAAGAGTATGGGTGAGTTCCACTACAGATATGTACTAGGTCTTTATGAGCTTTTGGATGAGTTGACTACAGAGTTCCCCGATATATTGTTTGAGGGATGCTCAGGCGGAGGCGGCAGATATGACCTTGGAATGCTTTATTATCATCCGCAGATTTGGTTAAGTGACGACACCGATCCTGTTGAAAGACTTAAGATTCAGTATGGCAGTTCTTTTGCATATCCTGTCGGCAGTGCAGGAGCTCATGTATCCGCATCACCGAATCATCAGACTATGAGAATAACACCTTTTGAGACCAGAGCTACCGTAGCTATGGCAGGTACATTCGGTTATGAGCTTGACCTTAACAAGATTTCAGAAGAAGAGCAGGAAATGGTGAAGTCTCAAGTAAATGAGTATTTAAAGTATGACGAGTTGGTGCATGAGGGAGATTACTACAGACTTACAAGTCCATATGATTCTAACAGGGTTACAGCATGGCAGATAGTAAATAAGGACAAGTCTTTCGGACTCTTAAGTGCGGTAGTTCAGAGCCTTGAAGCAAATGAGTCAAATATCTATATTTATCCGAGAGGTCTTGATGAAAGATTTGACTATGAGATAGCAGGAGCGACAAGAACCGGAAGAGTCTGGATGAGCGGAGGCTTCCTTATTCCAAGAATTAAAGAGGAGTATGAAAGCTTCAGGTTTGAGATAAAGAGAGTATAGGTTTACACATTATTTGATAAAACTTACAATTTCATTAAAAATAGCAAATATATTTTTTGATTTATTAAAGCTTGCCAAAAGGCAGGCTTTTTTTGATACGAATATATGTTCTACAGCAAAAAATGTCTCTAATCTGTCATTAGTGCGATATGTCAAAAATTCTTAATTTTTACTTACGGAAGAGGCCGAATTTTTATAGATATTGACTATAGTACTAAGCGGAATTATTGTGCAACTCTAACAATGAAAAAATTTTCTCCAAAAAAATATGCACAAACTTAAATTAACCATATTGACACAGGGAAGTTAGGCCGATATAATCGTGCCATAAGGTTTGTTACAAATTGTGGGTATTACAGAAGACATATTAGATATAATTAAACAATTATATTTAAGGAGGAAACAGCATGAACGATTTGGAACGCAAAGATTTTTTATACAAGTCAAGAGAATATATATCTAAATATTTTGATCTAAGCAGGTTAAAGGATGATGAGCTTTATATAAAGCTTGAAAAATTGGTCAGTGAGCAATTGGGTGAGGTCTATGTTCCAATTCAGGAAAGAGTTAATTTAACTGACGAACTTTATTCATCAATAAGAGGTCTTGGACTCTTGGATATGATCATAAAAGATGATGATATCACAGAAGTTATGATAAACGGTACTGATGAGATTTTCATTGAGAAAAGCGGAAAGGTAGAAAGACTGAATCAAAGCTTCGAGAGTCAAAGAAAACTGGAGGATATTATACAGCGAATAGTAGGTAGAGCAGGCAGAGAGGTAAATCAATCAAATCCTATAGTGGATACGAGATTACCTGACGGCTCGAGAGTAAGCGTTGTATTGCCGCCTGTAGCATTAAAAGGACCGACTTTAACCATTCGTAAATTTTCAAAAACACCGATGACGGTTGAGCAACTCATAAAGTATAAATCAATTACCCCACAAATAGCCAAAGTTTTAGAAACATTGGTAAAAGCAAAATATAATATTTTTATAAGCGGAGGAACAGGAAGCGGTAAAACCACTTTCTTAAATGCACTATCAAATTATATCCCGAACACAGAAAGAGTAATCACTATTGAGGATTCGGCAGAACTTCAAATAGTAGGCATAGACAATTTGGTAAAGCTTGAGACCAGAAATTCAAATTCTTCAGGAAGGGGAACTATTACTATCAGAGATCTGATAAAGACTTCACTGCGTATGAGACCTGAGAGAATCATAGTGGGAGAGGTAAGAGGGGCTGAGGCACTTGATATGCTACAGGCTATGAATACAGGTCATGACGGTTCACTTTCTACAGGCCATGCCAATTCTACTAAAGATATGCTAAGCAGACTTGAAACAATGGTACTTATGGGAGCGGAAGGGCTTCCGCTTGAAGCAATCAGACAGCAGATAGCATCGGCGGTTGATATAATAATACATCTTTCACGACTTAGAGACCACAGTAGAAAAACTATGGAGATAACTGAAGTAGTAGGTCTAAAAGACGGGGAGATAGAGTTAAATCCTTTGTATGTCTTTGAAGAAACAAAAGAAAGCAGTATGGGAAAGGTTATAGGAGAGCTTAAGAGGACGAAGAATGCTTTAAAGAATACATTTAAACTGAAACTTATGGGGTATAAAGGAGTTATCTGATGTTTGAAAGAATTTTAAAGAAGAAAGATGATTATGCAGAAAAGCATGGACTTATGGGAAATGCGGATGATTATCACATATACCATATGAGACTGATTGATTATTTTGTAGGCTTTTTAATAGGGTTTGCACTTGGATTTGTGGTAGTGATGATATTTTTTAGAGTAGTAATATTTGCAGTAACAGTTGGAGCCGTCTGCGGAATACTGGCAATAAAATATTATAGAAAATATCGCAAAGAAAAAAGGCAGAGAGACTTGCTTATAGAGTTTAGAGATTTGCTTGAGGCACTTACAACATCTTATTCATCGGGTAAAAATACTATGGAAGCCTTTGCAGAAAGCTATCAAGACTTATTAAGTCTATATGGTGAAAAGTCGGATATAGTAAATGAAACCAGAATTATAATAGCAGGTATGACCAATAATATAATCATTGAAGATTTGCTTAGAGATTTTGCGGAAAGATGCGGACTTGAAGATGTGGAAAGTTTTACTTCCACATTTGAATCCGGACTTAGACAGGGTGGAGATATACGT
>ERZ773014.2033-NODE-2033-length-12159-cov-2.692498_pt1 | contig 12159 bp, 11 predicted proteins | sample MGYA00580841_ERZ773014 | MGnify/ENA primary metagenome ERZ773014 (study PRJEB29015, sample SAMEA2737989) | human oral metagenome | biome: human oral; feature: human-associated habitat; material: dental | place: China | collected 2067 ...
ATATTAAGATCCTCGGTATAATACCAGAATCGAGGCTTAAACACCCAAGGCATGTCCCTGCAGAACGCCGTCTTATAGAGAATGCGCAGTGCACCAAAAACATCCAGCTGATTATCAAGTCCCCTACCAACAGGTGGATGGTAGTTAACGGAATATTTCTGAGCTGTTCCTCTATAACGGTTGTAATTGAGCTGGTCGGTGTACAGGCCAGCCTCAAATCCAGCATTCTGGATATCCCTGAGATACTGATCACTCTGTGCCCAGTTATAAACAAAATCGTTGAAATTCTCGCCAGGCTGAGGACGAGAACCAAAGAGCAGCGATGGAACACCGTAGCGCGTTGGAATCATGGAACCGACGGAATTTCTGTACCAGGTAAAGCCGGTAAGAGGCGCAAATGTCTCTGGATGCTCATCGTAGAGCTTCTGGACAAAGGCAGTATCGGTAGTGTCCAGGACAAACACCACGACGTTCTTCTTGGAGGAAACGTTGTAGAGGCCCTCGCGCGTTGCGATAACCTGCTGGTGTTCGGCATGAGCATCTATCGATGCTGCTATTGCAGGTCCCCACAGACTTGCAACGCCCACTGCCTGGACAATGATAAGAGCGGTTGCGGTTACCAGAAGACCTGTTCTAAGCTGACGTGCTTTTAGGAGCGAGAAGGTCACTGCAGCTGCAATGATTGCCAGCCAAATGAGGCCAGAAACAATCATTTGACTGGTGAAGTTGGACCAAATAACCTCGTGACCATCAGCAAGTGGCATACCACCGTTCAAGAATACTGCCTGAACGTACGATGCCACACCGATGCTCCCTACAAACGCAACAGCAACGTTAAACACGCGCTTACGCAGGAATGATAGAAGCACCGTAAGAATAATTGTAATGATAAGTCCTGCAATAATAACGGGACCTGCAACATCGTTGAGGTTGAAAGAAAGGTCTCGCGCATTACTGGCTACCAGCTCAAGTGGGGCTACGACCAAGATAGTAAAGACAGTGAAGAAAGAAACAAGGAATGCGACACCAATGCGACCTTTAGGTTTGAGGGTTCCCTCTTTTTGCTCTTTGAGACGGATGGCTTCTGCTGCAAGGATTTCTTTCATCTGAGTATTTGCAGCTTCAGCACCTTTGGCGTCAACCTTGTGAACTTTGCCTTCGACAATCTTATTTGCGTTCTCGTCAATCTTAAGCAGACGGAAGAGGACCTTACGGGAACGCCTGAACGCAACACCAAGCACTGCTGAGAGCGCAACTACAACTGCTGCCAGTGCCTGGATGGTGTAGGTCATAACTGACGGGTCAACGTAAGCCTGAGCGATTGCTGGCAGCAGTGCCCACCAGACCAACGTCAGTGCTACAACATACAACGCAGCGTGCACAAAGAGTGCACGTGTCTTGTGAGCAGCGGCGCTGGCTGGTGTCTTCGCAGGTGAAGTGGGCGTTTTACGCACGGAGATCACTGTCCTTCTCGGCGTTGCCGTCGTCTGTGGCGTCGGCATCGCCCTCGATTGCTGCGTCGTTGGCGTCGCCCTCGGTTGCTGCGTCGTCGGTCTTCTCGACGTCAGCGTCCGCGGTTCCCTCCTGGTGCGCCAAAACGCGCTCGAGGATGAACTTACCTGCGGCTTCTCCGCCGTGGCCGAGGTTGAAAATCATGTTGTTGCGAATCTCTTCAATCTTGTGCGACCAGCTATCGGTTTCCTCCAGCATCTGCGCAACCGCGTCGCCCAGGCCCGAGAGGTCCTTAGGATCAAAGCTGCGGCCAATCTCGTTTCTGAGCGTAATGTCGCATGGATCCGAATGAATCTTGCTCCAGTCAGGGTTGTTCTCCTTCATTGCGGTGTCAATGAAGACCGACGGCTTGAGCGTGGTAAACGAGAACTCCTCGGCAACACTCGACCAGTCAGTAAACAGCAGGTCAGCCGAGAGAACCGAAGTATTGGAGCTGAAGTCGGTCTCAAAGGAGAGCTCCTCTGGGTCCGCGTCAGCGTAGCGAGCAAGAATCTCCTCCATACGGGCAGGATAGCGCTTCAAATACTCTGGGTGTGGGCGGACCACAATGCGCCAGCCGCGGCCCATGAGCTGCTCAAGCAGGCCGTCAAGGCAGCTGTCCATCAAGTTGTCATACTGCCACGAAGGACCAATCAGCAACAGGGGTTTCTCGCCAGGTTTACGCTGGCCCAGATTCTGCTTCTGGTAGTTCTTGATTGACCTGTCGAGAAGATCGTAGCCAATAGCAGGCTTTCTCTTGGATGGCGTACCGTAGTACTTCTCGACCAGCTCAAGATCGTGCTGCTGGTGAGGACCAACACAGAGGACGTCGTCGTAGTAGGTGTACTCGTTGCGCGTCGAAGTGACCGTCATGGAGGTCATGTGGTGACACATGTACATGTACTCAGCATCTTTGCGCACGTAGGAGCGCTTCATGTAGGAGCTCTCCAGGTCGCCGAGGGAAGTTACCACAACATCAGCGTCGAGCTTCATGAAAAGCGTGATAAGGCGACGCTGACCCAAGTAATACGGAATCAGGCGAGGCTGCTGTTTTGCCAGTTCAAAGACCTGGTCGTTAGGGTCAGAGGTGACATAGTGAATACGAATGTCAGAGTTTGCCAGCAGCCACTCGATGGCGCCCTGGAAGTACTTGTAGAAGCCGCTTGATTCGGAGTAGAAGACCAGGTGCTTGCCGATGGTGTCAAAGAAGCGTTTGTAGTCCTCTTTTTCGCGAGCGGCATGAGGATCGCGCTGGAACCATTTGTGTGTGGACTTGGTTGCTGCGTCCATTGCCTCAAACTCGTCACGAGCAGCATTGAGATCGTCGTAATCAACCTGTTTACGAGGGTCGATGATGATGTTGCAGACAATTTGGACCAGGATTGAGAGAAGGTTTGAGCAAACCCAGTAAAACGCCATGCCACAGACAACGTAGACTGCAAGTACCAGCGACATTGCAATAGAAAGGCCGTTTGTGGTGTTCTTCTCTGCACGAGACTGCTCGCGCTGAAGTGGGTTCAACTTGTTGGAAGCAAGGCCAAGAGCCACCGAGGACAAAGCTGCTGCAAGTGGCATAATCCAGGTGATGCCGCCGTCGATGATTGGGGTCATGCCCAAAAACTCTGTACCAGGTGCGCCAGAATCGGTGATGCCATGGATAACGTCAACCAGGCCGAACAGGATGACTACCTGGATTGCCAGAGGAATAAGGCTCAATAGCGGGTGATAACCTGCCTTTTTGTTGAGCTCGTTGGAGCGCTCCTCGATGGTCTCTCTATCGCCGAAGTAGCGCGTCTTCAGGCGGAAGGTCTCAGGCATAAGGCGTACCATAACAATAGAGTTTTGCTGCGTCCAGAGAGCCAGAGGCATCAGGATGATTTTAGTTGCAAGAGTAAAAAGGAAGATTGCCGCCCACCAACTGCCGGTCAAGTCGTATGCGGGCTGAACGATAAGTGAAAAAACGTGTGCAAGCTGCTCCATATACAAACCTTCTACGAGAAACCTCTACAGAAGCCAATAAAACCTAAACCTAAAACCTGCAAAAACCAATGGAATTCATGGCAAACTAAAAGAAAGCTACGACATCTAAATGAAGTTTGCAGTATCTAAAGTTAACCTGAAGAAACCATTTGTGCATAACTAATTCATGGTATCAAAAAACGCTATTTATCGGCAGTTTAAAGCGAACAATCAAAATGTAAAATCTTTAATTTGAATGGACAAAATTTATACATAAATTGTTCTTTTTAAAATCATTCTATAAAAGTTACGTAGGCAATTGTCTCTCTCGTTAATCAAAAATTAACCTCTGAAATGGCATTTTATTTAACTTTTGGGTTGCAATCGCGGTTCTGCTGGCTAAAATACTCTCCATGTTATTTTTAATATTCGGCGCAATTGAGCGCTTGTGAAATGAGGAGATTCTATGCAGGTTAATCTGCAGGAGCTAAAAGAAACCTATTCGCGGCAGACGTATAGTGTGTTTTCAATCAACCAACAGCAGAAGATTGCTGACTCCCAAGTTACCTTTTCGCTTGCTCATTCTGTTTTCATCATTCCTGTTTTTGGAGCTACCGAGATTACTATTGGTGGAAATGAATTTGTCTGCGAAGGAACCACGGTTGTACATGTTCCTGCAGGTCAGACCGTAACGTATCGAACCCTTTACGGACGCTCGTTTGACCATGTAAACATCTACTATGATGGCATTCAGGGCGATGTCACCAGCCCAATCTTCAATGCCTATGCATTTGATCCTCAAGGATTCGACCGCATTCTTGATAAGGTTCTTGACCTGGAAAAACTTAACACCATCCCATCGCTGGACAATCGTGTTGCTCAGATTGTCAATGGCACCGAGCTCATCAAGTCTATGTTTCTACTCACCAACAGCCAAAAGGTTCAGGAGAGCATGGCCGAGGCTCGCACGTATATTGAGCTCCACTTTGCAGATCCAATTACCATCCCTGGCCTTGCTAAACGTTGCGGAATGAGCACTCAACGTTTCTCTAACAATTTTGTCCAAACATTTGGCGTTCGCCCAATGACATTCATTATTGCAAAACGTCTTGATCATGCTCAACAGCTGCTTCAATCTGGCCTTTCTGTGCGCGAGACTTCCGAGGCAGTTGGCTATAGCGATCCGTTCTATTTCAGCAGGCTATATAAGAAGCACATGGGCGTCACGCCTCAGGATGTTCATGACAGCTATGAGGGAAACGTCCTGATTAAGTAGTTGTCGTTTAAGATTGCTTGTTGCTACTTGCAGAAATTACGCACCCAATTACTTGTGGCAAAGATGGTCGCAGGTTTTATTGCAAATCAAGGGGTCAAAACATTTTGTTCTGACCCTTTTTGCATAATCAAGTTGTTATATTCATTTCCATGAATACGTAATTTTCAGGCTCAAAATTATGTGTCGAAAAAGGTAAAAAACCCGTTTAGTTGGGGATAAAAACTTAAAATTGGCCGATTTATCCCCAACTAAGACGATTTTTTACCGCCTCAAAAACTTTTATCTGGGCAAACGTTGTATGCAGAAAAATGAAATCTCCAACTAAACGGCTTTTTTACCACTTGGAGACTTATTCGAGTGATTCGCGAAGGATCTCTGCATCCGCTGCCTCTTTATCAGCCGTCTATTGCCATTCTTCGAGCAACTTTTGCACGTAGCCAATGCTGTTTCGCAGCACAAAAAATCCCAGCACCGCTAGGTGCTGGGATTTTGCGCTTAAACTGTAGAACTTGTTAAGCTGCCTCAATAACTTCCTCTGAAGCGTTGTCTTTCTTAGCAAAGTGCTCAGCAACATAACCAGTAATCAGTGGAGTCAGGATTGCAGTAACAATAACTGCAGCTGCTACCTGTGCGTTTGCTATTGCAAGAGCAGCACCACCATACAGGGCTGGGTTTGCCTCTGCCATAGCAGCAGGTGTAAGTGCGTTTGCACCTGCGCAGGAAGAAATTGCAACGCCTGCAATTCCGGTTCCGCCAGTTGCTTTATCAACAAAGTAGTTGATAAAGCCACCGCAAACAGAGCAGATAACGCCAAGCAGAATACCTGCAGGACCAGCCATGATGAGAGAATCAAACTTCATGGTTGTGCCCATAGCAAAGAAGGTCATGACAATAATTGCTGGCAGAGCGCTTGTGAGCATCTTCTTCATGGATGGGAAGCAGTTGCCAAGCAGAATACCCAGGATAATTGGGAGAACTGCACCAAGCAAAGACCAGTTAATTGGAGACTGACCAGTTGCGCCAAGAGCAAGCATGGTAACTGGAGGGCCAACTACCAGCGTAGTAATTGCAACTGCACCCTGCTCATACTCGTTACCATAATCAGCCATCAGGCCTGCGTACATGGAGTTGTTTGCACCAGAGCAAGCAGCAAGGATAACCATTGAAGACAGGCCAAGCAGGTTGTCGTTCAGGAAGAACAGAACAGCAAGACCAAGAGCAACGCAGAACACAACCTTAGAGATGATGATGATTGCGCCACGAAGTGCAGCCTTTGGTGCGCTCTTAAACGAAATAGTTGCACCAACGCACAACATGAAAGCGCCAACCAGAGCAGCAGTACCCTTAACGGTCATAGCTGCAGAAAAGCTACCAAGCGTTGGGAATACATCTGGGAAAAATGTATTCATGAAGACGCCAAGAAGCAGTGGTACCAGAATATTTGCACCTGGAATACGACCCAGTGCCTTAAATGGATGCTGAAGAGAAATTGGTTCTTTTGTAGCCATCAACAATCACCTAGTCCATAACAATGCCGCCGTCGCAGTCGCCAACCTCACCGTTGACGAAGCTAGCAGCGTCGGAAGCAAAGAACAATACCATCTGTGCAGGCTCAGATGCCTGTGCAGGACGGCCGAGAGGAATAATGCCTACGACCTTCTTGTACTTCTCCTCATCGTTAGAGAGTGCAGTGGTCATATCTGTAATGGTGAAAGATGGGCAAACAGCGTTACAAGAAATGCCGTACTTGCCGCCCTCTTTAGCAATAGCCTTGGTAAAGCCATTCATGCCAGCCTTAGAAGATGCGTAAGCAACGGTACCAAGGAGGCCGCCGCCAATCTTGCCTGCTACGGAAGAAACGTTAACGATGCGAGCGCCGCCACGATCAATGAAGTGCTGCCACAGAGCGTGAGTTACGTTGTAGGTACCAGTGAGGTTGGTGTTGATAGTGTTGTTCCACTCTTTGTCGTCAACCTCGGTGAAAGGAACGGAGCTGATGCGACCAGCGCAGTTGATAAGAACGTTGACGTCGCCGCACTCCTCAAGAATCTGAGCAACGGTCTTCTTGACGCCCTCAGCATCTGCAATGTCCATTGTGTAGAAGAAGTTACCCTCGCCAAGCTCCTCGACAAACTTGCGGCCAGTGTCCTCGTGACGAGAGCAAACGATTACGTGTCCACCTCCGGCAACAATACCCTTGGAGATCTCGGCGCCAATACCAGCACTTCCGCCTGTAACCAGAACCAGCTTACCTGTAAAATCGAATGCCATGCTCTCTCTCCTTTTTTAACGAGCACAAACCATTAGGAAACAAATAAATTCTAGCCATCTTCACATAATTTTCTATAGAAAAATTATTTTTGTTTCACAAATCCTATGGTAAATAAGACAAAGGAAAATAATTTGCTTAAAATGCGACATAAATGACACATTAAATTTCATGTTCAATCTTTTGGACATTTGTCTGCAAACCAAACCCTTTTCTTTCCTCGTAAATTTCAAAAGTTAGACAAAGCTAACTTTTAAGAATACAATATGGCGAGAAACCCGTTGAGCTCGTAGCTCCAAAACTCCTAACTCTTGGCTTCACGCTATCAGTTTCTTGCTTTCAGTCTCGTAGCTACCTGCTCTCATCTCTTTGAAGGAAGTCGCTATGAAACATCGCTGCACGCATATCTCAACAGTCGCAAACCCACAATCGCGCCTCACCTGCAACCTTCTCCTATCCCGCAGGTCGGCGCTCACCTTGCTCGGCGCAAGCTCTGTGGCTACCATCGCTTCTCTCGCCGCATGTAGTCCACGCGATTCTGCAGCCAGCTCAAGCTCCGCGCAAAACCAGAACTCCTCGACTCCCCTCGTCTTGACCACCTTCACCGTGATCCAGGACATGGCTTCTCGTGTTGCAGGCGAGTTTTGCCAGGTAGAATCCATCACCAAGGCCGGTGCCGAAATCCACGACTACGAGCCCACGCCCGACGACCTTAAGCGCGCGCAAAAAGCCCAGCTCATCCTCAACAACGGCCTAGGGCTTGAGCGCTGGTTTGAGCGCTTCGTCGACGACTCGCCTGCTCAGCGCGCTGACCTCAGCGAAGGCATCACCGCCATCCCCATCGCCGAGGGCGACTACCAAGGCCAGGCTAATCCGCACGCGTGGATGTCGCCCACAAACGGAAAGATCTATGTCGAGAATATCGTCCGCGCGCTGAGCAACCTTGTCCCTGGCCACGCCAAGGACTTCAAAGCCAACGGCGACGCATACAAAAAGGAGCTCGACAACATCTCCTCTCACCTGATTGAGGAGCTTAGCGCCCTGCCGGAGAGCCAGCGCACGCTTGTGACTTGCGAGGGAGCGTTCTCGTACCTGTGTCGCGATACCAACATGAAGGAGCTCTACCTTTGGGCCGTTAACGCCGCTGATGAAGGCACTCCGCAGCAGATTGCCAAGGTTGTCGAAACCGTAAAAGCCCAGCAAATTCCTGCAGTGTTCTGCGAGTCCACGGTAAGCCCCAAGGCAATGCAGCAGGTAGCCGACGAGACGGGTGCTGTCCTCAAAACTGACGAGAAGAACATCTTGTACGTAGACTCCCTCTCGGAAGCCGACGGCCCCGTGCCCACCTATCTTGACCTGCTGCAACACGATGCAGACGCAATCGTATCTGGTCTCATGGGAAGGTAGTTGTTCGATGAATCTTTGTGTTTCGCAACTTTGCGCCTGGTACGAGAAAAAAGACCGCGAGAAACCCGTCATCTATGACGTGAATTTCTCGCTCTCAAAAGGAGATCTTTGTGCACTTGTTGGCGTCAACGGTGCTGGTAAATCTACGCTCTTCAAAGCACTGATGGACACCATCGCATGGGAGGGGTCACTTAGTTGGGGTCAGCAACCTCTTTCACAGGCGCGCAAGCAGGGAAAAGTCGCTTACGTCCCTCAAACGGAGGCAATTGACGCGACGTTTCCGTTGCTCGTAAAAGACGTTGTTATGCAGGGCAGATATGTTCATCAGGGCTGGATGCGCATACCTTCCGCTCAGGACAAAGAACTGGTCACCCAGGCGCTTGAACGCGTTAACCTGGCCGACCTTGCAGATCGTCCTCTAGCTCAGCTTTCTGGCGGTCAGAGAAAGCGTGTTTTCGTAGCTCGTGGAATAGCACAAGCTGCTGAACTGGTATTTCTCGACGAACCGTTTGCGGGAGTAGACGCTCGCTCTGAGGCTATCATCACCGAACAGCTCAATAACCTCAGTAAAGAAGGCAAAACATTGCTCGTTTCAATTCACGACATCAATTTGGCCCAGCAAAAATTCCCGCTTTGCCTGGTCATCAATAAAACCATAACCGCGCAGGGTCCTTCGAAAGAAATTCTTTCTGGAGACGCCCTCCTGCAGAACCTTGGTATTTCCGAAGATACTCACATTGAGGAGGTGCTCCATGCCTGAGGTAGACATTCTCCAATACGCATTCATGCAGCGAGCCCTCATCACCGGAATTGCAACCGCCATAGTCTGCGGGCTTTTGAGCTGCTGGATTACGCATATGGGATGGTCGCTCATGGGCGACGCCATCTCGCATTCTATTCTCCCAGGCTTGGTCATTGCTCACCTGCTGGGGCTTCCCTATCTGGTGGGAGCACTTGTGTTTGCTCTCATTACCGTGGTGTTGGTCGGACAAGTCAAAAAGAGTCAAATTGTGCGTCCTGATACTGCTATCGGCATTGTATTTACAACGTTTTTTGCGTTAGGAACAGTTCTCATATCAAAGGTCCCAAGCCAAATTAATCTCTCACACATACTCTTTGGAAACCTTTTGGGGGTCACAACTCCCGATATGCTGCAAGTTCTTTGTATTGGCCTGCCTATTGCAATCCTGCTTATCCTTAAAAACAAGGATCTAACCTTGCTTTCATTTGATCCAACGCAGGTTCAAGCAATCGGTCTTTCTACTAAAACACTCACTTCATTCTTGCTTGTTGCCCTAGCCCTCGCAATTGTCATATCGCTCCAGGCAGTTGGCGTCATTTTGTCAGTCTCGCTGCTTATTGTTCCGGGTGCCTGCGCAAGGCTTCTTACCAATCAGATGCGGCATATGCTCTGGATTTCTCCGCTTATTGCCACGGTCAGCGTTTTGATTGGAATAACAGGCAGTTATTACTTAGATGCATCATCTGGAGGCATGATTGGGCTTACGCTTGGCGTAGTTTTTTGTTTCATTTTTATACTCAAGAGTTTACCTAAGCTTACTTTTGGGCATATACTGAAAAAGAACTAAGAAAGGAGGGCCAATGCATATACTCAATACCTCACAGACCCAGCCTATCCGTACAACTCGCGCTCAGAAGCTCTTACATAGGCAAGCCTCAGCGGTATTAAGGACATCCATTGGTCTTATGATCGGAGCTCTTCTTATCGCAATCGTTCATTAAGGCTTCATCTCATAAATCACCCAGATTTAGCGAGAAACCCTCCTATTCAATGGGTTTCTCGCTAAATTTTTATATAAGTGTTTGAACGAGAATACCTACGGATACTGACGCAAGGTTGGACAAGATTGAAAGAGTCCATGGGGTGTTACTTACTCTTTTTACCTTGTAAACAAGACCTTCAACAGCAATAACAACCAGCTCAACTGCTATGACGCACCCCCAGTACTGAACGTCGTTAGCAACCACATCAACAAGGGCGCTTGTAATAAAAACAGCAATTGGATTAGTAAGAACCTGAGCCGCAACAACAATCAACAGTGCTTGATTGTCTTTAACGCCCAGCGATTTTGCGACAATAAGCTCAACAGTAATAGTCAGAATCAGACAAAACGCAAATATCGGAATAATGGTCATCAAATACGGCAATAAAAATGTTTGATCGTCCATGCCATTAGCCTTCTACTTGTTTGTCTTCAGCCACAGGATAGTCTTCAGCCGCACACTCATCTTCAACCGCAAGCTCATCAACCTGATCAGGCAGCTCTGCAATTAGATTATCTTCCTCTACAGTCTCAGCAACCTGTGCTACTTGGAGCATGCGCTCATGTCCAAATGGACCCGTGACCACAGTGTCTTTGACCAGTGTAAGACCTACGCCCAACGCAAGTGCCGAGACCAAACTGATACCAGAGAGCATTGCAGGATGTTCAATACGGAATCCTACGAGCGCAGGCAACGCACCTACGGCTAGTGAGAAACTGGCTAGTCCAAACGCGGTGCCTTTTGCGTTAGGCAAGATATTCGCCAGAGATGCCAACGTAATGGACATAGTAAAGTTGAAGAAAAACACAGCTAGGAGGCCCATAACCGGTATCTCCCATGAGGGCACAAACAAGGTGGCTGCAACAATGAGCGAAAAGATAGCTGTAGTCCTAAAGCCAATACGATCAGCAACCATTCCACCAAGCGCTTTACCTGCAAATACGCCAAGGATGCTTAATACCAGTAAGAGCATCTCGCTCTTCCAAGGAAATGCCATAACCATGCCGACATAGCTTCTCAGCGCCACCACAAGGCTCAGCAGTGCAATCGCAAGCAGTGTATTGGACGAAAGCCTAGGAATATCATACGAAACGTTATGCACGTTCCAGTACTTCTTGTTAACCTTTTGTACTACAAGCGTGATAAGCGCGCATAAGAACAACAGCACAAGCAGGGAAAACGCAATCTGAAGCCTTTCCATTTGGGCACTTTGTGTGCCTAAAAAGACTCCAATTGCACCAGTTGCAATAAAGATTCCCGAAGGTCCTGCATGTTTTTGCGAGATATTAAGGACGCTCAGTCCACCTGCACTATGGAAGAGTGCGTTTCCAATCGCAAGCAAAAGAATCGCAGGCCACTCGAGAAGGGCTGTCGGGACCAGAGAAAGAATAACTCCAGCGCCCACTAAAGCATACGAAAGTAAGGCTGCATAGGAGTTCTTATCCAGTTGATCCAGCGCAATGCCTATAGGTAGCTGCAGGGTAAAGGCAACTATGTCATACAGTAAAATACTTAGTGCAACAACTTCCATCGAACCCTGGCCAGACTCTCCCAACACTCTGCTTACCGCGCAGAGCATGGTAGATACGCATGCAAAGTCAACTACAAAGTGACAAAGCGCATACGCAAACGTAGTGACTTCTTTTTTGGGAAGAACTTGCTTTGTTGTAGGCAAATTATTACCTGTTACGCCTTTTAATCATGATAAATCCGACTACAGCCACAAGAACAACGACTGCAATCAAACTTGCATGAGAAGTAGCTAGACCAACTCTTGAAGTAGCTGGACCAACTCTTGGCGCATCAATAACATCAGCTTTTGCCATAACAGGAATCACGGTTGCCATTACAAAAGTGCTGATAGCAAGCACAATTTTATGGGCTGATCCTAAACTAGCACGTAGATGACGATACAGTGACATAGTACCTCCTTCATCAACTTTTTAATAGTTTACCAGTACACGCACTTTGT
>ERZ773014.2036-NODE-2036-length-12142-cov-3.733929_pt1 | contig 12142 bp, 9 predicted proteins | sample MGYA00580841_ERZ773014 | MGnify/ENA primary metagenome ERZ773014 (study PRJEB29015, sample SAMEA2737989) | human oral metagenome | biome: human oral; feature: human-associated habitat; material: dental | place: China | collected 2067 ...
TGGCTAGTGGATTTTTAAAAGGAACCTTAATTTTAACCATTGCCGGTTTCGTAGTAAAAGCCATCGGTAGTATTAACTGGATTCTTCTATCCCGTATTTTAGGCGGTGAAGGCATCGGTATCTACCAGATGGCCTTTCCTATCTATTTATTACTCTTACAAATTTCGAGCGCAGGTGTGCCAATCGCCATTTCTATATTAACGGCAGAACGGCTAGCCCTACACGACTTTGGTGGGGCCAAACGAGTATTCAATCTTTCCTTTATTATGCTCACCATAACAGGACTCATCGCCAGCCTCGCCATGTATTTTGGTGCGGATTGGCTCATCTCTAGTGGCATCATTACGGAAAGTCGTGCCTACTACTCTATTATCGCGCTCGCTCCGGCAGTGTTCTTTGTAACTTGGATATCCTGTTTCCGTGGTTATATTCAAGGTTATGAAATGATGACCCCAACGGCGGTCAGCCAAATCGTAGAACAACTATTGCGCGTTATCGTCATGCTCGGTGCAGCGGCCATCTTATTGCCATATGGCTTACCGGCTGCAGCTGGCGGTGCTAGCCTAGGTGCTGGCGTTGGAGCCTTTGGTGCCTTCCTCGTGCTCTTGTACTATTACTACAAATTGCCTAAGGCTAGTAGTACTGGTGAAAGCTACGATGGCCCACGGGAATCCAGTGGTGAAATCTTAACACGCCTTGTGGGATTGGCTTTGCCGATTTCCTTGGCCAGTATCATGTTGCCATTGACGGCTAACCTAGATTTGCTCATCGTACCTCGTAGACTATTAGTAGCAGGTTTCTCCATGAACGAAGTAACAGAGCTATTCGGTTACTTAACAGGCATGGCTGTACCACTCATCAACTTGGCTACTATCATTACGGCGGCCTTGGCTACGAGTATCGTACCCGCCATCTCTCACGCATTTGCCAAACGAGATCAAGAGGGCATCTACTCACGTACATCAGGTTCCATGAAACTTACCTTTATGGCAACTGTGCCATTTACGGTACTCCTTTATGTATTAGCTGCTCCAACGGTAACATTAATCTATAATGCACCAAAAGCAGAGTTGGCTACACAAATTACAGCCTTCTCCATCTTCTTCCTCGGTGTTCACCAAGTAACAACAGGGATTTTACAAGGTTTAAATAAACCTCGTATCCCAGTTATCAACATGGCTATCGCCCTTGTTATCAAGGTTATCTTAAACTGGAACTTAACCTCCATACCTTGGCTTGGCATCGGTGGTGCTGCGTGGGCAACCGTTGCAGATATCGGCTTTGCGGCATTATTAAACTTAATTTACATAAAAAAATATACAGGCTACTTCCTCGATATTTCCCTTCTATGGAAAAACGTGGTCAGTGCCGGTGTCATGGGTATACTCATCTTTATGAGTTACCACTACTTAACAGATATCTTACCAATGTGGGGTAACTTTATACTCACAGGTATCGAAGGGTTAGTCCTCTATGTTATCATTATGGTTCTATTAAAAGGAATCAATAAAAATGACGGGGCTAATATGCCGTTGATTGGTAGATTCTTTAGATAATTACATATAACAACAAGAGGACTGACCTATGCGAGTCAGTCCTCTTTCTTGTATCGAACAATATAAGATACTCTATATATGATCTCTATATGATTATGTCCTATGAAAAGACATTTATTTATTATTAGCTATTTTTTATTAGCTATTTTTTCTAGCAGTTTTTCTTCCAATAAATACGATGGCATACCTAAACCCGCCTTATACTTACTGTAATTCTCTTTGTCTTGCTTATAATCCACATATTGCACAATATCACGAAGCTTAAAGTTACTAACATGAACATCATGAGGCTTTAATATATAGTGAGAATAATGATGTGTATCATCAAACACAGTCATAATAAATATAGTATCTTTTTCGCCTTTAACTTCAAAATATATGCCAGGCAACCCATCATTCCATACGGTCGCATATTGAATTGGCTTGCCTTCATTTAATGAATCTACACCTACAAAGTCCATTAAAGAATTGTATAAAAGATTTTGTGCTTTTACGTCATCCCTTTTATGAAGAGGGCCTACTGAAATAGACTCTTTAATTTTACCTGATTGGAAATACTCTATTTGCTTACCAGTTTTAGTAATCTTCGTTCCCTTAGATTTACTATTTTTTAGAGTTCTAAATGTGAAAGGCCCTCTATGTACCTCAGAGGTGTACTCTAGTATATCACTAGCAGGCTTAACAGATGGCAATACAATATTGGCCAATGGGGCCATAATAGTTTGGACTACTGTATCTTCACCTTGAGCACTTAATTTTTTTGAAACACTCTTAGAAGGTATATAACCAAGATGATAAGAGATCGTTGGCTGTTTAAGCATTGTAAAGTTTATGGTACCTACTATTCGGTTATTTTTATATTCAAACACATCCCATGTAGCCTTGTTAACAGTTGTATATGTAAAAGGATTGGCACCTAAAACCTTTATACTACGTTTATCTTCATTCGATATAGGATTACGTTTCTTATAAAATACGTCTTTCATAGATTCTGAATTCAATTTATTATAGGCTATATTAGTGTCTTCCCAATTCTCACTCTTTGGCTGTGGTCTTAACTCATAAGACCATTCACCATCGTAACTCAAGATACCACCACTGCGTGTTATCTCCTTATGCTTACCGGAACTCTCATCAGTATGCCCTACGATACTCGCTTCAGGAACAGTAAATTTTATATCCGCCCCATGATCTTTTAAAATAAACACTGTACTAGAGTACTTAATACCATGATTCAATTCCGTATTATGATAAATATCTGCTGGTAATCTAGACATATCATAATTAGGAATCGCCTCATCAGCCTTTGTAACACGCTCTACTATTTTTTGTTCCATTCGACGAGACTCTGCTGTATTCTTACGATAATTCTGATATTCATCCACAGATACTGTCGCATCGGCACCAGGAATATTGACAGAAATCCCATAGGCCTGTCCCATACCTAATGTCATACCAAGAAAACCTAATGCTATCAGTCGTTTCAAATTCATAAATACGCTCCTCTATACTTCTATCTCTCAAACTAACCATTATTATACCTAATTATTAAATATTTATCAATTTTCTTTAAATTTTTGTTTTTCATGAGTATGACAGTGTCTTAATATATAGAATTGTTAGCATAGAAATAGTACTTGTGCATTATGTTATAGTCTATTAAAAATATATGCTATATACTAATACATAGTATTAATGACTAGTGTATAGGATTAAGGCTTCTTGTTAGACCTTCTCTTTTTATATGGTATTGATATAGACCTATAAGGTTACTACCAATTTATATAATTGAAACTATGATTTATATATGAGGTGATACGATGACTAAACCATGTATCGGTATTTCTGGCAGCATATTGCGTACAAATGAAGCGCCTTTTGCAGATGTGTTAAGAGCTTTTGTAAACGATGATTATGCTCGCTCTATCGAAGAAGCTGGTGGAATTCCAGTTATTATTCCTTTCACAAAAAATCTAGAGGTTGCCCGAGAATCACTCTCTCGTTTAGATGGGCTCCTCCTTACTGGTGGTCACGATGTGTACCCTCTGCACTATGGTGAAGAACCTTTACAAGGCATCGAAGATGTTTGGCCGGAGCGTGATCAATTCGATTTTGCTTTACTAAAAGCTGCCGAAGAAAAACAAATTCCGATCTTTGCCATCTGTCGGGGTCTTCAAATCCTTAACGTATATCGTGGTGGCACATTATATCAGGATTTAAAATATGATACATCCTGCTCCTTAAAACATTCACAAAATCAAACGCCAGCCCTTGGAACCCATACAATAGCAATTGATAGTAAGTCAAAATTAGCCAACGCTATTGGACATACTAATTGGGTAACGAACTCACATCACCATCAATCGGTAAAGGATGTGGGCGATAGTTTGCATATTACGGCCCATGCCAAAGACGGCACTGTGGAGGGCTTAGAGGATGATAACTATCCATGGCTTGTAGCTTGCCAGTTCCATCCAGAAATGATGACAATAAATGACGAAAAAGCAAAGCACTTATTTAAAGCATTTATAAATGCTACAACAAAATAATACAGCAAAGAGGCAGGAGCAATCTCCTGCCTCTTTATACGTTCTATTAAAACTCTTCGTCTATATTTTCTTCTGCTAGTTCTACTAAGTCCTCTTCAATATAGCCTATATCGTCAAGGGCCTCATCTTCATCACGAGTATCTATGTACATACTGATTAAGGCCAACTCACCTTCTTCGTTAAGGCTCACAATGAGACTCATAGGTCCATATGTTAAGATGAGTTTATCCTCTTCATCGCGAATAATGTGCGGCACAGCAGCAAAATGTTGATTCATCAACTGATCAAAATAGTCCTCTACATCGAGACCATTTTCAAGGGTAATGGATTCGGCATCACCTTTTTGGAATACTACCTTTGTATCCTCTGCAATATATTTGTAGAAATCGTCTACATCTAGATTGTCTGTTTCAAGCCATATACTAAGTGCTGCAATCCAGTCTTTCACCGTATGGGGCACGGTCATAAAGCGATATGGTGACTCATCCAAAGACAGTCGAAGATCATCATATTCGATGGTATAGTTTTCTTGGCTAGACACGATGCGCTCAATGCGACCATCGTCATTAAGGTCTACAAATAACATATACGCATATGCATCGCCTTCATCATAGGCCACCGTAAGACCTACACGGCCTTCGCGGAACAATGCATCATCTTCATAAACTTCAGCAATATGCATTACACGACAGATGACAGGCACGCGATCGACTTTAATAGAATCGGTCATAGCCGATAAAAACTCTATGCTTTCAATTTTATTACGCGCTATGGTACCACGTCCCGTAGATACATACACACAATCTTCGGCGAGTAATGATTCAACACCGTGAAGATCTGAGGACTCTAGAGACGCTTTCAATAATAAAAGAGCTTGTATTTCAGTCATAACTACCTCATTATAAAACAACAGCCAACTACATTACTATTGTAACATAGTTGGCTGTATATACACTTAAAAATCGATATTATAAATTCAACTTAGCCATCATTTTTTCAATTTGTTCTTGCATAGCATTAATCTTTTCATCTTGCTCTTTAATTTTTGCATCTTGGTCATTGATAACCTTAACAAGTCCTGCTTTGGAGTAGTCTGCATAAGGTTCACTCTTACCAAATTTGAGACTAACGCCTAAGTTAAAGAGGTCCTCTCCGCCACCTAAGCTAGTACCAATAGAATATAACATCTTATTATTAGGACGATAGAATGCACCAAGAGCCATAGCATTAGCACCACGGTAATGACCATACCCAGCAGCAAAAGTCCATTGATCATTAGGGTCAAACTCTTGAGGATGCAATGCAGCCAATGCTGCTGCACCGGCACCTACACGTTTAACACGACCATCTACAGCATCAATACGATTATTAACTTGAGTCAATTGATTATTAATATTAGATGTGGAATCTGCTGTAATTCGTTTTAACTGTGCTACATTGACAGCATCAGTATCTTCTGAACCAGCTGCTACATTTGTAATTTGGCGTGTAAGAACAGTTGTTCCTGTGGAATCACCAACAGAAATAGCGGCTGCCGTAGATTTCCAAGTTGGAGAACCATCAGTAGATGCTGCTTTTGTAGTTGGATCATACCCAGCAATCCCTTTATCTACAGAAGCAATCGATTCACTCCCTAATGCTACACCACCATTTCGAGTAACGTCCGTATTGTACCCAAGCATTACAGCATTTTCAACATTTGCTGTATTGCGACGAGTAGCAACTAATTCCTTCACTGTATAGGTAGATGTACTACCATCAAATACATTTGTAAATGATTTCGTTACATCTTGCTCCTCAGCTGCCATGGAGCCAAGTACAACATTATGCTTTCCACCATCAAAGTTATGGAAATCCCCAATCACTACATTATCTTCACCATTTTTAAGGTCATTTCTAGTACCCACTATGGTGGATCGGCTAATATTAGTACCTTCATTACCATATCCACTAACAGTATTGAAAGTACTTACACTACTAGCTTGACCTTTTAGAATATTATTAGTACCTGAAATTTGAGAGCGAATAGCATAATCAGCTGTATTACTACTACCTATAATGGATACTGCACCAGCATTCAAAGCCATATACTCTTTCATGTAATGTCGACCAACTTCTACTGTAGTATCTGTTTTATCGCTGAGTTTATCGCTCCCGACTATACCTATATTTTGAAGAGAAATATCACTAATGGTTGTACCTAATGCAGGAACATTTATCATTGGGGTTTTAGAATTTGTCACCACGTTACCAGAACCAACAATCATGGTACCTGTAGTTCCAGCTGTTCGGTTTAAACTACCTGTTACAGAGTTAGCAACATTATCAGCTTCCTCCGTATCAGTAGCAGTACTTTCAAGCGTATTTAGAGCCCCATAAGAGGAAGAGTACAAACCCGATAAATTATTCCAATTATTCCCGCCTTCAATTGTAGTTCCATGACCAGTAATAGTTTGTAATATTTGCCCCGATTTTGAATGGTTGCCTACCACTACACTACCGCCTGAAGTGTTAGATGTATGATATCCAATAATCGTACTATACTCACCAACCGTATATTTTTTATCGCTTGGATCTTGATCTGATTTTTGGGCTTGCTCCGCAGGCGACATACTACCAATCACAACAGACTCACTTATAGTATCAATATTTTGATTATCCCCAATGACAATACCTGCTGAAGGACCACCAGCAGATTCTGTGCTGTACTCAGCTTTATTATTATTGCCGATAACAGTTAAGGAATCCCACTCATTTCGATATGTGTCAGTACCGCGTATAAAATTCCCTCTACCAATTGTCAAATCTGATGCATTCGGTTCACGACCAGATGGATGTCCATAATCAGTAACCGTCCCAGCATCACGAGCGATGATTTGGTTATTATCACCAATCACATGTTGTCTCCGGCTACCTTGAACTGTATTATTAGACCCCACTATTCGTACATCTTCATTGCCAACGGCATTTACAAGAGAGCCATTGTCTCTAGGGAATGTCTTTGTAACTGTATTATTATCCCCCACAATAGTAGCATTTTTACCACTCGGAACTGAATTACTTTTACCAGTAATATTAGTGTTATCACTAGCCAGATACGTGTTGCCATTCGCATCAGTAACCGGAGTCTCTCCGTATACAGCGTTCCCCCATATACAACTACAGGTAGTTGTAACCAAAACAGCAGTCAACAGAGCTTTATAGCTTTTTGGCTGGCGCTCCATGTTCTTTACCATGTTTTTCATCTCCTTTAAAAACAACATAATAAAAACTTCACATTTCCACAAATACTAATTAATTTAACAGTACACCCATTGTATATTTCCTATCAATAATGATATAATTGTAAACTAAATCTATAAATTATGATGGATAGTATTCCTAATAATAATACGGTTTTATATACGAGCAGCTCCATCAAGATTTAAGTGTAAAACATATTGCACGCAAAGCAGAGAATATCCTAACAATTATTAAAGAATTAAATAACTAACGAAAAAGACTAGCAGTACAGCACCCGCTATACTGCTAGTCTTTTACATTGTATATACCTGAGAATTAAGCCATCCATTATGCTACAATATCAAGCATTGTTAAGAGTTCCATAATGAGTGGTATTACGAACACAAATAAAATAGTACTAATCATAACAAGCCCTGTAGCAAAGGGTAAATCAGCACCAGATTCGTTAGCTACGATTGATAAAACCGCTATGACAGGACCGGCGGATTGAACGATAAATGTAATCATAGCAATGGGCTCTAATGTAATACCACCTATATAACGAACCGTTATAATAACGCCAAACATGATGAGTGGTGCAATCACAAAACGACCGAAGATACCACCTAATGAGTCTTTATTAAGAGCCATACTCTTAAGGCCTGCATCATGAAGCACAATACCAATATATAGTAAGGATAATGGTGTAACCATATCGCCTAAGTACTTTAAGGTATTATGTAAAATCGTAGGCAATGGAATCTGTGCATATAAAAATATCAAAGCCACGATAAAGCCCATAAGTGGCGGTGGTAATAATTTCTTCCAAGAAAATTTATGTCCTGAAGGCCGCACGCTTTCACCAGTAGCACTAGAATTCTGTGGCAAAGGATCCATTTCGATAAGAAATACCCCTACCATCCATACGGATATGGTGTTACCAATGTAATACAACAGAAAATATGGTAGTGCCTCTGGTCCAAACAAGGCAATCTGTACTGGTAAGCCGATAAATAGGCAATTGTCGTTTACTACCATGTTGATAAAAATACCACGACGACCTGGCGGAACGCGTAATATTTTCATCATAATGAAAGCCACAATATACGATACAAAATAGGTCAAACCAACTACAAGTAAACCGTATCGTAAATTCCATAAATCCGATGTTTGCATATGATGTAAAACTGATACAAATACGCCTGCTGGTAAAATGACAGACATAATGAGGCGTGACAGATTAGAACTAAAGGTATCGTTAAACATACCGCGCCCTTTTAATATATACCCTAATACTATTAGCAACACAATGGGGATAATACTTTGTAATGAAGTAAGAAAAACCATATAACCTCCCATACTCTATAAGTAGTATATCACAAACAAAATAAGCAAGTTACATGGCAATACAAAATTACGCTAATACCGCATTCATTTTGGTCAACAACTATAACAAATCCATATAGAACAGGCAATTATAACGTAAATACAGTTATAAAATAAACTGGAAATCGTAATATTCCCTATAAATGCTAACAGTATCAACTATGCATTTTACGTATTATTACTATAACTCATTGTATTGCCTTGAAAGTGTGATGTATGTTACATTTATGGGGCAATACTTTCACAGTGGTTATATATTGATTTATTCGATGCATTATAGTATGACGATTACCATGTGAGTATGTATCTGTATATTTGTAGTTAGTTGTCCCCCACGGAGAAATGAGGAACAAATGGAAAATGAAGTAAGAAAAGTTGAAATGAGCGAAAATGTAGCGGATCCTACTGGTCTTGGTTTACTAGGTCTCGCTGTAGTATGTTTTGTGGTATCCACGTCCCGCGTAGGCTGGTCTGGCCCAACAACATCTGTTATTATCCCTTGGGCAGTGTTATTAGGTTCTATGGCCCAATTAATTGCAAGTTATTTTGATTTCAAGAAAAACAATCCATTCGGCTCCGTTGTATTCGGCGCATACGGTTTGTTCTGGTCCGCTATGGCTGGTGTTTGGTTAATCCAAATGGGCTCCTTCGGTCCTGAAATTCAAAAAGGTTTTGATGTAACACAATTGGCATTCGCATTTGTGGGCTTCTTAATCTTCTCTATCTTTGGTACAATCGCATCTTTGAAAACAAACAAAGTTGTATTCGCTATCATGTTCTTGATCTGCTTCCTATTCTTGGGTCTTGCAACAGACCTATTCTTAGGTGGCAAAACAGGCTTCTTCGCTCTTGCAGCATGGTCTGAATTATTCATCTCCCTCTTGGGCTTCTACGGTTCTGGTGCCGTACTTGTAAACAAAGTATTTGGCAAAACTGTATTCCCTATGGGTAAAAGCATCCTATAATAGTTTGAAAACTATATAAACTCTTGCATAATAAAAGAGGTTTCTATGAGTCGCTATCGTGACAACTAGAAACCTCTTTTCTTTATGATTACAATCTTAATCTACCCCAATATGATTTACTTATAACTGAACTGTGCATCCATAATCATTTGGCGCAATTGTTCAATACGAACTCCATTTGGCAGCTTGTCTCTATAAAAGTGCAAATTATAGTAGTAACGAGTTCCTTCATAATCGGTAACTAAAACCATATCCGTCCTATTCTTTAATGGCCAGCCATACATAAATTCAGCTAGTAAACTGCGCACACCATCATTATAGACCTCTATTACATCATGCTTAACAGGCAATACCATCTTAACCGTAGGTTCAGGAATCGTTCTATCTTTAACAATCTCATTAACCTCAGCCTCTAAAGTGGAATCAATAGATTTAGCCTTTACATGCATAAATACCCCATCAGAGGTTCTAAACACCCTACCATCAATATCCTTTGTTTCACCCTGCGTTTCAATAGCATCCTTTAATACGCGGAACTGGTATGGTCCATAAAACTTTGTTTCTGTAAAAGTATCTAACGAATCATCATATTGACCACTATGCTCATTCGTAACACGTATCATTGGTGTTGTATCAATTGCTTGTGAAAGTATCGGTACCGAAAACAATACACCAAGGCTGATAGCACATATCATTCGTTTCATCTCTACGCCCTCCTAGTTAACGATGATGCGGAAAATCCTGCTCAATATCCTCTCGATAATCATCTTTATATCGTATCTCATCAATCTCTGCTGGAGTCAACACACGACCTTCAGCATCGACATATTCACGAAATTCATTAAAATATATTCCCTCTATATCTGAATGTTCCAAGTTTGGTTCATATGATTCAATATTTCCGTATGTACGACTAATTTCGTCTAATATTCGATTTTGTTTCTCTATATCCGCATCACTATCTATTTGATCATTCGATGACCTAGATTTTGCAATAAGTGCAATGATGATGACGGCAATGACTAAGTACAACATAGGCATCTACATCCGACTGTCTCTTGCAGACATTGACCTTTACAGAAAAGAAGAAAAGACCGAGAGCGAAAGCATCACCAATCAGAGAGCACTGATCAACCGCTATCTTGACAAACACGAGGAATTCGAAGGATGCCCGAGAGAAGAGTTCTTTGATGACGGTTACTCCGGAACAAACTTTGCCAGACCGTCATTTGAGAAAATGATGGAGAAGGTTAAGAAAGGCAAGATCAATCTTATTGCCGTAAAAGACTTCAGCCGCTTTTGTCGTGATTACATTGAACTGGGCGACTATTTGGAAAAGATCTTCCCGTTCCTGGGAGTCCGCTTCATATCTGTGAATGACAGTTATGACAGTGATGACTACAAAGGAACTACCGGCGGTATGGACGTCGTTCTGAAAAACATTGTCTATGATTACTACAGCAAGGATCTGTCTGATAAAGTCACCACTTCGAAATATGCCATCATGAAAAGAGGCGTATATCAGGGCGGTCATGTTCCTTTCGGCCTTAGAAAAGGTGCTGTCAAAGGAAAACTTGAAACAGATCCAGAAGCAGCACAGGTAGTCAGGAAAGTGTTTGATCTCGCAATCGCAGGTAAGGGTACCGGTGAGATTGCACGTATCCTGAATGCTGATGGGGATATTACACCGTCTGACTATTTCAAGAAGAAGAATCCTCAGGCAAAGAAGTTCAAGCTGAAGACAGAGCAAGGAATGGAGCTCAATAATGGTGCTGAACATTATCCGTCAGGAAATGTACTATGGTGCCATTGTCCAACACAAAAGACAGCGCATCACCGTAGGGAGTAAGCACACTGCCATTGTTCCTAAAGAGGAGCAGTTCATTGTTGAGAATCAGCATGAAGGTATTGTCACAAAGGAAGAATGGACAGCTGCACAGGCTGCTATACGTCCGATAAGGAAAAGGACAACCTATAACAAGAGAGATTATCCACTGAGAGGAGTTGCCAGATGTGCCTGCTGTAATCGAATGATTCAGTACTTCGGCAAGGTCAAAAGACCGTATTTTACCTGTGAAGTGACAAAACATGATGCCAACAGCAAATGCTTTCACGGAAAGGTGTTTGAGGATGAACTCAATGAGGTAGTCTGGCAATCACTTCAGAGCATGTTTGCTCTGTCAGATGATTTGTCCGGGAAGCTGAATCAGCAGAAAAAGCTGCTCGGTAATGAAACAGAGTCGATCAAGTCGGATCTCGAGAAGCTGCAGAAGGAACTGAAACAAATCGATTCTGACAAGTATTCCAACATGGACAAGTATATGTCCGGAGACCTTCCTAAAGAAAAGTTCCTGTCCAAGAAGCAGAAGCTGGATGAAGCATCATCTGCCCTCACCGCCGAGATTGCAGAACTGGGAAACAAGTTGGAAGTGATAAGGACATCTGAAGATCCTGAGACCGAAAA
>ERZ773014.2037-NODE-2037-length-12141-cov-13.192206_pt1 | contig 12141 bp, 10 predicted proteins | sample MGYA00580841_ERZ773014 | MGnify/ENA primary metagenome ERZ773014 (study PRJEB29015, sample SAMEA2737989) | human oral metagenome | biome: human oral; feature: human-associated habitat; material: dental | place: China | collected 2067 ...
CCGCTGTGTGCCCAAAAAAGACGTCGTCCGCGAACTCATCCGCACCGCCCGCCCCACGTCGCCCCCCGCGCTCTTCGTTTTCATTGCCGATCAGACCCCCAGCCGCGCGAATCTGCACTACTGGACCCAGTTTCTCGGCCGCGACACCGCCGTGCTCAACGGCCCCGAGCGGTTGGCCGTCAAGATGAATCTTCCCGTCATCTACGCCGACGTACGGTGTGAAAGCCGCGGGCATTATACCGTTGATTTTCAACTCCTCACCGACACCCCACGCTCCAAACCCGAGAACTGGATCACCGAAGAATACACCCGGCGCATGGAGCGCACCATCCTGCGCGACCCCGCCGGTTGGCTCTGGACCCATCGCCGCTGGAAATACAGCCGATAGCCTCCGGCTTCATCGCAAAAACGCTTCCCTTTTTTCCATATCCTTCGGCCGTTAGGCCACAAAAAGCCCTCGGGAGGGCTTGATTTTCTTTTGCCTACTTTTCTTGTGGCAAGACAAGAAAAGTAGGAAGCTCTGCGCTCTCCCAATTTTCAAACACCCGATAGCTCCCGGCTTCATCGCAAAAACGCTTCCCTTTTTCCCATATCCTTCAGCCTTTAGACCACAAAAGGCCCTCGCGAGGGCCTGACTCTCTTTTGCCTTCTTTTCCCCAAGACAAGACAAGAAAAGAAGGTGGGGGAGAGGGGGCGACGCCCCCTCACAGCTAAAGGAGGAAAGCTGAGGGTCATATCTGTATATATATAAGGTGTAGCCGTAGGTAGGGATGTGTCTTTCGGCCGGTAGGTGTAGGGGCGTATGGCATACGCCCCTCTCATCGGGCAGTTTGAAAAAGCGAAAAGATGCTCTATTCAAACAAGAAAAAACATAGCTTCACCTCTCTCTTTTGCCACTTATCTATGCGTTTCATCTAAATGCCTATGGCTGTATCTTCTTTCTAAATATAAACAGCTCAAAGCCTCAGGCAAATGGACGTTTTCATCGTCGACATTCGAAAGCCTCAGGCAAAAGATCAAATCACTTCGGCGAGACGAAAATGCCTCAGGCAAAATGACGTTTTCGATTGGAAATATCAAATTGCCTCAGGCAAAACGGCATTTCCAGTTGGAAACAGCAAATTGCCTTAGGCAAAACGACATTTCCAGCGAGAAACAACAATTTGCCTGAGGCTTTGGCGTCTCGACGGTGGAAATGCTCATTTGCCTAAGGCTTTCGGATGTTTACGTATAGATTAGATGCATAGCTTCAGGCGTTTAGGTAAAACAAGGAGATAGATAGCAAAAGAGTAAAGCGGCCTTGTGTTTTCGTCTGTTTGGATCGGCTATCTTTCGGCTTCCTTGAACATATCGAGGAGAGGGACGTATGCAATACGCCCCTACGCCTACTGGCCGAAAGGCGCATCCCGTCTTGCCGCTATACCTTATATGTATATGAATACGGCCAAAAACCTTCCGCCTTTAGGCAGCTAAAGGCCCTCGCGAGGGCTTGACTTTCTTTTGCCTTCTTTTCTTGTGGCAAGACAAGAAAAGAAGGTGGGGGAGAGGGGGCGACGCCCCCTCAAGACTAAAGGCGGAAGGGTGAAGATGGATTTTCGCCGTCGACATATCAACGCTCTAGGCTGTGGGTCGTCCGCTTATATATATAATGTATACTCGCAGGCTTTCGAGCCGTTCGAATCGTCGCGTTACGTCGGTCGCGAGCGGTGCGCGGTGGAAAGATTGAAAAAAAATAGCGCCGAACGTTTGGTGGTAAAGAAAAAGGCGTATGTTTGCGGCATGATACCTGCATAAAAATTACAATAACCACATAATAAATCCCGATGGAAAAGATTCAAATCAATGTGCCTCGCACAATTACCTTCGTCAAGGCTAACAACACAAAGTTGAACAATTCGCTGCACGTGCAGTATCACCGAAAACAGTATGATCTGGTCATGGCCGTCGACAAAACGAAGCTGAAGCTGCCTGCCGACCTGCCGGAGAAGTGGAATACGGGAATCACGTATGAAACGAAGATCGACCAGCACTCCGCGCTCTCAGCCGACACGGCCAAGCTCAAGAAGAAGGATGCGGAGCGAAAAGACCAGTTGATCCACATTTTCCTCACGATACGCGCCCAGGAACGGTCGCACAAGGAAGATGTCCGAGACGCTGCCCTCCGACTCGCCGCCACGCTCCATCCGTACGAGAAGATCTACAAACTGCCCTACGAAATGGAGAGCGGCCGGCTGCTGAGCATGGAGGACGACATCAAAACGATGACGGCCGAGATCACGGCCTTGGGCCTCACCGATGCCTTCGAGAATCTGAAGAAGATCAACACCGAGTTTGAGGCGCTGCACGTCCGCCGTCGGACGGGCGACGCCGACGGGAAGCTGCCCCAAGCAGTCGAGATCCGTCCGCAAACGGACGCGGCGTTCGACGCCGTCTGCCAGTATATCCAAGCCGCCTATCTCAGTGCCGCTTCGGACGACGATCGCGCGCTCATCGATCAGCTCGTGGACCGAATGAACCAGACTTCACGAGACTTCAAAACGATGCAGCGCTCCCTCACGGCCTCTCATCGGAAAGACAACAAAAAAAAGCCCGGAGAGAAGAAAAAACCGAGGAAGAAGCCGGACGACGGTCCCGACATTCGGCTGCCGGAAGACGGCAATCAGCCTAAGAAGCCAGAGGGCGGCGGTGGCGGCAAACAGCCCGAAACGCCGAAGCCGGGCGGCGCTGGCGAGGGTAAGAAGCCCGAGACGCCGAAGCCGGGTGGCGCTGGCACGGGGAGCACAGGTGGAACGGGCGAAGGCGGTCCGGAGATCCACCTTCCGGAAGAATGAAGCGCGTAAGCCGAAAGCGGACGACAAGAAACAGTTCCCCCACGGAGAGAGCCGAAAGCGAACAACGAACGACGAAAAATGCCAGGTACAAGAGCAAAGCTATCGCTCTTGTACCTGGCATTTTCCTTTGTCTGCTCTCGGCCGTGGATTATCATTCATTTTCAGCCTTTTGCAGCCTGACGCCTACGCACGGCGTTTTTTGTCGTCGACTTTTCGCTTCCGGCTTATACGCGTCGTTCATTTTCAGCTTTTTACCGCCTGAGGCCTACGCACGGCGTTTTTCGTCGTCGACTTTTCGCTTTCGGATGCGGTGCGTCACTCATTTTCAGCTTTTTGCCGCCTGACGCGTACGCACGTCGTTTTTTGTCGTCGACTTTTCGCTTCCGGCTGCCGCGCGTCGTTCATTTTCAGCTTTTTGACGCCTGACGCGTACGCGCGGCGTTTTTTGTCGTCGACTTTTTGCTTTCGGCAACCGTGCGTCGCTCATTTTCAGCTTTTTGCCGCCTGACGCGTACGAACGGCGTTTTTTGTCGTCGACTTTTCGCTTCCAGCAATTGCGCGTCGTTCATTTTCAGCCTTTTGCCGCCTGACGTCTACGCACGACGTTTTTCGTCGTCGACTTTTCGCTTCCGGCTGCCATGCGTCGCTCATTTTCAGCTTTTTGCTGCCTGACGCGTACGTACGGCATTCTTTGTCGTTGACTTTTCGCCTTCGGCAATTGCGCGTCGCTCATTTTCAGCTTTTTGCCGCCTGCCGCGTACGCGCAGCGTTTTTCGTCGTTAGCTTTTCGCTTCCGGCTGCCATGCGTCGTTCATTTTCAGCCTTTTGCCGCCTGAGGCGTACGCGCAGCGTTTTTTGTTGTTAGCTTTTCGCCTTCGGCTGCCATGCGTCGTTCATTTTCAGCCTTTTGCCGCCTGACGCCTACGCACAGCGTCTTTTGTCGTCGGCTTTTCGCCTTCGGCTGCCGTGCGTCGTTCATTTTCAGATTTTTGCCGCCTGAGGCCTACGCACGGCGTTTTTCGTTGTTAGTCTTTCGCTTTTAGCTCGCTCCGCTTTTCATTGATTGCCTCGTTGAGGCGGCGGCGTTCGATCTCATTGTTTGAATCGTCGGTCGGCGGCGGGAGCAGATTGTACGATTTATAAGCCTGAGCGTGACGCGCGTTGTGCTTTTTCGCCCGGTAACTCGGCCAGAAAACAAAGCGGAGCATATTCTCGAAATTGACCGGAATACTGAGGCCCATCGGCAGCATTCCCGGGGCCACATGCCCAGCGCGTCGCAGCCCGATGCGTCGCAGCGCACGGAGGTCGCTAACCGTCGCAGCCGAAAGCATACAGCTGCCCGTCGGTGCGGTGGGCTGGGGGAGGGCGGCTGGCTCGTACAGCCGATAGACCGCGGGCGGCAGTTGGTCGGGGCGAGCCGTCGGACCGCCGGTGGGGCGAATGCTGTCGAAGGAAATGATCAAGGGGAGGTCGGCCGGACTATGCCGCAGCGCCGGAGCCGCCGACGAAGGGGAGAGGAGCGTGCCGGAGCGGATGGCGCGCAGCGTGGCCTCGTTCAGCTCCAGCTCGCCGCTGCGTGCCCGACGTAGCCAAGCCGTATCCACAGCCGCAGGCTCCTGCGCCGCGACGAGGGCGGGGATAGCCAGCAGCCAGCCGAGCAGGGTGATTTTTACGAGAAACCACGCGGGCGGAGGCTTGAGAGTGTAGTGTAGCGGCAAGGCGTCCAAGACCGAGAGGGAGAAAACATGGTTGAGTGCATGGCCAAACAGCGGGGCGCGCAGGCCGGGCCACGGATGCGCTGCGATGCGAAGCCGAATCAGATTTCCTGTTCGATCTTGTAGTTGTTCCGATTCGGCGAGTTACGCGAGATCAACTCCCCGATAAAGCCCGAGAGGAAGAGCTGCGAGCCGATGATCATGGCCGTGAGCGAAATGTAGAAGAAAGGCGACGTCGTGACCAAGGGGCGCAAATCGCCCTCCATCATCGAGGCCAATTTCATCACCAAGACGATGACGAGCGCCGCGAATCCGATGAGAAACATGCCGCTGCCCCAAAGCCCGAAGATGTGCATCGGTTTCTTTCCGAATTTCGACGTAAACCAAAGCGTAATGAGGTCGAGATAACCGTTCACGAAGCGATCGAGTCCGAATTTCGTAACGCCATATTTCCGCGCCTGATGGTGGACTACTTTTTCGCCAATCTTATTGAAACCAGCGATTTTCGCTAAGTAGGGGATGTATCGGTGCATGTCGTTATAGACTTCGATGTTCTTTACCACCTCGCGGCGATAAGCCTTGAGTCCGCAGTTGAAATCGTGCAGATTGATGCCGGAGAATTTGCGCGCCGTGGCGTTAAAGAGCTTCGACGGGAGGTTTTTCGTCAGGCGATTGTCATATCGCTTCTTTTTCCAGCCCGAGACGATGTCGTAGCCGTCTTCGCGGATCATGCGATAGAGTTCGGGAATCTCGTCGGGGCTGTCCTGCAGATCCGCGTCCATGGTGATCACCACGTCGCCCTCCGCGCGGTAGAAGCCGCAATGGAGCGCCGGCGACTTGCCGTAGTTGCGTCGAAATTTGATACCCTTCACATGCGTCGACTGTCTCGCCAGGCGTTCGATGACGCCCCATGAGCCGTCGGTGCTGCCGTCGTTCACATAGATGATCTCGTAACTGAAATGGTTTTCGTCCATCACTCGCTCAATCCATGCGTGCAACTCAGGCAGGGATTCCGCTTCATTATATAGGGGTACGACAACTGATATATCCATCGTTCGGTTCGTTTCTTTTGAGACGCAAAAGTAGGCCGGGATTTGAATTATCTCGGTGCGTCGCCCGCCCGAAGCGCAGAAGGTCGTCGGACGTCGTCGGCGCCACGCAGCCTGAGGCCTTGGGGAGATCACGTATTTCGGGGGAACGTATCGGTTGGCTGAGGCTCGTTGGACGTCGTCGGCGCCACGCAGCCTGAGGCTTTGGGGAGATCACGTATTTCGGGGGTACGTATTTGTTACGCCCTCACTCAAAAGGGGTTTGAAGCCGCTTGGATACCGACTTTTAAGGTGTTTGCGGGCGGTATGTAAGCCGCATCCTCAGCTGCAATTCGGCAAAAAATAGCGTATTTCGCAGCCGGTTACACAGAGAGCATCGAATGAGAAAAAGCATCATCGTCGTGTTGGCGACACTTGTTTTCGCCGTTATCCATGCGCAAGACAAGAAAATTCAGCAGATCCGCAAGGATTACAATGAACTGAAGGCCTCCATCGCCCAGTTGACCTCGGGTGGGTCGGCAGGCAGTGGGCTGCTTTGCGTCACCCTCGACAATAATCCTTACGGCGCAAGCTATCCGGCCGTTGGCTCTTATCACACCACAACGCAGTTCTATTACGAGCCCTACGAGGGGCGAGCGCCTCAGCTCCGAATGGCTATCGAACATTACGCAGCAGCCAACCAAAAGATGTACACCGAGGTGCTGTACCGGGAAAATCGGCCCGCATTCATCTTTCTGAAGAACAATTACGATGGGGATGACGATCGCAGACTCTACTTAGAGGGCGATCAGATCATTCAATACTCAGAGAATAACGCCGTCAAACCTTATCCGAGCGATGACGACAGACGCACGAACTTGATAGACTACGCCGAGGTTTTGCTCAAGCAGTTCAAGGCTATTAAGGGATACGACCGCTGAACATTTCTCCAGACGTCCTCTTTTGCATATGAACCGGTTATGAGAAAAAGTACACTTGTCGCACTGCTGTCGCTTGCCATTCTTGCTGCCTTTGCGCAAAGCAAAACCGTCGAGCAAATTCGTGCGGATTACAACGCGTTGAAAACAGAGGTCGCCCGACTGCCACAGATGAAAGAGACGGGCATCATGTACTGTCTGATCGTCGACGACAATCCGCAGGGCGCTACTTATCCAGGGGTCGGTCATTTTCGCTCCAAGACGCACTTTTATTACGACGTCGCTGGTGATGAGCCGCCCGTGCTGAGGTTGGCCGTTGAGTCGTATGAGGGCGGCACACAGCGCACGTATACCGAGGCGATGTATGATGAGCGTGGGAGAGCCTCCTTCGTTTTCGTCAGTCAGCAGACGGTGGATGGCCAGCCTGTGGTGGAGCAACGTCTCTACATGGAGGGCGACAGCGCGTTGGATTTTACCCTGAATAAGATCGGCGCGGCGGAAGGTCTTCGCGCGCAGAGTCAGCGCGATGTATGGATGAAGGCTAACCGGCTGGTGAAGCAATTTTTGAGTGTTATGGGAGGCGGCGATGAGTGATTTTCCCCGCCTCTAGCTACATTAATTATAGATATGAGAAGAAGTATAATCACGGCCTTGGCAGCGCTCTGCCTGACCGCCGCCGCGCTGGCGCAAAACGCGAAAATTGACGGCATCCGCAAGGAATACGCCGCCATCAAGGCCGATGTGGCTGACCTGCAACGCGCAGGCGCCAAAGGCAAATGGTACGTCCTAACGCTGGACGATAACGCTTACGGACGACGTTATGTTGGCTCAGATCATTTCCGCGCGCGGCTTCATTTTTATTACGAGCTGGAGAGTGAGACGGTCATCCCCATCCTGCGTTATGCCACCGAAGAGGTGGAGGCCGACGAGCAACGTATCCGTCGAGAGGCGCTCTACACCGACGGCCAGCCCGTTTATATCTACGAGAAGGACAGCGACCAGGATAACGTCGAACGCACACTCTTCTTGGACGAAGGCGAACCGATACAGTATGCCGAAAACAACAAAGTCCTGACCGGCGATGAGGCAACGGACGCCGCCGGTATGTTGCTTTGGCAGGCGGAGAACCTGATGAAGCGCTTCGAGGGATCTTTCGGCGACTCGCCCGAGGATACGCCCGATGACGACGGTGAGGTGATTCCCTTAGGCGACGAATGATTTTCGATTTCGGCACCCAAACACCTCATTCCATCAAAAGAAAGCGATGAACAAGCACCAATCGCATGCCGCTACCTCTACCGCCGAAGCGCCCAAGGACACCCGACTGGGCTTCACGGGCGTGACCTCCTTCACGGTGGCCAACATGATCGGCACCGGCGTCTTTACTACGCTCGGCTTCCAGCTGCTCGACCTGCACACGCCTTTCGCACTGCTTGCGCTCTGGATCGTGGGCGGATTGATCGCCCTCTGTGGTTCGCTCGTCTACGGCGAGCTCGGCGCCGCCATGCCGCGTTCGGGGGGCGAATACCACTACTTGTCGGTCATCTATCATCCCGCCGTAGGATTCCTCTCCGGCTTTGTCTCGCTGACGATTGGCTTTGCCGCGCCGGTGGCGCTGGCCTGCATGGCGCTGGGGCACTACACCGAATCGCTCTTCCCGGGGGGCGTCACGGCGCAGATGATCGCTGTCAGTGCACTCCTTATCATCACCGCCGTCCACATGTGGAGTGTGCGTGGGGGCAGTCGGTTCCAGAACGTTTTTACGCTGCTCAAGCTGGCGCTGATTGTCGCTTTCATTGTGTGTGGCGTCGCAGCCGGTGGCGACAAGCAACCGTTCCTGCCCGTGCCTGACGGCGCGGGGTGGCGAGAGCTGCTCAGCCCGGCGTTCGCCGTCTGTCTGATCTATGTCTCCTACGCCTATTCAGGCTGGAACGCGTCGGCGTATGTGGCCGGTGAAGTGCGCGATCCGCAACGTACGCTGCCGCGATCGCTGCTCTGGGGCGTGACCATCGTGGCCGTAGCCTACGTCGGGCTGAACGCTACGTTCCTCAGCCTCGTGCCGCACGAGGAAATGGAGGGCAAGTTGCAGGTGGGATTTATCGCCGCGCAACACCTCTTCGGACCCACCGGCGCGAGCCTGATGGCGGGTGTGATCGGACTGTTACTCGTTTCGTCGATCAGCTCGATGATTTTCATCGGGCCGCGCGTTTCGCAGGTGATGGGTGAGGATTATACGCTGTTCCGCTTCTTGTCGCACCGTAGCCGACGGGGCACGCCGGCCGTGGCCGTGGCCGTACAGTCCGCCATCAGTCTGCTGTTCATCCTCTCCGGATCGTTTGAGCAGGTGGTGACTTTCTCCGGTTTTATCCTGTCGCTGTTCACGTTCCTCTCGGTGTTGGGCGTATTCGTCCATAGGCGGCGTTATCCCGAGGCTGAGCGACCCTATCGGACGTGGGGCTACCCCGTGACTCCGATTCTCTTCTTGTTACTGACGGGATGGACGATGGTCTTTCTGTTGATTGAGAAAACGTCCGAATCCGTGCTGGGCATCTTTACGCTGGGCATCGGACTGGGGGCCTACGCGGTGTGCCGAGGATGGGAGATGATGAAGCGATATAAAGAACATCGGGAGCAGGTGGCTGAGAGGGTCGCGGCGGACACAAGTGCGACTCGAAAAAAAAAACGGGCAACGTGCCCCGAATGACGCGTAACCCGAAAAAGCAAGCAAACAGTCTGCGGGGCATCACGCCCCACCGAACCGGTGGAGACAGGGAGACGGCCCGCAGCACGCAATATCAAAAACAGGAAGAAAGCAAGTCTATGGTGATCACGTATGACGGCCCGGAAGACGTTGAGGAGTCTCCGAATCGCAAGCCGAACGACCGGGAGGAGGAGTATTTCCGCAGCTATCGTAGCTACATGCAAGAGCTGGTGTACGGTCGTGAGCCGTATGATCCAGAGACCGATCGTGGCGACTGTAGCGATACGGACGACAGCGGCGAGCCGTCGACTACGGACGAGGCGCAGACGCCGATCATCAATAAGCTGGCGCAGTTTGGCCTCAAGGAGGATTATTTCAAGCCCGGACTCTTCTCGAGGGCCGTACGCTTTTCGGTGCGACTGATCCACTTCCTCAAGGCGGGCGAGAATGTCGAGCTTAGTGACGATCGTCGCTCTGTGCGACACCGAAAGGCACTGCTCCGTGAGCTGGAGCACCCCAACCCGACGGTGCAGCAGGCGGCGGAAGACTTTTTCTATTCCCCCAGTGGCACGCTGGTGGACCTCCTACAGCACCTCATCGAATTTTGCCGCGCCCAAAACCAACACGAACGACGGATACAGCATCCCTTTCGCCGCGGTGACATCGCTGAATGGGCCGACTCACCCCTTTCGCGCTCTCAAGGCAACCGAATGGGTGACGATGGATTCACAGGGCCACACATGAATTGAGGGTTATCAATGATGGCCCACCCCCGGGGCCTCTCCCCGTTCTTCTTCTCATCTGGATCAATAATCGAACTCGTAACAATAAAAAATGAACACAGGAAAACTACTTACTCTGGGACTTATCTTACTGACATGCTGCGGGGCCTGCCGACCGAAATCCGGTCTTAAGGAGGCCGCCGAGGCTGGACTCCGCGGCGTCGAATCCGTCTTCGGATCGAAGGCTGATAGCGGCTCCGAAGAGCCCGCCTCGCAGTCCGAGGTGCAACCCGATCGTGACCTTACCGACGTGGCCCGATTCATCGCCGGTATGGCTCCATCAGAGGGCGGCCGCCTCGACTCACTCGCTCACACCGACACCTGGAAACGCTACGCTGCACACGCTGACTCGGCCTGGACACGCCACCGACGCGAACAAGCCGACAGCATCCGCCAATGGGCGCGCAACGAGTTGCCCCAAGGCACGGACACCATCGCCACCGTCTTCTACCCCTTCAGCGGCCCGGACTACTTCAACGTCAGCCTCTACTTCCCCAACGCCCGCAACTATATCCTCTTCGGTATGGAGGCCCCGGGGCGTGTGCCCGACCCCCGCACTGACGCACGGCAGGTCGGACTCTCGCAATACCTCGCCGCCTACGGTCAGGAAGTCTCCGGCATCCTCCGCCTCAGCTTCTTCCAAACCAAACTCATGGCCACCCGCTACGAGACGCAAGAGATGTACGGCGTCACGCCCCTCCTGCTCCTCTTCCTGGCGCGGGCCGATAAGGAGATCGTACGCGTACGCCCCTTCGCGTTCACCGACGGCGGCCGTAAGCACTACCTCGACAGCGCGCCACGCTATCGCGGCGACGAGAAATACGGCAAGGGCGTCGAGATCGAGTTCACCGACCGTGACCACCGCACGCTCCGCACCCTGACCTACTTCTCGGCCAACATCGCCGACGGCGGCCTCTCCGTCAACAAGCCCACGCGTGACTTCCTCACCACCATCGACTCCGGCTGCGTGACCTACGTCAAGTCCGCCACCTACCTCATGCACAAGGCTTACTTCAGCACCATCCGCAACACCGTGCTCTCCAAGGCCTCCGTCATCCTGCAAGACGACTCCGGCATCAAGTTCTCCTTCTTCGATCCCAGCCGCTGGGACATCCGCCTCTACGGCATGTACGATCACCCCATTGCGCTCTTCGGCAACCACTTCGAGCCGGATCTATACGCAGCCTATCGTCGTGGCGCTGTCCGTCCGCTGCCCTTCCGCCGAGGCTACAACAGCCAGTCTAACCAGCTCCTGGCCCGACGCCTCCGACCGGGGGAAACGAAGAACTGACTCTCTAAACCCTAAAAGCGAAAAGCCGGGTACATGTTGAGGACTTCCTCAGCGTGTACCCGGCTTTCGTTTCCCCCCCGCCCCCAGAAAAACCTGACCTCCGAAGTGTTAATTGCGACGTGAAGGATTGTTTACGGCTCGTGGATTTCGAGAACACCGTGGGAAGCATACGGCGCTGATAGGCAGTAAATAGGGCGCCTGTAAAATGAACATTCCGGCCATGTGCACGGGCGAGATGAAATACGTAATATTACGTATTGACACGCACGTCTTACGTATAGACCTTTGCCCTCGCAAACGGACAAGAATCCGGAGGCAAAAACAAGATGAAGACGTACACTTATTCCTATCAGAACGGCCTCTGCCGGGGCAGGGAAGCTGGCCGGGGGCGTCTGCGGACGGCCTCTGCCGAGGCAGGGAAGCTGGCCGGGGGCGTCTGCGGACGCCGGCGAATTTGGCCGGGTACCCGAAGGGACCCGAATGCACGTACCACGGTAGGGGCGTATCGCATACGCCCACCAGACGGACCCGAAAGGGGCCGAATGATCATACCCAAGGACATGCATCCGCCCCGTGCCGGGGCGCCTGGAGGGCGTATGCTTTTGCGCCCCTACCCTACCGGCAGGAGGGCCTTCCAGTACCCGGCAAACTTGGCAGGCGTCCCTGACGCCCCCGGCACGTACCCGGCCAAACTTGGCTGGCGTCCCTGACGCCCTGGCATGTCGCATGCCGAGGCCGCTGGGTCAAAAGTGACGCCGTCATGTCGCATGCCGAGGCCGCTGGGTCAAAAGTGACGCCGTCATGTCGCATGCCGAGGCCGCTGGGTCAAAAGTGACGCCGTCATGTCGCATGCCG
>ERZ773014.2038-NODE-2038-length-12139-cov-8.782026_pt1 | contig 12139 bp, 6 predicted proteins | sample MGYA00580841_ERZ773014 | MGnify/ENA primary metagenome ERZ773014 (study PRJEB29015, sample SAMEA2737989) | human oral metagenome | biome: human oral; feature: human-associated habitat; material: dental | place: China | collected 2067 ...
CAGTGCTGCAATTTTATAGGAATGAATAAGGGAGAGATGCAACTATGATGCGTTCGCTGTTCTCGGGGATTTCGGGGCTCAAAGGCCACCAGACCCGCATGGATGTCGTCGGACACAATATTTCGAATGTCAATACCACAGGCTTTAAGGCGAGCCGCGTGACCTTTGCCGATACGCTCTATCAGACCACATCCGGCTCCTCTGCGCCGCAGGGAAATCTGGGCGGCATCAATCCGAAACAGATCGGGCTTGGCGCGAATGTCGCCTCCATTGATACGGTCTTTGGGGATGCCAGCGTGCAGGGAACGGGTAAGAATACCGATGTCGCGCTTGCGGGCAACGGGCTCTTCATGGTGAAGAATAACAGTGGTACCTACTATACGCGCAGTGGCGCATTCGAGTTCGATGCGAACGGCAACTATGTCATGTCCGGCAACGGCTCCTTTGTGCAGGGCTGGATGGCACGCGAGAACGGCGAGCTGGTGACGACGGAACAGCCCGGCAATATCACCATCAAGGCGGGCAAGAGTATGCAGCCGCAGATGACAAGCTCTGCCACCTATCTGAACAATCTCAACGCCGACACGAAGGGCTATGAGATTGCGAGCATCGTCGCGAAATTTGAGGATGGAACGCAGAAGGCTGTTCCAAACTATTCGCCGGGCAGCATTGGCGAGATTACGCTTGGACTGACCAATGGCGATGTCAAACTCGATGAGAATGCGGAATATAAATTTACCACGGGGGATGATGTAAAAGGTAAGGCTCTGTTTGGAACAAAGGTGACGGCACTGGAAGCGGCAGGTACGGGCAAAGAAGTCACTGTTACCTATCAGGGAGATAAACAAAAGGTCTATGATATTAAGATGGAAGACCCCCTCCATCCTGGCACGTATATACCCTATCAGATCAAGCATACAACCGGTACACATGCAATCGGTGATAAGCTCGGTATTTCCGGTACGATTGATCCAAACGGCGTCACTACGCACGGACCGGAGCCGGGGTATACTGTACTGACCGTGACGCTGACGCAGCCGGCAAGCATGGCAGGGAAAAAAGTGCAAATCAAGACACCACCCCCGCCGGTGTTCTCATGGTCAGATGGTCAGCCTGTGAATTTTGATTTGTTTGCGAATAAGTTAGAGGGGCAGCCCGGGGCAAAGATTCACACAGAGAACTCTTACAGCAACGGTAAGGAATTGGACGGGAATGAAGCAACGACGACAAAGCCCTATACAGTTACAGAGAAAAATCAGAACTACGTTTATAAAGGGCGGCTTGATGGGACTGACGGAACGGTGGATCGGGTTGACCGTGCGGTAAAACACCCGAAAGAGATCACCCTTACTATGAAGGACGGACAGGTGTTCACGGGCGCGGTCAATGGCGAGTACAAGGTCGGCGGGATGTACTATCCGCCCTCGGTGACAACCTTCACCGTCTACGACAGTCTCGGCGGTGCACACAGCGTCCCGCTCGTATTCCGCAAGACCGGCGCGAATGAGTGGGATATGAGTCTTGCGGGCAGTGACACCTATACCTATAAGGAAAAGAACGGGATGGAGGTCACGGCGACCCTGACGAAGACGACATTGAAATTCGATCAGACAGGGCGCTACATCAGCGGCGATGCGACCGTCTCTATGACCTATAAGCGCGAGGGCGAGGAGGAGCCGAAAACACACAAGGTAACGGTCAGCCTCGGTGCGCTCACGCAGTACAGCGGCAGCAGCACGATCAAGGCGGAGTCGGACGGCAATGCCGAAGGCGTTTTGAAGAATGTCACAATTGACAAGACGGGTACGATTACAGGCGTGTACTCGAACGGCAAGATCAAGGCGGAGGCGCAGCTTGCCATTGCCCAGTTCAACAACCCCGCAGGACTGACGCGCGCGGGCGGCAACTTCTTCCAGATCTCGAACAACTCGGGTGCAGCAAACGTCAAGACTGCGACGGATCTCGCCTGCACGATTACACCGTCGGCGCTCGAGATGTCGAACGTCGACATTGCCGATCAGTTCTCCGACATGATCGTCACGCAGCGCGGTTTCCAAGCGAACTCCAAGACCATCACCGTTGGTGATGAGATGCTCGAAACTCTCATCAACATGAAGCGGTAAGGAAGCAGAATCGCACATGATTTTGGAAAGGGCTGTCCTTAGGGGCGGCTCTTTTCTGTACCTAAGGATAAATTCATTTGAAAAAAATTGCACGAACTGATACAATGAAAGAACCTGTCAATACGGTTTCACTGTGTTGACACTCTCCGGAGCAGCCCGCCGTTCGGGTGCATCCGTTACGGACGAGGAGGAAATAGTTTTGAAAAATAGGGGACGCTTTGCGGCACGACTGGTACGGGCTCTGGCTCTGACTGCCGCCGTCGGACTTTTTACGGGGACGGCATCGGCTGAGACGATGCAGGTGGATCTGACGCACTCGGTGGAGATGGCGCTCGAGAATAACCGCATGATCAAAGAGGCGTGCGCGGATGTGGACGCAGCGGATGCCGCGCTCGCACAGGCGAACCGTTCAATGGGACCGACGCTGACGTGGTCGGCGACGGCGAACCGCATTGGCGGCGAGGCGTACGCGCAGGCGCGCATGACGGGCAAAAATTACGACTATAACTACGGCAATACGGGCACGGTCTCGATGCCCGTCTACAATGCCGCGCTGAACGCACAGCGTAAGGCGGCGCGCTATGGGCTGAATGCGGCGGATTTTGCACTCGAGCAGACGAAGCAGGCGATCCGTCTGACGGCGACAGTGGATTATTTCAATATCTTGCAGGCGCGCAATCTGGTGAAGGTGCGTGAGGATACAGTGGCGACGTTGCAGACGCATCTCGCGGATGTGAACGCGCAGTTCCGCGTGGGTACGGTGGCGCGTGCGGACGTGCTCGCCTCGGAGGTGGAGCTCGCGAACGCGCAGCAGAACCTGACGACGGCGCGGAACAACTATGAGGTCGCTGTGGCGACGCTGAACAATGTGATCGGCGTGCCGACGGATACGACGCTCACGATTAACGATGAGCTGCGCTATACGGACTATGCGCCCTCGCTGGACGACTGCACGGACTATGCGCTGCTCTACCGCGCGGACGGTGCGGCGGCGGTCTATGCCGTGAAGCGGGCAGAGGAGGGGGTGCGCACGGCAAAGGCGGGCTACCATCCGACGGTGAATGCTGCGGCCTCGCGCTCCATTGCGGGGGAGCGTCCCTTTCAAGACGATCACACGAGCAGCAATCAGTGGGCGGCAGGCGTGAGTGCGTCATGGAATATCTTCGACAATGGTGTGACGGCGGCGCGGGTCGATGCGGCAAAAGCAACCCTCCGAAAAGCCGAGGAGGCTCTTGCAGCGACGGATGAGAAAATCCGCCTCGATGTCCACACGGCGTATCTGAATCTGCGTGCGGCGGAGCAGAATATCGCGACGACGGAGACGGCGGTCAAGAAGGCGGAAGAGGACTATAACATTGCCCGCGTTCGCTACAATGCCGGCGTCGGGACGAATCTCGAGGTGATGCGTGCCTCCGATAATCTGACGATCGCACGCATGAATTACTCGACTGCTCTCTACAGTTACAATACGAGTAAGGCCCGCCTTGACAATGCGATGGGGGTACCCGTCGATCTCGATGCCGTACGCTATCGTGCGGCGGAGGCGGAGGGGAAACGTGCTCCCGCCGCGCGCGTGGAGGCTCGGCTGCACGACGATGCGCTCTTTGCTACGCCGAAGGGAGCAGAGGTGCGCCCTGCTGCTATGCATGCACCCATGGATGCCGCAGTGACGGCTGCTGCGCGTGTGGATACGGCAAATGCTGCCTATGAGGCGGAGATGAATCAATAAGAGGTTTCTATGAGGCGGAAGGCGTGTGTTGGGACTCTGGTGCTTGCCGCTGTCCTTATCTGTGCGGCAGTCCTCATCCACATCGTACGTGCCCAGTCGTTTATGGCTGAGGCGGGGCGGATGGCAGAGAGTTTCATGGCGCAGAAGCTGGGGACGGCTGTGCACATCGGTGCGGTGGAGATACGATCCCTGCACGAACTGGATCTGAATGATGTTGTAATTTACGATAAGCAGGCGGAGGCCGTGCTCCGTGCCGATGAGGCACGCGTGACGCTTCGTCTGCTTTCTCTGCTTTCCTCGCCCGAAACTTCGATTGATGAAATCCTGCTCACGGGTGCGCATGTGAATGTCGTGAGGCGCGCGGACGGTTCGTGGAACTATGATGATCTCGGTGCGGATGATACGGAGCCGCGTACGTTTGCGGGTCGCATCCGCATGGCGGACGCATCGGCGTGTGTCGATGTCGATGGACGCTCCTATGATTTGAGCGCGATCACGGGTGTGGTGGATGTCGAGCGCAGCGATGTTTCCTATGATCTTGCGGGCGCACTTTCTGGGGTTCCGCTGCGTGTACGCGGCGCGTATGTCGGTGGGACGCAGGAGCTCGATCTGAGTGCTTCGGATACGGATCTCATGCAGCTGCGTCACCTCCTGCCGGAGAGCGCTCTGCCGGAGGAGCTGCGCGTGGAGTCGCTGCATGTGGATTCTCTGCGGATGGAGATGCGGCGCGTGGACGGTGTGACGACGCTTGAGGGACGCGTGAACGGTGTGCAGGGGACAGCGGATGTCTATGGGACGCAGATGCGGCTGGAGAGTGCAGCGCTGCGCTTCAACGAGCGCACGCTCTTTGTCGCTGCGACGGCTAAGGCAGAGGAGCAGAAGGCACGCGTGGATGGGACGATTCGGCTTGACACGGATGCACCCTATCTCGATCTCACTGTGCGTGCGCAGGATTTCGCCGTTGACCGCATTCTCACGGACAGCCCCTATCAAGGGGCTGTGACGGCGGATCTTCATGTGATGGGGACGCTTGCTGTGCCGATTGTCACGGGGAAACTGACGGCGGCGGAAGGGGCGGTGAATGAGGTCTCCTTCCAAAATGCGGCGGCGGATGTTGCCTATGCGGATGGGGAACTCTCCGTGCAGAATCTTACGGCGGAGGTGTTCGGCGGGACTGTTGCCGGCTCGGGTGTGTTTGCTGCGGAGAAACATGCCTATACGGCGCATCTGACAGCTGACGATATCGCGCTCGCGGGGCTGCGTTCGCTCTCTGCGTCCCTGCCTGAGGGGCTGGACGGTACGCTGCACGCCGATCTCGGCATCGACGGGCAGATGGGGGGCTCGCTTACGGTTCTCGGCAGTGCACAGCTCTCGCATGGCATTTACCGCAATATCCCTGTGGAGCGTGCAAATGCGTCCTTTATGCTGCGCGGGGGCGATCTGACGATTGATTTCCTCAGCGCACGGCTGCCGAATGATACGGAGCTTGGCGTTGAGGGGCATATCGCGGGCGGCTCCCGGCTCGACCTGCGCTTCTATGGAGCACACGCGGATCTCTCCCTGCTGAATGGGCTCGACGAGCGTCTCAGCTTCTCGGGGCTTGCGGATTTCTCGGGTGAGGTGCAGGGTGATATGGCGGATCCCCATGTGGATCTGCGGGTCTCGGCGACGAACGGTGACTTACTCTATCAGCCGTTTGACAGCCTGCTTTTCCGCGCGGACGGATCGCTCTCGGGGATCGGCATCTATGATTTCTCGATGGAGCGCGGCGGGCGCGAGGTCTGGCTCGTGAACGGCACGATTGGTTTTGCGGGTGAGCGGCGCATCGATCTGCAGATTGATACGATCGGTGCGCGCATGGAGGATGTCGCGGCGCTTGTTGCGCCCAATCAGCCGATCACGGGCAACATCGACAATATCATCAAGTTCACGGGAACGCTTGACAATCCGCACGCGGTCGGCTATGTCCACTTCTATCGCGGCAGCTATGCGGGAGCAGTGCTCTCCGGCATGGACGGTGACTACTTCCTCGATGACGGCATTATCCGCGTGCAGGTGTTCCACATCTATTCGCCGATGGTGGATATGGTTCTGAATGGGACAATCAGCGCGCAGGGCGTGCTCGACTTCGATGCTGAGGTGCGTGATCTCGACATGAAGCGGTTCGAGCACAAGCTGCCGTATGAGGTCTCGGGGCATGGCGTCTTCAACGGCAAGGTTGGGGGATCGATCTCGCATCCGATTTTCCGCGGGGAGCTGAAGGCGGACGCAGTCACGATGAACGGGGTGGAGCTGCGCGAAGTTCGCGGCTTTGTCCACTATGAAAACGGCATCATTGATTTGGAACGGACGGGCTTCCGTCAGGGAACGGACGGCGCTGTGACGGCGCGTCTGCGCTACGATATGGAGACGCGTGCGCTGAGCGGCGCGCTGGATATTGACAAAATGGATGTCACGGCGCTGCTCGCGCTCGCAAATCAAAACGAGAATCGTATCATGGGAAAGATTATGAGTGCGGTTCAGCTCGGCGGCACGCTGGATAATCCGTCGATTGCGCTGACGGGTGAGATCGCGGAGGGCACGATTGCCTCCTATCCCGTGCAGCAGCTTGCGCTCGATGTCGCTCTCTCAGATCGCGTGCTGACGATCAGCAAGTTCACGGGCATGCAGGGGGATGGCTCGTTCTCCGCTTTCGGCACGGCGGATTTTGACGGCGTGGCAAATGTGGATATCGCGGTCTCGGACATTGCCCTCGGCATGCTTACGCGCTTTGCAGGTACAGAGCGGGAGGTAACGGGGGTGGTGTCACTGACGGCGCACATCGGCGGTCAGACGCAGCATCCGGAGGCGGATCTGAAGCTGACGGCGAAGAATGGCGGCACGAATGGCGCAACGTTCGACGAACTGGTGGGGGAGGCGCAGCTGCGTGGCTCTGTGATTCGTCTGAATCAGCTGACGGTGACGAAGTACATCGACGGCATTGCCTACGCAGCGAGTGCGTACGGCACGCTGCCCCTGCGTGCGCTCACGGCGAACCGCGATGAAACGCTGGACGCCTACGATCAAATTGATCTAACGATCGCGCTCGACAATGCCGATCTCTCGCTCATTCCTGTCTTTTTCAATCAGGTGGAGTGGGCGCTCGGACGCACGGAGGGCAAGCTGACGATGCGCGGGACGCTTGCTGCGCCACGCCTGACGGGGCGTCTGCGCGTGACGGATGGTGCGGTGAAACTCCGCTATTTCGAGCATCCGCTGACAGATATGCAGCTGTCTCTCGACGCGCTCGGCGACACCATCTCTGTGCGCGAGTGCACAGGTAAGATGGGCGCGGGCACCTATCTCTTGACGGGTCGCATGGGGATAGCGGGCATGGAGCCGCAGTCGTATGATTTTACGTTTGTGATGAATGATTTGGATCTCAAGACCTCGTTCTATGAGGGTCCTCTGAGCGGTACGCTGCGCCTGACGGAGGGGACGTACTGGGGCGAACGCCTGCCGGCACTCTCGGGCACGATCGATATCGACCGCGCTCTTGTTACCATCCCATCGATTCCGGAGACGGACGATGAGCTCCCGCACATTATGCTCGATGTAGGGCTGACGGTGGGGCGGTATGTTCATCTGTTCAGTCCGAGCTTCTACGATATCCACCCGTCCGGTTATGTGCATTTCGGCGGGACAACGCGGCATCCGCATACGACGGGCATGATCGGCGCGCGGCGCGGCGACACGGTCAGTTATCTGCGCACGGTGTTCAAGATCCGCGAAGGGACGGCAACGTTCAACCAGCAGGAGTCGTTCCTGCCGGAGATTGCCTTTTCCGCCGAGGCACGTCTCACGCATACGCGCGTGTTCCTTTCGGCGCACGGACCGCTCGATCATATGGATTTTCGTCTGTGGTCGAGTCCTGAGATGTCGCAGGAGGAGATCATCCGCATGCTGACGCTGCGCAGCGCGTATGCAAACGGCGAGGGCGGCATTACGGCGGCAGATGTGCTCTCGATCGGTCTGCAGATGAGCATTCTCTCGGAGGTGGAGGACTCTGTGAAGAATTTCCTCCATCTCGATGTGCTGCGCCTCTCGAGCGGGAGCGGCGCACTCTTCGAGACGAAGGACGATGAGGCGGTGCGGCAGAACGAGTACGAGTACAATGTCGAGATCGGCAAGTATTTCGGCGACCGTGTGCTCCTGCGCTATGTGCAGGGACTTGGCGCGGCGTCGAATACGCATCGGATCGGCATCCAGTACGATTTCAATGACCGCTTCGGGATCTCGTATGACCGCGAGGGCGCAGATCAGCTCATCAGCGTGGAGGCGCGGTTTCGGTTCTGATCCAAAGGAGGTGTGCCCGTGTTTTCGGACTATGTAAAGAAATTATCCGCCGTGCAGAAGCTCACGCCGACGGAAGAAAGGGAGCTCTGGCGCGCCTACAAGGAGCGCGGTGATGAGGCGGCACGGCGCACGATCATCGAGTCGTATCAGCCGCTCGTCTTCCGCGAGGTCATGCCCTATCGTGCACTGCCCTCGGTGATGGATGCGGTGCAGGAGGGGACGATCGGTCTGATTGAGGCGGTGGAACGCTACGATCCTGCGCGCGGCGTGGCGTTCAGCCTCTATGCCGTGCATCGTGTGCGCGGGCGTATTCTGGACTTTCTCCGACATGAGGGGCGGGTCGATCTGCCCTGCCTTGAGGCGGAGACGGGGACGCACGAGACGGCAAAGGATCTGCTCGTCGACGCGTGCCCCTCCGTGGCAGAGCTCGCGGAGCATCATACGCTCGTCGGCGTGCTTGGCGCAGCGATGGAGCGTCTTCCTGCGCGAGAGCGCCTCGTGCTCGAGGGGGTGACGATCGGCGGTGCGCGTGCGCAGACGATGGCGGAGTCGCTTGGCGTGACACCGGCACAGATCTATCGTCTGCAGCAGAACGGCATCCGTCGCGTTCGCGGTATGCTCTCACGCTTTATGCAGCATTGGTAACTTCATAATTTAGTACCACGTTTTGATTTTAGCTTCTTGAATCCGTCCTATGGACTGTAGTATAATCAAGGAATCGCTGATAGGAATGAAGTTTATCCTCGATCGGCGCTTCCTGAGAGGGGAGGTACGGCGATGGCTGCGGACCGCAGAGAGCGTGCAAAATCTATCCGCGCGGCGCGGGACTGGCTCACGGGAGCGGAGCATGCGCTCGCGGGTGAGGATGATCTCGCGGGCGATCTGAAACTGATGCTCGCGCGTGCCGAGCTCGCGCGCATTGCGGCGGATCGCCGTGCGCGTCTGCGCCATATTGTCGCTTGGCTGCTGCTGCCGCTCGTCGGGGCAGCGGCTCTTGCGTACGTCGTGTGGGACACGCCGCCTCCCGTACAGCGCGCGGAGCATCATGTGGATGCACCTGTGTTTGCAGCGGATACCGTGGAGCATGCAGCTCCGTTGACGGAGACTCCGCCACCCGCAGCGGCATCGCCGCAGGAGATGCCCGCAGCAGCAGATGCGGAGCGCCCGACGCCACAGACACAGTCTGCCGCAGGAGCTGTGGCCGCACAGTCACCTGTGCAGAGCGCTGCGCCCGCCCTGCCCTCACGCGTGCCGGATGCCGATATGCAGCGGCTCATGCAGGTTGGCGGCAAAATTTTACGAGAGTAGTCGATCATTTCCCCGCGTTGCGGGTGGATTGGAACAGAGCGCTCCGCTCGGAGCGCGTATCTAGGAGGTTTCGCCTTTGAACAGCAAGAGATATCAGAGACTCGCACTCGCCGTTGCGCTTGGCGTCGGCGTGTCCGCCGCTGCGCTGCCGCATGGATTTGCCGCAGAGGAGGGGGCTGCGCCCGTATTGAGTGACAGCATCTCGGCAACCGAAGAGACCATGACGGAGACCCCTGTGGCGGATGCACCCGTGTTGACGACGACATCTGTGCCCACATCCTCGGATGAGCGTGCTGCCGCGTGGGCGGCAAAGCGTCCCGCTGAGGATGAGATCTCGCGCTACCTTGCGGCGCAGGTCGGAAAGACCATCATGGAGATCAAGTTCAGCGGTGCGACAGAGGCAACCGAGCCGACCGCACGGGCGGCACTTGCTATGCACGTGGGTGACGCCATGACCGAGGAGGGGCTCGTAAAGGATCGTGATGCGATCTATGCAACGGGCTATTTCTACGATCTCTACCCGACGTTTGAGCAGGTGCCCGAGGGCGTTGTCCTGACCTACAATGTGCTCGAAAATCCTGAGCTGAAGGAAGTGAAGATTGAGGGCAATACGGTCGAGTCCACTGAGACTCTAATGGGACTCGTTACGGTTAAAAATGGCGAGTTGTTGAATTCTCGTACCTTGCAGGAAAATGTGCAGGCGATTCAGGAAAAGTACCGCGCGGATGGCTACATTCTCGCAAAGATCACGGATCTGAACATCGCGCAGGACGGTACGCTGACGATCAAGATCAGCGAGGGCAATCTCGAGGGCTATAAGGTCAAGGGCAACAAGAAGACGAAGGAATACGTCATCCTGCGCGAGATGCGCCAGAAGGCCGGCGAGCCGTTTAATGCAAATCAGGCGCGCCGCAGCATGCAGCGTGTCTACAACCTCGGATTCTTCGAGGATGTCAACGTCAAGATGAATCCGGGCGTGGAGCCAAACGCGGTTGTCATGGAGCTCGATGTCAAGGAGAAGCGCACGGGCTCGTTCGGCATTGGTGCCGGCTACTCAAGTGCGGATGGCATGGTCGGCACGGTGAGCGTCAGCGACACGAATTTCCGCGGCATGGGCGACACGATCAGCCTCAGCTATGAGATAAGCGGTGATGATACGGACGCGCGCGGCTATACGTTCATGTACCGCCGTCCGTGGCTGGACAAGAAGGAGACGGCGGGTACGCTCCGCGTCTACAATCGCACCTATGAATACGACGACTACGATGAAAACGGCAACCACAAGGAGTCGTTCATGCGCAAATACTCGGGCAGTGAGGTGACGATCAGCCGTCCCATGAGCGAATTTTCGACGAATTTTGTTACACTGCGCAACCGCAAGGATAAATATGTCAAGCATACGGAGACCGGAAATGCGGGGAATCGCAGCGGGAATACGGCATGGCTGGGCAGCAATTTCGGTACGACGCGCAGCATTACGCTCGAGCATGTGACGGATACGCGTGACAATGTCTACGAGCCGACGATGGGTGCGCGGGCATCGATCTCGGCAGAGTTCGCGGGGCTAGGCGGCGACTTCAACTATCAGAAGGCCATTCTCGGTGATACGCACTATCTCAAGGCGGGACGTGCGCAGGTGTTCGTTCTGCGCGGGCAGTACGGCATCAGCCGCGGGACGATCTCCGAGTACAGCCAGTTCCGCATGGGTGGTCAGGATACGATCCGAGGCTACCGTGAGGATCAGTTCCGTGGGACGCGTATGGCACTCGCCTCGGTGGAGTATCGCTTCCCCATCGTGTCGAAGGTGACGGGCGCACTCTTTGCGGATTACGGCGGAGCGTGGAGCGATGGCTTCGTTCCGGAGAAGATGCACGGGAGCGTTGGCGTCGGGCTCGGGCTCAATACGCCGATCGGTCCGCTGCGCCTTGACTACGGGCGCGGCTCCCAGGGCGGACGTGTGCACTTCCGCGTCGGCGGCACGTTCTGATGCGTGCGGCGCATCTGTCTCTGTGCGCCCGCACGTTCCTGTTACTTGTTTTTGCAGCTTTCGGGTGTTTTGCCCACACATATGCCGCAGAGTCCTCCCGCGTGGAGGAGACTGCGGCTATTGTCGTAGGTGAGCGAGAGATTCCCTCCATTGTACGCGCGCGCATGGAGCGTACGGTTGCTGCAATCGCGGCGGAGCGCATGGAGGGGCGCGCTGTGGCGTCCGTTTCTGCGGCGGAGGAGGCGGAGATCATCGGCATGGTGTTTGACCGTCTGCTCGTCGGCTATACGGTGACGGGGGTCGAGGTGTGGCCCGCGCGGCGCACTGAGGTCGCGATCCGCCTTGCACCGTGGGCGGATACGATCCAAAGCGTCCAGGTGGATACGGTGGTCGAGGGCATGCCTCCTACCGTGGAGGAACTTGTGCGCGCGGATCTCGTGGAGGTCGGCGCGGTCTTTTCGGATGCACTCGTGGGGCTGCCCGTTGCGGCGACGGATTGGGCGGCGGGTGCGTTGAAAAAAAGTCTGACTGCCTATATGGAGGAGCATCTGCCGGAGTTCCGCGCGGACTACGATATCGACGTCAGTCAGGCGGCAAAGGTGCATCTGACGGTCTATCCGCGCCTGCCCGTCGTGCGGACGGTCGATCTCTCGATGC
>ERZ773014.2045-NODE-2045-length-12109-cov-3.271860_pt1 | contig 12109 bp, 12 predicted proteins | sample MGYA00580841_ERZ773014 | MGnify/ENA primary metagenome ERZ773014 (study PRJEB29015, sample SAMEA2737989) | human oral metagenome | biome: human oral; feature: human-associated habitat; material: dental | place: China | collected 2067 ...
GAAGAGTACTACTTTCTTCTCTGGAAGGATATGCTATTACATCTATCAAGATAGAAGGAGTAGAGCATGAGTTTTCAACCATACCAGGAGTAATAGAAGATGTTACTGAGATTATTCTTAATCTTAAGCAGCTGAGACTGAAAGCAACAACTGAAAATGCTCCTGCGGAACAAGTAAGTGTGAAGGTTTCTAATAAAACGACCGTAACAGCTGGAGATTTCTCTAATGCAATAAAAGGCTTTGAGGTGTTGAACCCAGATTTGGTAATCTGCAACATGGCAAAAGGCGTGTCGTTTGAAATTAAATTTAATATAGATAAAGGAAGAGGTTATGTTCCTTCTGAGCAGAATAAATCTAATAACGCTCCTATTGGGACAATAGCTATTGATTCTATCTTTACGCCGATTAAGAAAGTTCAATATAGCGTTGAAAACTATCGTGTAGAGCAGAAAACAGACTACGAAAAATTAGTATTAGATATTGAGACAGATGGTTCCATCTCTCCTCAAAATGCATTGACAGAAGCTTCTAAGATATTAATTTATCATTTTATGCTATTCTCTGATGAGAGAATAACTTTAGAGGCCGATGAAGTAGCTCAAACAGATGCATACGATGAAGAGTCGCTACATATGAGACAGCTATTGAAAACGAAGCTAATAGATATGGATTTATCTGTTAGGGCACTTAACTGCTTGAAGGCAGCTGAAGTAGAAACTCTTGGAGACTTGGTTTCGTTTAACAAAGCAGACCTTATGAAGTTTAGAAACTTCGGTAAAAAATCTTTGATAGAATTAGATGAATTAGTAGCTAACAAAGGTTTAGTATTTGGTATGGATATATCAAAATACAAATTAGATAAAGATTAACTCGCTCTTGAATTATTTTAATTAAGGAAAAATGAGACACGGAAATAAAATTAATCATTTAGGAAGAAAAACCGCTCATAGAACATCAATGCTTGCTAATATGGCTTGCTCATTGATTGAGCATAAACGCATCAACACTACGTTGGCTAAGGCAAAAGCTCTTAAGATATTTGTAGAGCCTCTTGTGACAAAATCAAAAAATGATACTACTCACAACCGCCGTGTAGCTTTTAGTAAGCTACACAACAAATACGCTGTAACAGAGCTTTTTAAAGAAGTAGCTACTAAAGTAGGCAATCGTCCAGGAGGGTATACCCGTATTATCAAATTGGGTAACCGTTTGGGGGATAATGCTGAAATGGCATTAATTGAGTTTGTAGATTATAACACTACTTATAACACAGCAAAAGTAGCTAAGAAGAAAACTACTCGTCGTGGTAGAAAGAAAGCTGCCACTGAAGAAGTTGCTCAGCCTGCACAGGCTACAGAAGCTGCTGCTGAATAATATAAAGTTGCTAATAAAAGGAAAGGCTGCCTTGATAAAAGGTAGCCTTTTTTTATTGCTAATTATTTTGTTTTTCAGATTATGGACAAGGTTGTAACAGTATGAAACAACTATTTGTGGGATATTAATTTTCGCAATATCTTTGCATCACAAATTTATGAAGGAATCTCTTAGATTATCCGATAATAGTACCTGCAATAGTTGCAGATAGCAATGATGCTAAGGTGCCGCCTAAAACTGCTTTTAGGCCGAATTCTGAAAGGGTTTTGCGTTGGTTAGGGGCGAGAGCTCCAATACCTCCTATTTGGATACCTATAGAGGCAAAATTAGCAAATCCGCAGAGCATATAGGTGGCTATCATCACTGATTTGTTGTATAACAAATGAGGTTCGCTGGTTAGGTCTTTTAGAACACCTAATTGTGTATAAGCTACGAATTCAGAAGAAGCGAGTTTAATACCAAGTAGTTGCCCCATTAGCATAACATCTTCTTTACCAATGCCTATTAGCCACATTACGGGAGAGAAGATAGTGCCGAGTATCATTTCGAGAGATAATCCACTTTGATAAGGAGTATTGGCTGCAATTATATCATTAAGAGTGGTTAAATTGCCAATCCAGTTGAAAATGCAGTTTATCATCGCGATAAGAGCTACGAATACAAGTAACATAGCTCCTACGTTGGCCGCTAATTTTAGTCCGTCAGTGGTGCCATTAGCTATAGCATCGAGTATGTTAGAACCTACATTCTCCATTGATACATGCGAGTCATTAGAGAACTGCTCTGTTTGTGGGCATAGTATTTTAGAAATAACAATAGCACCAGGGGCAGCCATTACTGAAGCTGCTAATAGATGTCGAGCAAAAAGCAATCGCATCTGTGGGTCATCACCTCCTAGATATTGTATGTATGAAGCCATTACACCACCTGCTACAGTAGCCATTCCACCAATCATCACAAGGAGGATTTCAGAGCGGGTCATTTTGGGTAAGTAGGCTTTAATCATTAGAGGAGCTTCGGTTTGCCCTAAAAATATATTGCCAGTTACAGATAAGCTTTCAGCTCCCGAGATGTTTAGTAGTTTAGAAAGAGCCCACGCCATTGCTTTTACAACTATTTGTATCACCCCTAAGTAGAAAAGTAGAGAGGTAAGGGCGGAGAAAAAGATGATAGTAGGCAATACTTGAAAGACAAATATGTAGCCGAAAGATTGAGTATCGAGTAGATTGCCTAATAAGAATTGGCTACCAGCACGAGTGAAATCGAGAATTAGCACGAATATACTCCCTACAGCATCAAAACCTTTCTGTATAAAATTGACTTTTAAGATACCTACAGCGATGAATAACTGTAATAATAAGCCAATGCCTACAGTACGCCAATTCACAGCACGGCGGTTATTGCTAAAGAGATAAGCAATGAGGAGAATGGCAACCATTCCTAATGCTCCACGGCATAAGCCTTCTATTGTGAATCCTTGGCTTTCAATAAAATGGGCAGGTTGAGCGTTACTTATCGCTGGAGAGAGGAAGAAAAGACTTCCTAAAGTAATTGTTAGTTCTTTCATCTATAATATAATTGTTTAAAAAGTACTGTTTCGTTTAGAAATTTCGTCACGGATGTGAGCGGCAATCTCATAATCTTCGTTCTCAATACAATCATTAAGCATCTTTTTAAGCTCTGTTAGTGAGTATTTAGAATAACGATTTCTGGTGCCATCGTTTTCCTCTTCTATATCATCTAAAGAGAGGCTCACAGGGTTTTGATTTTCCTCATTGAGGAGGGGAATATAGATGCCGGCTTTTTGCACAATATCTCTATAGGTATAGATAGGGGCATTAAATCGGAGTGCGAGAGCAATAGCATCGCTGGTACGGGCATCAATAGTACGCTCTTCACCATTCTGAATACATAGCATATTAGAATAGAAAATTCCTTCCTCTAACTTGTAAATTACGACTCTTTTCACTTTGATATGAAAAGTATCGGCGAATATTTTGAAGAGGTCGTGAGTAAGAGGCCGAGGGGGAATAATATTCTTTTCAAGCTCTAACGCAATTGACTGGGCTTCAAAGGCACCTATTACAATAGGAAGTTTTAAATCAGACTCTAATTCGTGCATTATCAGTACAAAGGCATCGTTTTGAGATTGATTGTATGAAATTCTTTTAATAAAAAGCCGTACTAAATCCATTGGTATATTGCCAGCCTAAAGTTGGAATTGGGCTGTAAAGATACTACAAAAAAAGATAACTGCCAAAGATTTTGAATGTTATTTTCATAAAAAAGTACGAAGAGGTTGTTAAAAAAGTTAATTCTAAAAGTTCAGAGATAGTATATTCTTAGGCAAGAAGTGAGATTTTTATAATATGTATGTATTAGAAAATGAGGTAGTTATGATAATAAAAGTAGGATACAAAAAAGCTGCTCCCTCAAAGAAGGAGCAGCCTTGTGCTAACGAAGCTCTATTGCTGTTGCATTTGCTTAGTAAGGGTGTATTGAGCTGCCATTTCAGGCTCTTTGCCATCTTCGCCCACTAATATAATGCTACTGTCAGACTTCAGAAGGAAATAAGATTTTTCACCACTTTCAGAAGTAAGGGTAAGGATATTTTCATTCTTAGTTACTTTACCTTCTTCTTTAGCACGAAAGTCCTTAGAGGCACACTCTTCTTGTTTCACGTAAGTGTCATCAGCGTAAAGATGAATAACAGTAGCCATTCCACCACAATCGGCAGCAGGGAGAGTTCCTACATAAGTAGCCACTACTTCCGGGACTTGTTTCTCATCAGCAGGGGTGGTCATCATAGTGCTTTCAGTGGTGTTGGTCATCGTATTGTTTTGAGACCCATTGTTTTGGCAAGCAGCAAATAATAAAGCGATTGCTCCTAATGTTAAAATGTTTTTCTTCATAAATATAATGTTTTTATGTTTGATTCGTTTTCAAAAAATGTGCCAATACAGCTGTAAATTCGCTTCCTTTTCCAACCTCAGAAGTAAAAGAGATAGTGCCTCCATACGAAAGAATGATATTTTTTACCATTGCTAAGCCCAAACCACTACCGCTAGTTTTGGTAGTGAAACGAGGTTCAAAAATTTTATCTCGGTCAGTTTCTTTTATACCTATGCCATTGTCTTTTACTTTTAAGGTGATACAGTCATTGTCTTTGTACAGCGACACTTCTATACGCGGCATTGGGGTATTTTCAGTAGCTTGCATAGCATTTTTTACTAAGTTAGTAACCATACGCCCTAGTTGGTCACGGTCAAAAACAGCTGTGATATCGCTGTCAGAATACGTAAAATGGATATAATCAGTATTAAAAATATCTAAAGTACGCTTGATAACGGGCACAAAGTTGAAGTTTTCATCATTTTTAGCAGGCATATTGGTAAGAGCGGAAAAAGCGGTTGAGATATTGCTAAGAATGTCGATTTGCTGAATAAGTGATTCACAAAATTCGTTAGTGAGCTCACTTGATTGGGTTTCTCTGTTAGCTTTTCGCTGGAAACTTTGCACCGATAGGCGCATAGGTGTTAGCGGATTTTTGATTTCGTGAGCTACTTGTTTTGCCATCTCTCGCCACGCTTGTTCACGCTCCGATTGCGCTAAGAGAGCCTTACTATTCTCAATCTCATCAATCATAGCATTATAGGCACTTACTAATTCAGAAATTTCAGCAGGAGCAGACTTAAGGGTTATTTTCTCATTGCGTGATAGTAGGCGAGTTTTATCTAACCGTTGTTCAATGGTTTTTAATGACTTAGTGATATATTTAGAGATGAAATAAGCCACTATAAGGGCTACAATAAGCAGTGAAAAATAGACAATAGCAAGGTTGTATAACGAACCTTCCAAAGCGCGCTCATTGAAAGTGTCATTCTCAAAATAGGGAATGCTAAGAATAGCGATGGGCTTAAACTGTAAGTCAGTAATATAGCTATAAGAAGTTTGGTAGCCTCTGCCTGCCACCTCGTGATGCTCTGCAATACGTTTATTGAGGGTAGAAGAGAGCTGCTGAAGCACTGAGGGAGGAATGAAAAAAGCATCTTGGTCAGGTGAAAGGGATGCTTTAGAACTTTTTAGCAAGATACCGTCGAGGTCGTAGAGAGCAAAGTTTAGGTTTTGGATATTGGCAATAGTATATATATCCTCTCGGAAAATGAGAGGAATATAAGGGGTCTCGACAGGGAAAGTTGTTTGAGAGAATACGTATTGTATCTGCATCTTTATTTGGTTCTCCTTGTCAATCAGACGCTCATCGTGGTACTCAAGCGCTTGTTGACGGTATTGCCCTACTAACACGAATGCTAAAAGAGCAAATGACACCAAAACTAAGAGTGTCATACTCAAGAAAATCTGAAAGCGCAGTGAATTCTTCTTAAACATAATATTCCCCTCTTATAAAGAAGCTTATTTTAACCCTACTACAAAAGCTGCTGGGTAAGCCTTTTTAATTTCAAAAAGGTTTTTTTCTGCTTCCAAACGGGTGCGGAAGCTCCCTATACGTACTTTGTAATTAGGTGATTCAAATGATAGAAGCACAGGGTACTGCTTAAAGGTATTTTTAGCTTCTAAAAGGGTTTTGTTGGCTTCAGTGATATTGCCGTTGTAAATCTGCACTTGAAAAGCACTTTCATTTCGGGCTACTTCTTTTTTCAGTTCCATTGCTTCAGCAATGTTTGCTTCTTGATTGATAGTCACTTGTGCATAGCCACCAGCAACGCATAGTGTAAATAAGGTAGTAGCAATCAAAAGATTTAGTTTCATAGATAATTGAATTTTTTAAAGGTTATTTCGTTTTTTTGATTTTCCAATATAGTTTGTTAAACACAAAGCCTGCCATAAATAACAGAAAGAAAAAGAGAAAAGTATTTCCTAATATTTTAAAGTTGATAGGCTCTGACTGTGGTACATAGATAATCTGCCCGTTAGCAGTACTCACTAATCCTAAAAGGGTAATGAGTAGGCTGACTAAGAAATGGAGCTCCAAACGCAGGTCTTTTTCAGGTAATAGCTTACGGATACCAAAGGCTCCCAAGATGATAAACACAAGTGAAATCACGCCTACTCCTACAGCTATTTGTTCAAAGGATACTCCTGTATAGTAAAAAATACATTGGGTGAGTATGTAGAACAAAGCAGGAAAAATAAGCAAGTTAGGGTACCATTGCAGTATTTTGTTCCATCGACTTTCTTTTTCTTTAAAAATACTGCGCAATGAGGTAAAACAAAACGCCATACATACTGCAGTCTCAATAGTGAGCAATACCGTTATGTTGCTCAACACACGTGGGTTATTGAGCATAGCCTCTAAGGTTACTTGCGATTGTTCAGAAGCAAAGTCTGTAGAGAGCCATACAAATAGGAAGATAATACTACCAAACAAGGCTGTTTGCCACATTTTCCAGAAGCTGAGCTTTAGCACCAGATTGATAACTATAAAGGCGGTGAGTATTGCTATTACCATAATAATCTGCTATTTATCAATTACATATACAGCGTCTTCTCCTTCTTTTTCCTTCCAATGTACCACTACCCGTTCTTGGTTGATAGCATCTACCTGCTTACCGCTGTAGTCAGGCTGTATGGGCAGGTGTCTGCTGAAACGCCTATCAATGAGCACTAATAGTTCTATTTCGGCAGGTCTGCCAAAAGACTGAATAGCCGATAGGGCAGCCCTGATACTTCTTCCGGTGTATAACACATCGTCTATAAACACTACTTTCTTATCTTCTACAATGAAATCAATAGCGGTAGAGTTTGCTTCTAAGGGGCGTGCATTGCGCCTGAAATCATCGCGGAAAAAGGTAATGTCGAGTATTCCAAAAGGAATATTCGTTATTCCGTATTCTGTGGTGAGTAGTTGCAGCAAACGCTTAGCTAATGAGGTGCCGCGTGGCTGAATGCCGATAAAAACCGTGTTAGCAAAATCGCTATGGTTTTCTATCAACTCACACGCTAAGCGGTGCAGCATTATCTTTATCTCATTCTCAGTGAGAATTTGTTTCTTATAGGTATTCATTTTCTAAAAAGTAAGCGAATTTAGGTTCTTTTGAGCGTCAGCATTCCCTTCACTGGCAGCTTTCTGAAAGAAAACCTTAGCGTTATTTTTATCGCCTATCATATAGTAGCACGAAGCGCGATAGTTATTGAGTACAGGGTCTATAGGGTTACCTAAGCTCTCCATCTGGTTGATGTCAGCGATTACTTTTTGGTACTGCTGTAGGTTGTAATAGCTATAAGCACGTAGGCGATACGCATCAGCGTGGGCAGGTACTTTTTCTAAAAACTTAGTAAAGGCTTTTACCGCTTCAGGATAACGTCTGTTGTTGTATAAATTTACTGCTTCTACGTATAGAGGAGTAAACTGCTCTACTTGCAAGCGCGAAGTTAGTTTGATGCGATTATTTACAATATCTTGGTTGTTAGGTAGATATACGTAAGCGCTATCTAAGGTAGCCTTAGCATCAGCTATTAGGTTATTCTTCTCTTGCAGATAAGCCAAAGCATTCCACGCTTGTGCCTCAGTGCGTTTGTTAGCTAATGCCTCACGATCTACATCTATGTGGAATTTCTTCAGTGTATTTTTCCATTTAGGAGTTACAACAGTAGTATCTTTTTCTAATCCTAAAAACTGCTTCAATAGTTTTATTGATTCTTGCTCTTTGCCCATATTGTTGAGGGCAAAGGTTTCTAAGTTAAGGCTTCCGAAGAAGTTCGGCTTAATCATACGGGCTTTATGAGCGTATTTATAGATACTATCATTGTTCTTTTCAGGCTCCATAAAGTAAGATACTGCCATAAAATACTCAGGACGTGCATCGTATGGGTGATAGTGTATCGAGCGCAATATCTTGCGAGCCTCTTCAAACTTCTGTTCGTCTATCAGGTATCGTGCTTTTTCTACATCTACAGGTTCAGCCACTGCTGTCAGGTTAGGAATGCGCGGGTACTCGCGTATCAAGTACTCAGCAGGCGATTTGGTCGGGCGTACATTTTGCTGTTCTTCTTTTACCATACGTTGCATCTTCGATGAGTCAAAGTACATACGCTCTACTACTACATTCATCACAGCTACTACTGCCGCTACCATACCTATAAAGCCAATGGCTGTTAAAGGCAATTTCTTCTCTTCTTTGTTATTTTTCTTGTAATACAATACAGCTAAGCCCACAGCAGTTCCTACATAAAGGCTAAAGAGCGCTTGTATTTCAGGGCGGTCTTGAGGGAAGTTAAAAAAGGCATCAAACGAGTAGGCAAAAAGCCCAAACAGCGGCAGGAAGAACCATTGTTCTTTCTTGTTGTCTTTCTCTTTATAAGTGCCCCACAAGAAGTAGTAAGCGGCTAAAAAGAATATAGCGATGAAAGCTAAGCCAGCAAAAATACCTGCCTCAGCAGTAAGCTCTAAAAAGTCATTATGGTTTTTGTACATATAGATATAGTGCGGACTATATGAATTCTCATATTGCAGGAAGCGTACCTTCCAGTTCCCTATCCCTACCCCTAATATTGGGTTATTAGGTATCATATCAGTAGCAGTGATAACCCAAGCAGTTTTACGCAGGTTGTTACTTGAGTTTTCTTGGTTAGCCACCTCTGCCAAACGAGCCCCAAAGCTAGTACTTTGGCGTATCTGTTGTGGATACATAAAGTTTTGTACAAAAGTAAATATTCCAAAAGCCAGCACTACTAAACCTACGTGTATCAGTACTTTACCTCCTGTTTCGCGTTTTTTTCTAATGAAGTAATCAATAATACCATAAATAGCAAATATTACTACAGTGAGTATCGTAGCCAAGTAGAAAGTACGTGTACTCATAAAGAAGATGGCCAGCGTACCTACAAGTATTCCTATTCCCCCTAATAATCTGTAGAGTGTCTTTTTGTTGAAGTAAAACAACCAAATAGCAAAAGGTATCTTAATAAACATAGCCGATGCCAAGATGTTTTTGTTAGAGTAACCTCCTTTGATATTATAGTCGCTACTAATACCCCTGATGATATCTTTTACCCCTCCCATTGTGATTAAGAAATCGTAAAAAAGCAGCAAACTCATTGCTACTGCCAAGGGGGCTAAGCTCTTTTTGTTGTAAATCACTAAGGCTGATACCATCCAAGCAGCGGTAAAGGTAACGAATATCTTAGAGTAATGCAGTATCGCCTCTTCTATATCGATAGCTTTAGTGAAAGATAACAGCGCAAATACCATTATAATACTATAGGCTATTCCTATTTTATTGTTGAAAAAGCCAAATAACACTTGGGTACGCTCTCTAAAGTCTTTTATCAGAAAAACCATTGCTACTACCACCAAGTTGAGTATAGCAAAGGTGTAGAATTTAGAAGCGTTAGAGTCAAAGGCCATCCAGTTAGGCGTGATGACAGTCACATAGCCGTAAGCTATTAGCAGCAAACTAGTCAATAGGTTGAGTGCCGAATTATCACTATTCGTAGCTACGGTAGTTTTAGCTGTGGTGGTGTTTGGTGCTTGTTTCTGAGTTGTTGCTTTTTTGTTGCTCATTTTATTATGATTTTGTTAGTAGGGGTTATGTAATGTCTGCAATTCTATTTAAAACCATTTGTGCGTTTATTTCTTGCCTGCTATTGATGATAGCAACAATGATGATTTCTGAACTCTCTTCTAAACTCAGATGATAAACGCCGAAATGAAATTTCTTAGTAAAGAAAACACGAACGTTTTCTAACTTTTTAGGTGCTATAAAAGGAAAAGTCCTAATACTTTCTATGTATTCATTAATTTCAACATAAACCTCATAGCCTAATCCTTCCTTAAGTGTGTTGTAATACTCAATAATATTATCTAAATCTTGTTCTGCCTTCGGGTGAAATTTTAATTCAAAAGCCATACTTCTCTTTCATTCTTCGTTTTACCTCATCATAAGCAATGCCAATGGCAGGATTGTCCTTTATTTCTTGTACTCTTTTGTTGATTTCTTTAGCAATAGCTTCTGTGATGTTATTGCTATTGTCTTCAGCTTCATAATTATTAGCCATATTCCCTTCGGGGAAAGGAGAGAGCTTAGTAGCTAAAGGCTCGTTAGGATATACTAAATTCATAAGGCAAAGTATTTTTTATTAAAATAGTATCATTTGGTAAGGCAGCCCTGTCATTTTCACAACCTCTTCAGTCCGTTGCGAATGCGTATCAGTAATGAATAACTGCCCAAAATGGTTCTGCGTCACTAATTGTACTAATTGCGCTACTCGTGTGTCGTCTAATTTGTCAAAAATATCGTCCAACAGCACTATAGGGGTAATACCCAAAGTATGTTTTAGCAACTCAAACTGCGATAGCTTTAGCGCTATGAGCAGCGACTTTTGCTGTCCTTGGCTGCCGTATTTCTTTATGGGGTAACCTTGTATTTCTAACCGTAGGTCATCTTTGTGAATGCCCGCAGTAGTGTATTGTGCCTGTAGGTCTCGTTGCTGGTGCTGAGCGAGTAGCGCCTCTTGGGTTTGCTCGTGTAGCATACTTTCGTACACTACTTTCACTTCCTCCTGTCCACCAGCAATGTAAGCGTACTGATAGCTAAAAATAGGAGCGAATCCCTCCATAAACTGCCGCCGTTTTTCGTAGATGAATTGCCCTAAAGGTGCTAACTGCGCATCGTATACCTGTAGGGTGTCAAAAGCACTAATGCCGCTTTCAGCCATCTGCTTTAGCAGCGTATTGCGCTGTAGCAGCACACGATTATAGCGTATCAGCAACTCCAAATACTCACGGTCAGTCTGCGCGATAACACTATCCAAAAACTTACGACGCGTCTCACTACCTTCCACTATAAGGTCGCGGTCAGCAGGCGAGATGATAACCATCGGATATTTCCCTATATGGTCTGACAAACGCTCATAAGCCTTGCCATTGTGCTTCATCATCTTCTTTTGTCCTTTCTTCAGACTGCAAACTATCTGTTCTTCTCGGCTGTTCGACTCAAAAAAACCATCTATCAAGTAAAAATCCTCATCGTGACGTATGTTTTGCACTGCCGACGGACTAAAATAGCTCTTTCCCATCCCCAAATGATAGATAGCATCTAACAAATTGGTCTTTCCTGCCCCGTTATTACCTACAAAACAGTTGATAGTAGCGCTAAACTCAAGTGTTTTAGAGCTGATATTTTTATAATTAACTACGGTTACTTTCTTTAAAAACATAATTAGCGATGCAAAAATACGAAAAAAAGAAATACCAACAAGCAAAAAAGAAGATTTTTTTTACTTAGTATGTTTTTTGAACAAGGCTATAAAAAAATGCGCTGTTATTTAGGTTGTTTATAAATAATTTGCTATCTTTGCCCCCGAATTAAGTAATAAAAATGAAAAAACTCCTATATATCAGCCTTTTAGCTCCTTTGGCAGCTATAGCACAACAGCCTAAAGACTCGATTACTCAATTAGAAGAAGTAGTAGTTAAAGCTGAAGCACCTATCAAAAGAATACAAAAAGCAGCCTATAATGTCGTGGCTATCGAAGCGCAGCCACTTCAAGCTGTCAATAGCAATGCTGCCGATATACTCGCACGTGTATCGGGCGTAAAAATGCGCGAAACAGGAGGGGTAGGGGCAGAGGCTCATATCAATCTCAATGGTTTTACAGGCCGACACGTGCGTGTCTTTATTGATGGGGTACCGATGAACGAAGCTAATGCCTCTTTCCGCATCAATAATATCCCTTCTGAACTCATTGAGCGCATCGAAATTTACAAAGGCGT
>ERZ773014.2048-NODE-2048-length-12099-cov-3.132514_pt1 | contig 12099 bp, 6 predicted proteins | sample MGYA00580841_ERZ773014 | MGnify/ENA primary metagenome ERZ773014 (study PRJEB29015, sample SAMEA2737989) | human oral metagenome | biome: human oral; feature: human-associated habitat; material: dental | place: China | collected 2067 ...
TCGGCTCGCCCGTCAGGAGGGGAGACGTGATCGCTCGCGTCGATCCGTCCGAACCGGTCAGCAATTATGCGCTGAGTCCCGTTCTCGCTCCGATCAACGGCAGCATTATTAAAACGCCGCTCAAAGTCGGAACGAAGGTTACGACGTCGAGCGTCGTTACGACGATCGGCGACATTGCGAGTTTGCAGATTACTGCGAAAATTCCCGAACGCTACGTCGCTTCGCTCCGCACGGGATTGAAAGCGGAGATATCGCTTGAAGCGTACCCCGATGCCGTATTTACCGCGACGGTAACGCACGTGTCGCCGGTGCTCGACGTCAACGCGCGCACGAAAGAGATCGTTTTGACATTCGACGAAAACGATGCGCGCATCAACGCAGGTATGTTCGGCAAAGTGAAATTGTATACGCTCGATTACGAAGGTGCCGTCGTGCTTCCGTCGGATGCGATCGTTACGAAAGGCGACAAGCCGTACCTCTACGTCGTTAAAGACGACGACACCGTCGAACAGCGAGAAGTAACGCAAGGAAAATCGGTGGACGGCATCGTACAGATTTTGTCGGGTATCGAGCAGGGTGAGCGCGTCGTCGTCGAAGGAGGGCAAGTGCTTTCGAACGGTGCGAAAGTGCGCGACATATCGAATGCAGCACGAGGTGAAAAATGAGTTTATCACGGAAAACGCTCGAACATCCGGTTCTCGTACTCATCGTATTTGTGCTGCTCGGCATCATCGGCATATCGAGCATTAACAATATCGCGATCAGCCTTTTTCCCGATATCGACAGTCCCTATGTCATGGTTTCGACGACCTATTCGAATGCGGGTCCCGAGTCGGTGGAAAAGTCGGTGACGAAAGTGCTTGAAAGCAGTCTCGTGAGCGTCAACGGCCTCAAAGAGCTGTCATCGTCGTCGTCGGAAGGTTCGAGCATGGTGTTTCTCGAATTCGATTACGGAACCGATTTGGAATCGGCCGTAAACGATGTGCGTGATAAACTCGACCGCGTGAAGCGTTCGCTGCCCGACGGCGCATCCACGCCGAGCATCTTTAAGATGGATGCGTCGGCCATGCCGATTATGCGCATCGCGATGCGGGGCAACCGTTCGACGGATGATCTGCGGCAAATCGCCGAAGACGACGTCATCGACATCCTCGAGCAGACGGACGGCGTCGCCGAAGCGAGCGTTTCGGGCGGCCGCTCGAAAATCGTGCGCGTCGAAATAGCCGAAAACAGGCTCGCCGCTTACGGTCTCAACATCTCGACGGTATCGTCGGCGCTCGCAAAACAAAACTTCGAACTCGGCGGCGGGAAGATCACCGAAGGGAAGATGAATTACGTCGTGCGTACGACCGGCGAATATTCGACCGTCGATGAAATTAACAATACGGTTATCACGACGGTGAACGGATACGACGTAAAGCTTTCCGATATCGGAAACGCGTTTATGGGCTATGAAGACGCATCGTCAACCGTCTACATAAACGGAGAGCCGGGTGTCTACGTGTCGATCACAAAGCAGTCGGGCACGAATTCGGTAACCGTTGCAAACGCGACGTATAAAAAAATCGAGCAAGTGCAGGCGCTCCTGCCGTCCGACATTACGCTGCAAATCATCTCCGACGATACGACGGCGATCCGCGATACGATCGGCACGCTCGTCACGTCCGCGTGGCAGGGGCTGCTGCTCGCCGTTATCATCCTGTTCGTTTTTTTGCAGAATTTCAAAAGCACGCTCATCATCTCCATATCGATTCCGCTTTCCCTCGTCATTACGATCATGTGCATGTCCTTTGCGGGGATCACGATCAACATCATGACGCTGACCGGTCTCATCCTCGGCGTCGGTATGATCGTCGACGCATCCATCGTCATGATAGAAAACATCTACGCGTACCGATCGCGCGGCGCGAAGCCGAAAATATCAGCCGCGCTCGGTTCTCAGGAAATGATCATGTCCGTCGTTTCCGGAAACCTCACGACGATCTGCGTATTCGTTCCGTTTTTATTTTTTATTAAAGACCTTGAGATGATGGGACAGATGTTCAAGGGAATCATCTTTACCGTCGTCATCGCGCTCGTGTCGAGTTTGTTCGTCGCGATTTTCCTCGTGCCCGTGCTTGCCGGAAAATTTCTGCCGCTTTCAAATAGGACGGAAAAACCGGTACAAAGCCGCGTTTTAAAATCGATGTACGCTTCGTTTCAAAAGATCATAGACGCTCTCGCGAAGCTGTATCGAAGAGGCTTACAGAGCGCCCTCGATCACCGAGCGGTAACGATCGTCGTGAGCGCGAGCGTTTTGTTTATGGCGCTCGCACTCTTTCCGACGCTGAAAATCAATCTGATGGGGCGCGGCGGCGGAGACGACAATGTAACGCTCAACGTAACCATGCCGACGGGAACGTCGCTTGCCGAAACGACGAAAGTCGTGCAAAGGTTTGAAACGATTGCAAAGGAAGAGATACAGGGTTACACGACGTTGATCATGAGTGTCGGCACCGGCGGCAGACGATCGAGCGCGTCGACGTATACGGGTTCGCTTTCGATTCGCCTTCCGGCAGCGAGCAAACAGATCGATACGTCCGAAACGATACAACGAAAACTCCGCGCGCACTTCGACGAATTTGCAGACGCTCAGTTTTCGTTCAGCGCTGGTTGGCGCGGTCAGATTTCGGGAAGCGATATCGTCATAAAGGTTCGTTCGGACGATCTTGAAACGGCGCTTGCGGTTTCCGACAAAATAAAAGACGTCATGGAAAAAATCGATGCCGTCGGCGAAGTGACGGTCGATACGAAAAAAGGTTTGCCGCAAGTCGAAGTCGTCATCGACCGGCAGCGCGCGTACGCGTTCGGCGTCGACGTTACGACGGTTGCGCGCGAAATCAATTACGCGATGAACGGCGTTACGTCGACGGTATACCGTTCAAACGGCAAAGAATACGATGTCGTCGTCATGTACCGGCCGGAAGACCGCGACAAAGTTTCCGATCTCGAATCGATTTACGTCAGAGGCACCAACGGCATGGTAAGCGTCGCGAATTTCGCTTCGCTGAAAAAAGGGCTCGGGCCGGTCAGCATCAACCGCGAAAATCAAAGCCGCGTCATCGAAGTATCCGCCGATATCATATCGGATGAAAATGCAAACGTCGTCGAAGACGAAATCAAATCCCGCATCGCCGATACGTTCGTCATCCCCGAAAACGTCACCGTGAGCTACGAAGGTTCGTGGAGCGACGTGCAAAAACAGGGACGCGTGTACGGGCTGATCGCGCTTATGGCCTTTCTTCTCGTGTTCGGCGTTATGGCGGCAACCTACGAATCGTTTAAGGCGCCGCTTATCAATATGATGACGATTCCGTTTTTAATAATCGGCGTCGTGTTTATCTACAAGTTTACCGGGCAGACGATGTCGATGACGTCGATGGTCGGCATCATCATGCTCGTCGGTATCGTCGTCAACAACGGCATCATCCTCGTCGACTACACGAACCTTTTGATCGACCGCGGCATGAAGATGAAAGAAGCCTGCCTTGAAGCGGGAGCGAGCCGTCTGCGCCCCGTGCTCATGACGACGCTCACGACGATCCTCGGCACGCTGCCGATGTGTTTTCAGTTTGAAGGAAGCGCCGGTATGGTACAGCCGATCGGCCTTTCGATCGTCGGCGGTTTGACGTCGAGTACCTTCGTCACGCTCTTTATTATCCCCGTACTCTATTCGCTCGTTATGAAAGAAAAGAAAACGGCCGGTACGCTTCCCATTCAAGCGCTTGACGATTTCGTTGAAAGCGGAGATGTCGAACTCGAAACCGACGACGTACAAGCCGGCATCATCGCAAATCAATCGGTCGAAGACGATATCGTCGAAACGCTCGAGCAGGTTATACCGGATATCCGCTATACGATTATTCCGACGGTAAACGGCCGCGGCGGCGGCGACTACAAGCTCGGCACGACGACGTGGCCCGAACAGAATTTTATGATGATCGCGTATATGAAGCGGAAAGATGTCGCACTGCTTTCGGCCGCCGTCCGAATGCTGAAGAAAAAATTCCCCAAAGAGGGAATAAAGCTGTTCGTTATGTGATCGCTTGCGCGGTCGGCGTATTCGAGCGCTCAGCGCACTTTAAAGAATATGCCGATCAGCGCTACCGTTATGAGCAGCTGCATGATGACGAATTTGATAAGCACTTGCGTCGGCGACCATCCGCGCTTTTTGCGCATTTCGTCGTGCAGCGGAAAGCGGATGTCGTTGAATATGCGGATGTGAAAAAAACGGAGCAGCGCGACTTTTAACAATCCCATGCCGCCGTTTACGGACATAATCGTCGATGTCGCCAAAATCAAAAACGGATTGCCGCTGACCATAACGCACACGCCGATAAAAAATCCGAGCGCGCGGCTTCCCGCATCCCCCATGAGCACTTTGCTCGGATACGCGTTGTGCCACAGGTAGCCCATGAGCGAGCCTGCGAGCGCAAAACTGATAACCGCCCAGTTCGCGCCTTTCGACAAATGCGGCACGAGCAGGTATTCGGCTATGTCGACGTGTCCGAGTACAAAATAAAAAATCGTCCCCATCGTGATGAGCGCGATGAGTACGAGCGTGCCCGAAAGCCCGTCGACGCCGTCGGTGCAGTTCGTCGTATTGATCGACGCCCACAGCATAACCGTGCCCACGACGACATATACGGCGACGTTTACCGAAACTGGATGCGTGACGAAGGGGAGCCAAAAGCGCACATCTCCGTCGGCCGATACGCTTTTGAGGCAATAAAAAAGCAGGAGTGCTTCGGCAAGGCTTACGATAAAGTCGAGCAGCGCTTTTCGGTATTCGCCCCAGCTCGCGGTACTTTTGTCGTCGAAAAATCCCGTGAGCATCATAATCCACGTGAGCATAAGCGTGCCGCCCTGCAAAATCGTAAGCGGCGTACATAAAAATGCGATGACGATGAATACCGAGATAAAGACGATACCCGCGCCCGTCGGTTTTCCTTTCGAAACTTCCGCGCTGAGCGTAAACTCCCTGCCTCTGTCGTGCGGCAAGCGCGGATAAAAACGCGGCAGCAATCGCATCGACGCGATAAAGCCCGTGTAGAGCGCGAGCGTTATGAGTACCGTGTACGATTGGAGGAGCCGTGCCGGCCCGAAAAACTGCTGCAGGTATGCACCCAAATAGTATATCATCACAACCTCGGTTTTATTAATTATTAAATCCGGTTCGAATTTTTTGACCCGGCATTCATTCCGCCATTTACCGCCGGCGATCGATTTCGGCGCCCGTAAAAACCATCGCGATGCCGTGTTCGTCGCAAAAAGCTATCGATTCGGCATCGGTGTCGGTTCCGCCGGGCTGCACTATGAGGCGTATACCGCTCTGTGCAAAGCGGTCAAAACCGCCGTCAAAAGGCAGTGCGCTCGCGCTTACCAGAATTTCGGCAGACCGGGCGCCGTTTATTAATTCCGTTTGCATAGTGTTCGCCGCCCGATTGAGCGCGGCAAAACACGCGTCCGCCGGTGCGAGCGCCGCGCAGCACATGCCGACCGTCGTCATATTTGCGATGACGGCAGCCGCGTCGTGCTTTGCACCGAGCATGACCAGCTGTCCGAATGCCGCTTCGTCCGCTTGAAGCTGCGTCGGGCGCGCCTTTGTGACGACGTTCCACGAGTCGAAGAGCGTAAGCTTGTCTTCTTCGACGATGAGGCCGCCGTTGAGCGAGCGGATATTGTACGATATCGACGCGGGTGTGGACATCGTGATGAGGCGTATGTCCTTCCGTTCGGCAAGCAGCGTCTTTGCTCCCTCCGTAAAGTCGGGGGCGACGACCGCCGCCAAATTCGATTTTAATAATTCGTTTGCGGCGCGCTCGTCGACGACCGCGCTGAATCCCGCGACTGCGTTGTCGAAAAACGCTTTTCTGCAGCAGGTCATTTTTTGAAACGATTCGGACGAGTTCGAGCCGAGGGCGGCGCTGATCGGAATGCCGTGCTTTGACGAACACGTGAACACCGATTCTGCGGCGGGCGTAAAGCGCATTTCGGTTTCGCTCCCGTCATCGCTGCATCCGCTTACCGTCGGGGATCTTTTTAACAATGCGGAAAAATTGCTGAGGCTTTCCCACACCGCATCGATATTGACGTAGAGGCTGTATAAAAGTTCTCCGCCCTGATTTTTCCGCAAACTGTCGAGCGCGCCGCCGTGCAAAAGCGTATAGAGGCATGCCGAACGGTGCGACTGTTCTTTGTTTATGAGCTCCTGTGATTTTTTATACGGCAGCATAAAATAGCGCGGATACGATTTGTCGCCCGTCTGCCGAAAAATCGCGTTCCCTGCGGCGGCGGTACACGCCGAAATCATATTGAACGCTTTTGCCGCGAGGTAGAGCCGGAACGTTTCGGAAACGCTTTGCGTTTCTATTTTGACGATCGCTTCTTCATAATCGGCCGGATCGGTGAGCACGAGAATGTTTTTATAATTTGTACACGCTGCCTGCACGAACGACAGGGCACGCATATCGATTTTGCCGGCAACGGAATCGAGCGCTTTATAATTTTTGTGCGCATGGGAAGCGGGCTCCATATTGATGCAGACGAGTCGGAGCGTGCCCGTTTCGTCGAAATCGTCGTATTCGTTTTCTCTGCCGCTTGCGGCAAGCGATTGCAGCATCGCCGCATAATCGCCGAAGGTGCGGGGCGAATCGTCGAAAATCTGTACCGCCGTATACGCGATGCCCGCATCCGAAAGCAGTTTTCCGGTTTGTCCGGCAGACAGAATTTCGCAGTCGCGTTTTGCAAGGCAGCGCGCAAGGGTCGTGAGATTGTCGGTATCGTCGGTATACAGGAGCGCCCGATTTTTCATAGTGAAAATAATAGCAGAAAAAATATCGCTGTACAACAACGGTTACAATTTGGCAAAATATATGCTAAAATCATCGGCTATGGATATCGTATCGAGTAAACGCAATCTGCACGGAGCGATCACCGTTCCCGGTTCGAAAAGCCACACGATACGCGCGCTTTTGCTCGCCGCCTTGGCCGACGGTACGTCGCATATTTTCAATCCGCTTCCGAGCGACGACTGCCTGTCGGCGAGCCGTGCGATCGAACTTATCGGCGCGGATTTTCATTCGGGCGATTCGGTGTGGACGGTTTCCGGCGCCGGTTCTCTCGCGCATCTTTCCGACGACGTCGTCGATGTCGGAAACTCGGGTTCGCTTTTGTATTTTTTATCGCCGATCGCAGCGACGTTTTCCGGCTGGAGCGTTTTTACCGGAGATGCGTCCATTCGTAAGCGTCCCGTTTCCCACGTCGTCGATGCGCTGAAGCAGCTCGGCTGCGAAGCTTACGTTTCGCGCCCCGGTACTGACGCTCCTCCCCTCATCATCCGCGGTCCGATTTCGAAGCGGAACGTCGTCACCGACGGGAGCCTTTCGCAGTATGTGAGCGGCATGATGATGGCGGCATCGAGGCTTTCCGGCACGCTCGACATCACGCTCACTGATCCGAAAGAGACGCCGTATCTTTCGATGACGCGCTTGTGGCTCGAAGAGCTCGGCATGAAAGTAAGCGTGTCGGACGATTTCAAACGCATTTGCGTGCGCGGCGGCTTCGGGCTTCCGCACTTCGACAAAACGATTCCGTCGGATTGGGAAGCGCTCGCATTTCCTCTCGTCGCTTCTCTCATATCCGACAGCGAAATAATAATTAATAATATAGACGATTCGGGCAGTCAGGGCGACGACGCGATCGTGGACGTACTAAAGTCCGTCGGCGCGGACATCGAACGCGACCGCATACGGCATACGCTTACCGTGCGCGGCGGAAAGTGTGCGCGTTCCGTAAAAGGAGAAGTGCCCGGCAGGTTATCGGCGGAAAAATTGCCGCGCGGAGAATTGCGCGTGAATATTTCCGGTTTTCCCGATGCGATCTGTGCGCTCGCCGTCGCCGCATCATTTATAGAAGGGACGACGATTATCGAAGACGTCGGCGTGTGCCGGAAAAAAGAAACCGACCGCGTCGAAGTGATGAGGAGCGAATTGACAAAACTCGGCGTCGACATCGAAGCGGAAGCCGATTGCCTCGTGATCCACGGACACGCGCCGCTTACCGCATCCGGTGAAAAAAACGATGCGTGTACGCTTCACGGCGGCACGGTCGAAACGTACGGCGATCACCGCGCGGCGATGGCGCTCTCGTGCTTCGGCTTCGGATTGCCCGAAGGAGAGACGGTCAGGGTAAAAGGCGCCGAATGTTCGGCCGTTTCGTTTCCCGGTTTTATCGATGCGATGAACGGCATCGGTGCGGGCTTTGTCGTATAGGGCGGAAGTTAGTCAAAAATATCACATGGCTTCGAGAACGGAAACCGTTTGCCTTGTTTACCGCCGTCAAATCATATATACTGAATAATCGATTTTTATAGTGCAATTTTTTTTACGCACAGTTACGGAGGAATCATGTCACTCGATTGCGGAATCGTCGGCCTGCCGAATGTCGGTAAATCCACGATATTTACGGCGCTCACGGCGGCACCGGCCGCTGCCGAAAATTTTCCGTTTTGTACGATCGATCCGAACGTCGGCATTGTCGATTTGCCGGACGAGCGCCTCGCTTTTCTCGCAAGCGTTTTTCAGCCGAAAAAGGTTACGCCGACGTCGGTAAAGATCGTCGATATCGCAGGTCTTATTAAAGGCGCGGCTCAGGGAGAGGGGCTCGGCAATCAGTTTTTGGCGAATATTCGGGAGACGGCGTGCATCGCTCACGTCGTGCGCTGTTTTGACGATGCCGATATCATGCACGTCCGCGAAAATGCGAATACCGTCGTGCCGATCGACCCGAAAGGCGATATCGAAACGATCGATATGGAGCTCGCGTTTGCCGATTTGGATACGATAAAAAAGCGGCAGGAAAAAGTGACGAAGGCGAGCCGCGCGCTCGGAAAAGAGGAAGAAAAAAAATACGTGCATTGGACGAGCGCGGTTGCGAAGATCAAACCGTTGCTTGAAGCGGGAAAATGCGCGCGGCTCGCCCCGCTGACGCCGGAAGAAAAGGCGGCCGTGAGCGATATGTTTTTGCTTACGATGAAGCCGACGTTTTACGTCTGCAACGTCGCCGAAGACGCGATCGCTGCGGGTACGAACGACTACGTTGAAATCGTAAAAAAAATCGCCGCCGAAGAAAACGCGGAGACCGTCGTCATCTGCGGAAAGTTCGAATCCGATTTGGCGGAAATCAAAGACGAAAACGACCGTAAGGAATTTATGGAAGCCGCAGGCCTCAAAGAATCGGCGCTCGCAAATCTTGCGCGGACGGCGTACAAGCTCATGGGGCTGCGCACTTTTTTTACAGCGGGAAGCGACGACTGTCACGCATGGACGATCCGCGCAGGAGACACCGCTCCGAAAGCGGCGGGCGTCATACATACGGATTTCGAAAAGGGCTTTATCAAAGCGGAAGCTTATTCGATCGACGATTTGCGCACCTACGGTTCGGAAGCGAAGATCAAAGAAGCCGGGAAATACCGCATCGAGGGAAAAGATTACGTCGTGCAGGACGGCGACGTATTGTTTATTAAATTCAATACCGCCGGAAAATAATAATTATTAATTTAATAAAAGAAAACCGTACGAGGTTTTTTTAGGGAAAATATGGCCGACAATGCACTTGAAAAAATCGCGTATGAACTGTTTCATGCTTTCGATATAAGAATCGATACCGAACGGCTGAGCGATGAAACGGCGTCCCGTCTGTGCAATGCACAGGCGTGGTATTTTAGAGAATGCCTCGGCACCGACGAAATCGTTTTGTGCCGGGATACGCGTAAAAAAGGCGAGCACTTTTTGCAGCTCGCGATCGACACTTTTTCCGCGATGGGATTTCGCGTGTATACGAACGTGCTGCCCGTTTCGACGTGTCAGTTTTATTTCAGCTGTATGCAGCGCCCGAGCTGTGCGGGGATCATGTATACGGCATCGCACAATCCGAAAAATTATACCGGACAAAAAACGGTCGGACCGAACGTGAGACCCGTCGCCGAAAACGTCGGGCCGGAAGGCGGACTTGTCGCCGTCCGCGATGCGTTTTTAAAAGGAAAAACCGTTTCCGCAAAAGAGGGCGGCAGCGTTACGGTCATCGACGACGGCGACGCATACGTGCGCGCCTGTTCGGATTTGGCACAAATCGGAAAAGACGAACTTTCCGGTATATCCGTCGTCGCCGATTTTTTATCGGGCAGCGCGGGAAGCGAAGTGATGCGTGCATTCCGTTATGCGGGCATTTCGTGCGTTCCGCGAAACGTCGTTCCCGACGGCGATTTTCCGAGCGGCGCGCCGAACCCCATTATTAAAGATAATATCAAAGGTACGCTCGACTATATACGTGCGCATCCCTCGTCGGTCGATTTTTGCTTTTTATTCGACGGCGACGGCGACCGCGTCGATACGAGAAGCGGCGACGGTACGGAGATTTCGCCTTCCGTGATTATGACTTTTTTGTCTTCCGTGCTTACGTCGATCGTGCCGCATACGGGGGAAGCGCGGATCGGAATCGATTCGAAAGCGTCTCCCGTCGTTCATGCGGAATTGAAAAAGGCAGGCAACGATCCCCTGCTCGTTCCGAACGGCCATTCGCAGATAAAAGATATTTTGCTGCAAAAAAAAGCGATCGCGGCCGTCGAAGAGACGGCGCATTATTATCTGAATTTTCCGAACGGCGAAAGCACAGTTCCGATGGAAAGCACGCTGCTTTTCTGCCTTTTGTTTTTGAAACGCTGGAAAAATAATAAGGCGGAATTCGATGCGCTCATCGCCCGGCAAAACAGCGTGCTTCGCGAGCGCGAATGGGGTTATACCTATGCCGATGAAAAAGACCGAGACGATGCCCTCTCCTCGACCGAAAATCTTTTTACGGAACGTGGATACGTGCCGCTGAAAACGCTTGAAGACGGCTCTCCGCTCGGTACGACATTGTTAAAACGCGATTGGGACGGAGATAAGTGGTGCTGGATCGCACAGCGCGCGAGCCAAAGCGAAAAAGGCGTTGCCCGCTGGATGGTGACGTCTTCCGATGCCGATGAATTGCAATTAGCCGTTGCGGCGATAAACGAAGCGGCGCAAAAAAAATTGAATTGAATCGATGATTTTATTCGTTTGTGGGATATGGCGGCTGAAACGATGCGCTCCGGGGTGCTTTGCACGAAAGCGCCTCCGTTCGAAAAGCCGGCGAGCTCTATGAGCCGCTCGGGAACGGGATCCTATGGCTGAAACGCGCGCGCTCGATATCGCGATCCTCTGCAAAGTCGTCGACAACTACGGCGATGTCGGATTTGCATACCGCCTCGCGCACGCTCTTTCGGCGCTCGACGGCAGCGTACGCATTCGATTCGTCATCGATAACCTTGCGTCTTTCGCTTTACTTGTACCCGGCATCGACTCTTCTGCAGCGGTGCAGCAGTACGGAAATTGGACGGTTTTCGATTGGAACGCGGCAGATGCGTGTACCGCTTCTTTTTCGAAAACGATGCCGAAAATCGTTTTGCAGTGTTTTCAATGCCCCTATCCCGAATGGCTTGAAGCGATTTTATTCGACAAAAAAAATACCGCCGTCGTTCACGTCGTCAATATCGACTACCTTACGGCGGAAGATTACGCCGAAGAATTTCACTGCCTCAAGTCGCTCACGCGCTCGTCGCGCGTACAAAAAGTCAATTTTATGCCGGGCTTTACTTCAAAGACGGGAGGACTCATCCTCGACCGGAAGCCCGCGTACGTGCCGGCAAAAAAAAATCCCGATGAATTTTCGGTTTTGATATTCGGCTATATCCGCGATTACGCTCCCGTCGTCCGCGCCCTTTGTGCATTTGAAGCGGAAAAGCGAAAGTCGGACGAGCGCTTTAAGCTTTGTGCCTGCGCTGCTGCGGGGCAGGGGCAGGATGCGTTTATGAAAACATACGCGGATTCGAATGCGCATTTTGCTGCGGAACGGCTTCCGTTTTTAGCGCAAAGCGAATGGGATGATATGCTCTATACTATGGACGCGCTTTTTATACGCGGCGAAGATTCGCTTTTGCGTGCGTGCCTTTCGGGTATTCCCTTTGTGTGGCAGGCCTAC
>ERZ773014.2051-NODE-2051-length-12089-cov-5.229101_pt1 | contig 12089 bp, 12 predicted proteins | sample MGYA00580841_ERZ773014 | MGnify/ENA primary metagenome ERZ773014 (study PRJEB29015, sample SAMEA2737989) | human oral metagenome | biome: human oral; feature: human-associated habitat; material: dental | place: China | collected 2067 ...
GTCCTCCGATATGTGTAAGTCTGTTAAATAATGCCTCTCTTATTTCACCTGCTAAAACTTTTAACTCTTCTAAGCTGAACTTCTTTACATCATCTACTCCATTTATTCTTCTTATCAATTCGTACATATTTCTCCTAACTTTAAACTTAAATTTTTCCGATTACAAACCGGGCTTTTCTATTCCTCCAAAAAGTTCATATTCGGCCAAAGTTTTCTCACCACATCATTTGGATACTCATTATCTATAAACTGCTCTATTACATTTCTTGCCACAGGTTGTTTTTTTCTGCCGGTTGTCCTTATCATTACCATGGATGTTACTATACCGTTACATATAAAAAATGCCGTTATTATAAAGGCTAAAACAGTTCCTGTTACAGGAGGAATCTTTTCAATCGTTTTGGATAGCGGCGGATAAATAAATCTAAACCATACCAGTGCAACTATACCCCAAAAGAACATAAACAAAAGATTTGTTCTTCCGTCAATATTAAAAGGCATATATGAATAATCCCAAAACTTCATTCCAAAGAAGACTTCAGTAAATACCGAACATAGATACTCAAAAACACCTCCAAAAAAGAATCCTGAAATAAAAATAGATATATTATTCTGCCTTTTCACTCTTGAAAGCGCCACAGTAAGTATTACAGCACCCAGCCCCCATACAAGCTTATCTATATTTATACCGCTTGCAAAGATAACACCATGCTCTTCAAGAAGCTTGTCCGCATCTAAGATACCCTTTGAAGATTCTTCAAAATTCTCTTCTAAAAGACTTGGATAAAGTTTATAGATCTTTTTCCAAATGATTTTTGAAATCCATTCTCCAAACGAGTTTTTCCTTTTTGCAATATTGCTGCTTATACTTTGCATAGGATATTTTCTTGCAAATATATATACTGTTATCAATGCTGACAAAAGAAGCACAATAAGAACTGTTGCAATTATATTTACTATGATATCCGGTATCAATGATACCACAGAAAAGATTATCGGATGCAAAGTTTTTAAAAATACAAAACCTACGGCTACGACTATACATGAATTTATACAGCTTAGCTTTAAACTCCTGCCATATCTGTCTTTCTCAGATCTTATCTCTTTTTTTAATAAAAGCCTTTGCGAAAAAACAAGCCCAAGCTTTTCCAAAATAAGATAATCTATAAATGCCATCAAGAGCATTCCATAATAACTTACATTTTTACCGGATGATACTATAATCATTATAGTCATAAGTATTGCCGGCACTCCAAGTATCGGTATACCAAGCACTCCGGTACTGACATATTTTTGCTCCTTAAGACTGTAAATAGCTGTATTTATTATCCATGCCAAAATACCATATATAAAAAAATATATAATCAGATCAGCTCCTGTAAATAGTTTCATGCTACCCCTCTATATTCCATACTTTGATAAATCAACTCTGTTATCTTTCACCTCAATCCCCTCCGCCTCAAGCAGCTTTCTTTGTTCTCCCATTCCTCCAAAGGCGAACTCGGGAGCCAACTCACCTTTTGAATTTACCACTCTAAAACATGGGATATTATCAGGATCCGGATTTTTATGAAGTGCGTTCCCCACAGCCCTTGACATCTTTTTATTACCTGCCATTTCTGCAACCTTTGCATAGGTTGCCACATGGCCTTTAGGTATCCTTTTTACCGCCTCATAGATTCTTTTTGTGGGTGAATCTGTTACAAGGTCGTAGCTTTCCGCAATCATTCTTTTAATATCATCTTCTTTTACAGTACCGTCAAGTATAATGGTATTCCAATGTTCCTTATTTTGATGGTATCCCGGTATTACGGAAGCATAAGTACTTCTCCAAAAATCCCTCCACTCAGGGCTTACCTTTACATTTAAATTTATAAAACTTTCCTTTTCATATACACAAAGAAAGGTTTTCTTACTGTCTTTTATCCTGACAAGCTGCCACTTTGCTCTTCTAAACGGAGTATCCAAATATGTATTTTCAAATGATAAACCGAAATTACATGCCTCTTCCTTCGTTTTCATAATAATCCTCTCTTATATTATCAATATAAAGTAACGCCTTTTAATTCTAATATTAAAACATTTATGTCATGGTAAATTTCTCTTTTTAACAGGTATTTTCTAATTGCCTGAACTGTAAGCTTTTAAGAAAAATGCACCACATTATTTTTTTATCTTCAATCCTTTAAGATAATTCTTTTGCTCTGCACTGATACGATTACTTTCTATCGCTTTTTGAATAGACTTATTATGTGTCCAAGTATCCAACTTATTACCCTCAATAAATGGCAGTATGCTTTCATACTGCTTTGCAAGTGCAGTTGCAAAATACCATGCCGTCATCATATTTATATAATATTCCTCCGACCTTACAGCTGCCACCATTTCAGGATATTCCGTTTTAAAATCTTCATTCAAAAAATGTTCCATAAGCATACCTATACCAAATCTTACAGTATAGGTTTTATCCGACTTTAACCATTCATATATATGTGGAAGCAAATCATTGCGATATTTTTTAAATATCTTTGGTGAAAGCTGATCACAGGTAGCCCAATTATCCAAATAAGGCAAAAAATTTATTAATTCATCCATGCAAATATTAAAGTCTTTTATCTCTGAAATTATAAATGCATGAAGCTGATTTTCATCGAAATATTTATGCGGAAGAGAATGTAGAAACTCCTCCATTTCTTCTGATTTTATCAGCTTCTTTGCGTATTTTCTAAGTTCAGGAGTTCTAATCCCGATCATATCCTCTTTTTTTACTGTAGGAATAAGCTTACTGTTAAAATCTCTATACTCTATATCCTGCATTTTAAATAATTCATTTCTTATCTCATCCGAAATCATACCATCACTGTTTTAATCCTCTGTATTCTTTCTTTGTGGAGTATTCCATCCCTTTGCAAGGGTATCAAAATAATTCTCTTTCAAAAAACCTCCTATACTTTTATAAATCCCTGCCATATATAATAATATTCATGTTTTTTAAAATAAAATTCTATTAACTATATGGTAATTTTATTCTATCATATAAAACATAAATCCGAAATAAATTAATTTTTTTGGAAATAATATAAACATAGGAAGGGAATATATATGAACAAAGATAAATTACTTTTTATACTACCTATATTTTTGGTTGTAATCGCTTTATATCTTTCTTTAAACGGTTTTAAAAACCGTCAGGAGGTAAGTGAAGCAAAAAATACAAATAATATTGAATCAAATACAGAGGTACAGAATATGAAACAGCACGGTAAATACAAAGAAATCTATCTTGCAGGTGGATGTTTTTGGGGGCTTGAAGCCTATATGCAAAAGATAAACGGCATTGAAGATGCTGTAAGCGGTTATGCCAACGGAAAAACTGAAAATCCGGGATATCATGATTTACACTCAAGCGGTCATGCCGAAACTGTAAAGGTGGTATATGATCCCGAAATAATCAGTCTTGAGGATATACTGGCATATTATCTTAGAGTGGTGGATCCTGTAAGTATAAATAAACAGGGTAATGATACAGGTTCACAATATCGAAGCGGAATTTATTATACTGATAATAATGATAAGAAAATAATAGATATGGTTTTAAAAAATGAGCAGACAAAGCATGATGAACCTATTGCAATAGAGGTTCAAACATTAAAGCATTTTTATGATGCTGAGGAATATCATCAGGATTATCTTGCAAAAAATCCTACAGGCTATTGTCATATTGATCTCTCTCTTGCCGAAAAACCTCTGTCTGAAGATGAAAAAATAAAGTCTGATGACAAGAAGCCTATGATTGATGCTTCAAAATATCCGAGACCTTCCGATGAGGAGCTGAAAAAATCACTTACAGATATGCAATACAGTGTTGCTATTCAAAACAATACTGAAAGAGCATTTTCAAATGAATACTGGAACAATTTTGAAAAAGGTATATATGTAGATATCACAACAAAGGAACCTCTCTTTTCCTCTACCGATAAATTTGAATCAGGATGCGGCTGGCCGAGTTTTTCTAAACCTATTGATAAAGATGTGGTAAAATATAATGAAGACAACAGCTTTAATATGACAAGAACCGAAGTAAGAAGCAGAAGCGGAGACGCACATTTAGGTCATGTTTTTGATGACGGTCCGAAAGAACTTGGAGGAAAAAGATACTGTATCAACAGCGCTTCTCTCGAATTTATTCCATACTCACAGATGGATGAAAGAGGTTATGGCTATTTAAAGTACTTAGTTGAATAATATTGCAAATTATGGAGAGATGATGTATAAGCTGCTTATAGTTGATGACGAACCGATAATCAGGCGAGGGATTAAAACCCTCGCCATATTGTCTGAAATAGGTATAGATGAGATATTCGAAGCCGGCAATGCTGATAAATGCCTAGAGATAGTAGATAAAGAGTATATTGATATTATAATGCTTGATATAAATATGCCAAATACCGACGGGCTTACTCTTGCCAAAATGCTTAAAGAAAAAAACAAAAAGATCTCAATTATTATGATTACAGGTTATGACTATTTTGAATATATGCAAACCGCAATCAGAATCGGAGTCGATGATTACCTTTTAAAGCCTGTAAACAAAACAGATATAGAACTTGTTCTCAGGCGAATAATAGATAAGATAAAAACAAATATAGTTAAGGATAAGCTTATGGAGCTTCATTTAGAATATGAGAATATATCCTATGACAATTCAAGCTTTAAAGCTGTAAAGGAATATATGAAAAAAAATATTTTTGACTCTAAGCTTTCACTCGGACTTATGGCTGAAGAACTCGGTTTTAACAGCAGCTATCTAAGCGGCATAATAAAGCAGATCTATGGTATACCTTTTCAGGAATATGTAGGTATTAAAAGGATGGAGCAGGCAAAAATACTCTGTCTCTCCACCGACATGAAAAATTATGAGATAGCGGAAAAAATAGGATATGATGATGTAAATTATTTTACAAATAAATTTAAAAAAACTTTCGGCATTACTCCAAAGCAGTTTAAACAGGGGATAAAATTAAATGAAAACTGAATTAAATTTTTTTTCAAAGCTTCATGTAAGGATTTCCCTTACATTTTTATTGTTTTCTCTGTCTATAATACTTCTGCTCTCAGGCAGTATATATCATTTTACATCAGATATGCTGATTAAAAATGATATAGTGCGTACAAGAACCATGGTAAATCAAACAGGTGAGTATATATCCTCTTACCTTAAAAAACTTGGAGATTTCAGCAATATTATTGCAGAACATAAGGATATAAAATCCGCTCTTGCTAAATCTTCTCCCGAAGCTTTGGAGTCCATTTCATCACTTATACACCTTGCAAAAGAAGTTGATAAAAATATAAGCGCCGTGGCTGTTATTTCTAAAAACGGCTTTGCAATTACAAGTGACAGTGATATGAGTATTACGCTTTCAGAAGATATGATGGATGAAGAATGGTATAAAAAAGCCCTTGCATCAAATCGCATGCCTATGCTTTCAAAAACAGGACACAGTGCATTTGCATCGGATAAAGGAGCATGGACAATCTCAGTATACAGAGAAATTACAGGGCAGAATAATGAACATCTTGGGGTAGTACTTATTGATATTTCCTATAATTTTATAGAAGATTATATCAAAAATCTTGATCTCGGAAAAAGCGGTTATGTATATATAATGTCTGAAACAGGTGATATTATCTATCATCCTAATGAAGATATATTTAATGATACTAAAAAAAGTGAAGAGCTTAAATCTCTTATGGACGGCGATATAACAGACGGTAAGGTGGTTTATGAGGGTATAATAAATAATTCATCCTGGAAACTTTTTGGAGTTGCATCTTCGGATAATCTAAAAATACTCCAAAAAAATCTAACCAAAAATATTCTTATTTTGTCCTGTATCCTTATAATACTAAGTTTATTTATAGGTATAATAGCCTCTAAAATACTAAGTGAACCTATTACACGCCTTAAGATTGCCATGATAGATATGGATAAAAAATGGACTCATATAAAAATATCCACGGATATAACTGAAGTGTCGGAGCTTGAAAATGAATACAACAGACTTATTGACAGAATAAAAGCTCTTACAGAGAATATAACAAAAGAGGAAAAGGCAAGAAGAGTTTTTGAACTTAAAATGTTACAAAGTCAAATAAATCCTCATTTTTTATATAATACTCTGGATACAATACTCTGGCTTTCGGAACTAAATGAAAATGAAGCGGTAATTAAAGTTACTTCCGCCCTTGGTAAGCTTTTAAGATTTTCCTTAAGTACCGATCTTGATTTTGTCAGCATTAAGGATGAAATCGAGCATGTAAAAAATTATCTTGAAATACAAAAAATCAGATATGAGGATATGCTTGTATATGAAATAGATTCTATTGATAATTTAAAGGATGCTTTTATCCCCAAACTTATTATTCAGCCTATAGTTGAAAATGCAATATATCACGGACTTCGCCCAAATGGTGGGGGCAAGATAAATATCTCTTTTGAAAGCTTTGATAATGATATTATTATAATCGTATCTGATAATGGTAAAGGTTTTGATACCAAAAAGCTAAAAGAAGACAGTCCTTCCGATAATAAAATTTATCTGGGCGGCATAGGGATTAAAAATGTTGACCACAGAATCAAACTTCTTTGCGGCGATAATTATGGCATAAGCATAAAGTCTGCACCGGGTATGGGAACAAAGGTCATTATAAAACTTAGAGAAAAGAGCTCATAATAACAGGTCGGAGGATTTTCCCCGACCTATTATTTATAAAAATTATTTTTCCTTTTCAAATTTAACTTCTACTTCTTTTCCAAAAAACGCCAATCCAATTTTCAAAATATTATCAATTCCAGCATTTTTTAGTACTGAAGAATATTTCTTTTCCTCAATTTGTTTTAATGCAATATCACATTCTTTTTCTAACTCTTTTTGAATTTCATTTTCATTCAATTTTTGAAAAGAATTTACAATTTTCAATTCTAAAATAATTCCTTCTTTTCTTTTTTCAAGATTTTTTGGCTTCAAAAGCAAATCATATCTACCTTTTCCAGCAAAATTATTGGAAGAAATTTCATATTCATTTTTTAGCATTATAACTAATCCCAACATAAATCCGTGATAAAATTGTTCCTTGTAAATTCCGCCTACATCAAATATTCCAACATTTTCCAATAAAATTTTTCTTAATTCCTTCTTAAAGGTTTCAATATCTCCATTTTTCAAGGAATATACCATATTATAAAAGCTGTTATAATTCTCAAAATATACTTCTATAAACATTTTTGAAAACATTTTTAATATTTCTTCATTCGGAATTTTCAAATAAACTTGTTCCTCATCATCCTGAACTTCTTCTGCTAATGTCAAATAACCGCTATGAAAAAACAAATTCCATATATTTTCTTCATAATTTGCTTCCAAGTTTGCAAAAGTCATATTCTCATCTATTCTTCTTAAAATGGATTTTTTATTCAAAAGTTTTGAAAAATCATCAAAAATCTCATTTTTCAGTTTTTTTAAATATAATTTTATCAATTCATTTCCACTCGTATTTACCCAGTACGGCTTTAATTTTTCATCATTCAGAAAATTAATAATCGACCACGGATTATAAACTTTTATATCTCCAAACAAATATCCATTGTACCACTTCTGAACATCTTGCAATTCAAACTCCAAATCAAAATCTTTAAGAGCCTTTTCAATTTCACTTTCCGTAATCCCAAAATATTCTGTAAATCTATTGTCTAAAATTGTATGAACTCTTAGATTATTCAATCCAGAAAATATATTTTCCTTTGCAACTCTTAAAATTCCAGTCATAATTCCCATTTCGAGATAATTATTATCCTTTAGGACAACTCCATAAAATGTTTTAAAAAAGCTAATTGCTTCTTGATAATAGCCTTTCACGTATGAATCAATTATCGGCTGATCATACTCATCTATTAGCACTACCACTTTTCGTCCATAATATTCATATAGATATTTTGTTAAATCCAGCAAGGATAATTTCCATGTTGCTTCAGTTGCTCTGTTAAATAAAATTGAATCGTATTTTTCTTTTTTTCTCGCACTTAAATTTTCCTTTACAAATTCAAATTCATCATATAAATCCGAAATTGTATTTTTTATCATCTCAAACCCATTTCCCCAGCTACTTTCATCATAATTCCTAAATGAAATCGAAATAACTGGAGCTGTCCCCTGCTTTTCAAAATACTCATTTTCAGAAATTTTTAAATTCTCAAACAGCTTTTTATTTTCATTTTTATTTTCAATATCAAAAAAATATTTTATCATCGACATATTAAGTGTTTTTCCAAATCTTCTCGGACGTGTAAATAGCTTAATTTTAGACACTTCCTCAAATAAATTCCCAATAAATTCTGTTTTATCAAAATAATAATATCCGTCTTCTATTATTTCCTTAAAATTTGATATTCCTATCGGCAACTTTTTCTTCATCTAACATTCCTCCCTTTTTACAAATTATTAAAAATTTTTTTATTTTTATATATTCAAAAAAGTATCTGTACCATTTCTGCACAAACACTTTTCCTTAAAATAAATCTATTTATAAATAAATAGCAAAATTTCCCTAAGCAGTTTGCAAGCTAATGCTGTAGATTGTCCAGACTGATCGTAAACAGGCGATAATTCGTTCATATCAAGTCCAACAATATTTAACTGCGAAATTTTTTCTATTGCCTTATGAAGTTCCACAAAAGTAACTCCTCCAGCTTCAGGCGTTCCAGTTCCAGGAAATTCCGACGGATCAAGCACATCTAAGTCCAATGTAAAATAGACAGGTTTCCCTTTTAATTTTTCCACAGCTTCATCAAGTCCGTCAAAATTAAATTTTGTTGTGTGAAGATGTTCCTTTGCAAATTTCCATTCATCTCTTTCACCACTTCTTATTCCAAACTGAAAAATTCTGTCATCTCCAACAATGTCCCAACATCTTCTAATTACAGAAGCATGTGAATAATACTGCCCTAAATACTCATCTCTCAAATCTGTATGTGCGTCAAACTGTATAATATGCAAATCTGGATATTTTTCAGCAACCGCTCTCACAGCTCCCAATGTAACAGAATGCTCTCCACCAATCATAAACGGAATTTTCCCATCCTTCAAAATTTTTGCCGTTTCATCTTGAATATCCTGCAGCGTACTTTCCGAATTTCCAAACGAAAGCTCCAAATCTCCCCCATCAAAAACATTTATATCTTCCAAATCCTTATCCTGATAAGGACTATAAGTTTCTATCCCAAAACTCTCATTTCTCATAACCGCCGAAGCAAACCTAGTCCCTGGCCTAAATGAAGTTGTGCTGTCAAACGGTGCTCCAAAAATAACTATTTTACTCTCCTTATACTCATTATCGCAGCCTATAAACGTATGTATATTCTTATTTTTCATAATCAATTCTCCTTCTTATTTTTTCTGCTTTTTGACAAGAAATCTTGACCCGCTAAATTTTTATATCCTTTTCTTTTTTAATTCTATTTTATGCTACTCATTTATCAATTCTTTCACATAATTTGGCAACGCAAACGCTCCTTTATGCAATTCCGTATTATAATATCTAGTTTTTATCCCAAACTTATTCCATTCATCATCCTTCAAGTCTTTTACAGGATTATATTTTTTTGAAGCAAATCCAAATAGCCAATGTCCTGACGGATATGTCGGTATATGCAGCTGATAAACTGTTGCAAATGGAAAAACTGCTCTTAACTGTTTATTTGCTCTTGCTGTTGCTTTAGCATCTGCCTCATAATATGGGCTTTCGTGCTGATTCACAAGAATTCCGTCTTCTTTTAATGCATTAAAGCAGTTTCCATAAAATTCTCTTGTAAATAAATCTTCTCCAGGCCCAAACGGATCTGTCGAATCCACAATTACAATATCATATTCATTTGCCTTGGAACGTACAAATTTCAATCCATCCTCATAATAAATATGAACTCTCTTATCATCCAGCTTATTCGCCGTCTTAGGCAAATATTCACGGCAAAGATCGACAACCATCTTGTCAATTTCCACCATATCAATTCTCTCAATATGTTCATATTTTACAAGTTCACGAACAGTACCTCCATCTCCAGCACCAATTACCAATATTTTCTTAGCCTTAGGATTTACAGCCATAGGAACGTGAGTTATCATCTCATGGTAAATAAACTCATCCTTTTCTGTCAGCATCATAAATCCATCCAGCGTCAAAAACCGCCCAAATTCCTGTGACTCAAAAATATCAATCCGCTGAAAATCACTTTTCACACTAACCAATTGCTTATCAACCTTTATAGAAAATCGAACATTTTTCGTATGTTCTTCTGTATACCATAATTCCATCTGCTACACTCCTTTCGATTTGTATTACCTGTTTTTTATAAAAATCTTACAATAAAAAATATCTAGTATTTTATTTTCAATGTTTCTTACTTTGAAACTTTTTTAATTCCTCAATTTTTCTATTTTTTATAATTTTATTCTATTTTCTTACATTTATTAAACGTTTCTCAAATAATTTTCCTTAACCTTAACCCTATTTAACCATCCCGTCAAAAAATCATTCTGAGTCGCATCCTTTTTAGCAAGAGATTTGTAGTATTCACGCTGCAAACTATGATAAACAGACAAAAATTTAGCTGGATTAACTTCATTCAAATATTTTAATGTCTGAGGTCCAATTGCCCCATCCACACTCACAACATTTTTACCGTAAACCTTATTCACAGCCTCCTGAGCCTTTTTAATTCCATATCTTCCAGCATTTACTGAAAAATCAAATATGCTTAGTGCCACTTTATCATTTTTCACTTGATCCAATTTTCTAGCCTTATAATATTTTTCCTCATAAATTTTCTGTGCCATTGCTTTTGTTAAATCTTTCATGCTACCTTTGTATCCACATTCTCTGGCTCTTTCCTTAGTAATGCCATATTTTGTTTCGCCGCCTTTATCATTCTTATCATTAGAGTAGCTTCCTTCAACTAGCAAAATATAATTAAAAAATTTCAAAAATCTGCTATCAGCCATTTTTATTCCCTTCTTTCTTTTTATTCCTCTATTACTTTCTTAAATTCTTCATCTGTTGAAAGAACTGTCATATATTTACTGGAAAATATTTGATTGTTATCTTTTGGTAATGTTAATTTCACTAAAGTATTATTTTTGTCTTTACATATAATAATTCCTAAAGTTTCATTTTCATCTGGAAGTTTTACATATCTGTCATAATAATTTTATTGCTTCTTTATTTCTACTTAAAACCAACCTTTCATATAAAGCCGAATTTATCTGTCTTTTCAGTTCTCTTAAACTCCAATTATTTTGACTTGCTTATATTTCATAAAAATTTCTTTCTTCAATATTATCAATTCTCATTAGAACAAGATAATGAGACCAGTTTAATTTGAATTCCGCAGACAGTGTCTGCGATTTTGAATATTTAATATAAAACATTCTCATTTGTTCTAAATTTCTTTCTGAAAACCCTTTTCCAAATTTCTTCAATAATTTTTCAGACAACTCTTTTATTAAATTTTTACCATATTCAGCCCTTTCATTCCCATTCTGTTCTTCTTCCACAAACCATTTTCCAATCAAATAATAAGTTTTTGTCATTGTAGAATTTACACTAGAAATTATACTCTCTCTAGATTTATTCAATAAATTACATATTTCTTCATAAATATCTTTTTTTATCTCAATTTTCATAATCCTCTACTTTATTCTCTACTCCAAAACAACATTTATCTTCTCAACATACATATCCTCAGTTCCTGTAAGCAAACATCCCTTTTCTTTCGCATATTCAATATAGCTTATAATTTCCTCTGTAATTCGCTCCCCTGGTGCTAATATCGGTATCCCTGGCGGATAAGCCATAACAAATTCCCCACTTATTTTACCAGCACTTTCCTTTATGGGAATCATTTCCTTTTCTGAATAAAAGGCTTTTTGTGGTGGAAGCACAACATCAGGATTTATATATTCGTGATCAAACATTCCTGTAGAGTCTTTTGAGTAAAGCCGTTTAATTTCTGCAAGCGAAGATATTAGCCGTTC
>ERZ773014.2058-NODE-2058-length-12074-cov-4.466428_pt1 | contig 12074 bp, 14 predicted proteins | sample MGYA00580841_ERZ773014 | MGnify/ENA primary metagenome ERZ773014 (study PRJEB29015, sample SAMEA2737989) | human oral metagenome | biome: human oral; feature: human-associated habitat; material: dental | place: China | collected 2067 ...
CTGCGCGTTTTACAAAGCGGACAGCACCATCGTCTTTGATTATTACAACACTTTTCTTTACAAGATTATTAACTTTTCGTATCATTACTAGTTCTCCTTTATTGTTATATACGGATTATATAGCGTCCTAAATCCTTTACCGCAGAGTTCTTTAGTTAATGACTGACTATCTATCTTTGTTGATTGATCAATCAAGGAAAGCTTTTTTCTCTCTATAAATAGCACCGAAGAGCATACATCTTTAAGATTATATTTCGAGGTTAAGTAAATGTGTTTCGTAAATGACCGTCTACTCAACTCCTGCATAAATTTCACGATTTTTTCATCTAAAATAGGCTTTAAATTTTCTACAACTTGACTCTCATCATATATTCGTGGAACTACAGCGCCAATGTCTTCTCTAAATATATCACCTAATAAACTATAATCTCCAGAATAATCAACTGAAGAGTTTGAAAATATTATTACATCTGAAGTTTCTCTACTCAAAACATTACCAACACTATCATCCCTACTAAATAATATATTATTTACAGTGACATCTTGTTGAGAAGGGCTAGAATATCGCATACACCACTGAGCACCATATAAAGAATCTCGTACTACCTCGGCCTCCATATGACGCTTTTTAACATCATCCGTTAAAGCTTTTTTTTGAGCACCAATAACATAAGGTTTTGCTTCTAGGTTTCCTGCTGTAGAATTATTATGAACACGCCAATAATAAAGAATCTTCGGTATATGAGCAATCTGACTTGATTTTAGTGTTCGCGTTGCCCTCAAAAATAATTCCCAGTCCTGAGTTCCGTTGTATGCGCCGTCTTCACCTCCCAGTTCTATTAGAAAATCGCGCTGAATTATAGCAAAATGTGTAATATAGTTTATTGATCGCAAAAAATCAATATTCCAATCAGGCTTAAAAAATGGCTGATACTGTCGCCCTTTCTCATCAAGCTTAATCTCATCAGTATATATAAATTTTACGCCAGGCAATTCATTTATCTTATTAACAACCAATAGAAGAGCATCTTTATGTAGCATGTCATCATGATCTAATAACCCTATATATTCACCATTAGCTTTATTAACACCATAATTTGTTGCCCCTGCTATGTGTCGATTAGTTTTTAGAAAAAAAGGCTTTATTTTCGTATTGTTTTTTGCAATCTTTCTAATCTCATGTTTTATATCATCATTAGGTGAGGCATCATCAACAATAATCAATTCCCAATTATCATAAGATTGGCCTTCAACTGATTTAATCATATCCCTCAAGTATTTAACTGGGGTATTGTACGTCGGAACAATAATAGAGATAAGAGGTTGTTTGTCTATTTTTTTATTTATAGGCTGACTGTGCGTTTGTCTATTTTCCCATTTTTCATAGATTTTTCTCTGTTGCGTATCAAGATATCTCCTGTACGGCACCATTATTAGTAATATAAAATTATAAAGGTATCTCCTGCGCTTTATGATATTTTTTAAATAATTCAGCATCCCTCTATTTCCACGTATGGTCTAATTTAGTAACACCACCCCAACGCCCACTTTCATAATCCCGTTGAACTGAAAAATGAGGACCTTCTTCTATAAAAGCTATAGTGTCTATATCTCTTTTTCCAGCTAAGCCAGCTTTTATAAAATAATCCCCCTCATTAAGATTCAACTTAACTGTATACTCTGCTTTGTTTTTGTGCTTAATTTTATATTGATCCTGATAGGTATTAGGGCCAAATACATATTCTCCATTTTCTCTAAATATAGCAACTCCGATATTCTTTACGTTAGGCTGCTCCCAAGATAATTTAATTGTAATCTGTTCATTATACTTAAAGGAATTATTCTCTTTACCTTGACTATCGTATATGCGTACATCAAAAGGTGCGGATGATCGATTAAAATTATGTGTTTTTGCGTGTTCTAATTGATTACTCATACTATATGCAGCCGCAACTATATGAGGTTTTCCTTGTATCTTTACCTTACCATCCTCTATTAGTACAGCTTTATTACAAAAACGCTCTACGGCCCCCATATCGTGAGTCACTAATATGACAGTTTTCTTTTCACGCTTTAATTTATCAAAATAAGCATAGCATTTTTTCTGAAATGCCTCATCGCCAACTGCCAGAACCTCATCAAGCATTAAAATGTCGCCCTTAGCTTTTATCGCAATAGAGAATGCTAGGCGAACTTGCATACCACTTGAATAATTCTTCAACCTCTCTTCCATAAAATTATGCATTTCAGCAAAATCGACAATATCATCATACATTTCATCAACTTCTTTTCGACTGAACCCTAAAAGTGCACCATTCAAATATACATTATCCCTGCCGGACAATTCAGGATTAAATCCAACGCCCAATTCGATAAACGGAACTAATTTACCCTTTGTGTATACATGACCTTTATTAGGCGTATATATACCTGCTATTAATTTCAATAGGGTACTTTTACCAGACCCATTTTTACCAACTATTCCAAAAAAATCACCTTCTTCAACATTGAAAGAAACATTTTTTAGCGGAGTAAAGTCTCTATAGCCTTTTTTTCTTAATAAAAAGCCTACAACTTTCTGCTTAAACATATTCACTGCCTCAATTGGAATTCTGAAAGTTTTAGTTACCCCAACAATTTTAACTACATTATTTTTTGTCATTGGTTATATGTCCTCCGCAAAATACCGTGATTTTTTAGAAAAATAATAAACTCCAAATATTACTGTAATTAGTATTATTAGCCACGGTATTATGATGCGCCAATCATGAATTAAATCAGTTGCCCTAATAATCGAACCGTCTTGATTTATTAATGCATACCTAGCATCTTGAATAATTTGCGTTACTGGATTAATAAAAAGTAGTTCTGCCGCTACACGACTGCGTTCTAGCGCCATTTGTAAAGGGTAAATAATCGGAGCTGCATAAAAAGCTGCCTGCAGAAAGATCTCCCAGATATAGCTGGTATCGCGATATTTCACATTAAATACAGACAACAACAATGCTATGCCTAAAGAAAATATATATAACTCGACAATAAGAGGAATAATCCATAGTGCCGAGAAAGAAAGTTTTACGCCATTTAGTAGAATAAAGACTAGAACTACTCCTAGATTAATAAATAGATTAATTAAAGATGATACCGTTCCTGATATTACAATAATATACTTAGGAAAATTCAACTTTCTGATTAAATCACCCCTATTAACAATAGACCCTAGCCCATTACTTGTCGCTTCCGTAAAGAATGACCACAGAACAATACCTAACAGCATTGTTACGGGAAAATGAGGTATTCCTCTATCTAACCTTAGTATGTGTACAAAAACAACATATAGGATAGCAAACAGAAAAAGTGGTTTTAGTACGCTCCATAAGTAGCCTAAAACCGAGCCCTGATACCTTAGTTTAAAATCAGTTACAATAAGTTCTCTTAATAATATAAGGTTTTGACGACCTAGAAAGTTTATAGGTTTCCACATCACTATTCTAGTATATAATAGTTAGTGTATTATGAATAGACTTGCAATTATAGTTCTTAACTGGAACGGATCCGACGACGCCATAGAATGCATTGATTCATTAATAAAACAAACCTTAAAACCTACTATTGTTATAGTAGATAATAATAGTAGCGATAATTCTGTTTCCGTATTTGAGAAATATATATCGTCACATAAAAAAGAACAGATTGTTTTACTCAAAAACTCAGATAATCTAGGATTCGCGGGAGGAATTAATACAGGATTAATCTACGCCCTAAAAAATAACTTTGAATATATTGGCGTACTTAATCCAGACGCAGTCGCTGATAAAAATTGGTGTCAAACACTCATTGATGAACTATCGAGTCATCCAAAATGTGGCATTACAACTGGAATTTTACAGCGCCGCAACAGTAAGAATCTCGATACAACTGGCGATTTTTATACCACCTGGGGTCTACCTGGACCAAGAAACCGCGATGAGCCTGTTGAAAATGCGCCGAGTAAGCCTGGCGAAGTTTTTGGCGCAACTGGCGGCGGAGCGATTTATCGTGCAGCAATCTTTGACGATATAGATATGTTCGACGAGGATTTTTTCATGTACTATGAAGATGTCGATCTGAGTTTTCGCGCCCAGTTGGCTGACTGGAAAGTCCGCTTCACTCCTAAAGCCATCGCTTATCACAAGGTTGGCGCCAGCAGCAAAAAAGTGCCTGGTCTCGCCGTTTATAATACCTTCAAAAACTTGCCATTGGTCTTTATTAAAAACGTTCCAGGGAAGTTATTTTGGTATATTGGCCTGCGTTTTTTCCTGACATATTGGCTAATTTTTGCTAGCGCCATCCGCCACGGTAGTGGCTGGCCAGCACTAAAGGGTGTAATAGCTTCAATTATTCGTAAACCCGCTGCTTACAAAAAACGCCTAACTATTCAAAAGAACCGCAAAGTCTCCGTCGACTATATCCGCGACATTATCCACAAAGGGCCATTACCCAACCAAACCGGACTGCTGAAATTTAAGCGCTTTTTCAGGATAAAATAATATTCTTAGCAAAATGAAATCAATCACCCTCCTCGTCCCTGTATATAATGAAAAGTCTGTTCTTCCGCAGCTTTTTAGCAGACTGGATGAGTTTGCAAAATCTACTCCCAATTACCAATTTGAATTTCTATTCATCAATGATGGCAGTGTCGATGAATCTTTATCTATTATTACCGATCAAGCTCAGAAAGATACACGCATCAGCTACATCAATCTGTCGCGCAACTTCGGTAAAGAAATAGCGATGATTGCCGGAATTGACCACGCCGAAGGTGATGCTGCCGTGATTATTGATGCCGATTTACAAGATCCGCCAGAATTAATAAAAGAGATGATTAACTATTGGGAAGATGGTTATGACGACGTCTATGCTCGCCGCAGCAGTCGACAAGGTGAAACGTGGCTAAAAAAGAAAACCAGTCAGTTGTATTATAGAATCCTCCAGAAATCGACCAGTATCCCTATTCAGGTTGATACCGGCGATTTTCGCTTGCTGGATCGGCGCTGCATCGAGGCCTTGCGGAAATTTCGCGAATCTCAGCGCAATACTAAAGCAATTTTCAGCTGGATTGGCTATAAGAAAAAGGAGATTTTTTACGATCGCGACCCCAGACTGGCTGGCCAGACTAAATGGAATTATCGCAAATTAATTAACCTAGCCATTGATGGTATTACTAGTTTCACCACCGCGCCACTACGGATGGCTACTATTTTTGGGTTTATCATTTCCTTTGTTGCCTTCTGCTGGATTATCTATCTTTTAGTTCGCCCTTTGTTCGGAGTTCCGACTGGCGCCGGCTATTCTTCCTTAATGGCAGTTATTCTATTCTTAGGCGGCGTTCAGTTATTATCATTAGGAATAATTGGCGAATATGTCGGCCGGATATTTATTGAGACTAAAAATCGACCGCTATATTTAATTGAGGAATATCATGCAGGAAATCGCAAAAAAGCACGCCGATAAACTACGTTTGACTATTGTCGGCAGTATCAATACGGTGATTGATTTCAGTATTCTCTTTACCTTAACTACACTCTTTAATATACCGAAAGAATTGGCTAATTTTATATCAACTTTTGTTGCCTTTTTGTTCTCTTTCTTTGCCAATAAGAAATACACTTTCAAATCAACGTCTAAGAATCTAAAAAAACAGTTTCTACTATTTACTATCGTCACGCTATTTGGTTTGTGGGTTATTCAAACGATTATTATTGCTGCCATCACGCCAATATTTACCAATCTCGGCGCAAATAAAGCAACTGCGCTACTTATTAGTAAGCTACTTGCTACTATCGTTAGTCTTATTTGGAATTATACTCTCTATTCCAGAGTAGTTTTCAAAAAACCTAAGAACTCTTCTGACTAATAATCAGCTGACGATCCCGACCTTCACCTTCAGAGTGCGTCTCAATGTCGCTATATTCGCTCGCTAAATGGTGTACCGTCCAACGATCAGCCGCGTTCAAATTGACAATCTTTGACTCGCCAGTCCGGCGAACTTCCTCAATCCAGCCACGTGCTTTTTCAATAATTTTCTCAGCATGCTGCTTTTTATAGTCGGCAATATCCAAATTCACCCGAACAGTCGAAGCTTTTTTATGATGAAGCGCCGTCGATAAAAGGGTCTGGATGCTGCGCAAAGTTTCCGCACCCCTACCAATCAAGATACTACTTCGTTCGCTACGCGGAATTGAAGCTATAATAATTCCATCCTCAATTTTTACAGCAACTTCCAGATTTAAATCAAAAAATGTTAATAAATCTTCCAGATATTTTTTTACAAATTCAATAGTTTCGATTTGATCCATATTTCCTCCTTAACCTTTAGCCTTGATCCGCGTTATTCGCGCTTCTGCTGCCTGTTTAGCGCGTTTTTTAGTCTTGGCTGACGCTATAGACTTTTGAGAGGCTGTCTTTTTATTTGCAACTTCTTCCATCTCCAAAGAGTCTTGTTTAAGAATAATATGATTCTGTAAATATCCTACTGCACTAGCGGTTGCCAAATAAAGAGCTAAAGCTGCTGGTAGATATATAGTCACCATAAACATCATTAGCGGCATAAATTTCATCATCTTTCGAGTCATAATAGCATTCACTTCTGACTGATCAGCTTCTTTACCGCCACCAGCCTCAGCCAAAATGTCTCGTAATTTACGCTTGCTGTCCGACTGTGGAGATAGTTGCTTTGAGGTCAAATATTGCAAATAAGCAGCAACTCCCGCCAGAACTAATAGCCCAATAATAACTCCATCTTTCGACACAGCGTGCTGAGTTAAGTCTATAATACCTAAGAAGTTCTGATTGAACTGGTCTGGATTATTAACCAGATTATTAGCTACTGGAAGATTTTTTACAAAATCATAAACATATTTACCTAGATCAGCACGACTAGAAACGAAAATCTGCACCACGCGGTACATCGCAATCAAAATCGGTAATTGAATAATCAAAATACCTATAGAACCAAATGCGCTTATATTATGTTTTTTATATAGCTCCATCATCGCCAAATTACGCATCTGCGGATTTTTGGCATATTGTTTTTTAATCTTAGCCAGCTCAGGCTGCATCTTGCGCATTGCCTTTGCTTGATGAAGCTGTTTCTTAATCAATGGCCATAGTAATAACCTTACTAAAATCGTAAAGACAATAATACTAATACCAAAATCTGGAATTAGACTATAGATAGCCATCAACAGATTAAGAATCGGCCTAACAATAAACTCATCAAAAAAACTCATATCCTGATTATAGCAAAAATACTACTATTTATACAGTTTTGCCTGAGAAAGGATATTTTTTATGACTTGTTTTAAATCCTTATGTGGCATCAATAACACTTCTGCTGAAAATATAATAATAGCAACGTCTTGATCATTTTTTAGATATGGCAGTTCTAGGCGAATAATTTCATAAACCCGTCGACGTATTCTGTTCCGCCGCACTGCTGATTTTAAAACCTTTTTACTCACAACTACCGCGAATCTACTATGACTGCGGTATGGATTTTTCACATATTTTACAGTAGCTATAGAAGAACGAGCCGCTTGTCCATTTTTATAGACAAATTTCAGACTACCATGACCGTGAAAACGATTACATTGTTGTAACATATTTTACAATTATATCAAAAAATCCCGCCTACATCGACGGGATCTTTTATTCGCTAGATTAAATAGCAATTTTAGCACGACCCTTCAAACGGCGTCGCTTCAAGACCATCCTACCGGCCTTAGTAGAAACTCGCGCTCTAAAACCGTGCGTCCTTGCACGATGTCGAGTGTGTGGTTGAAATGTTCGCTTTGGCATATCAAGAAATAGTATATATTTTTTTAGCATTTTTTGCAAGTCACTATCCACTTTTCCACTACCATGGCTAATTTTTCCACAGTTTTAACAGATGTATTTTTTAATTGTGGAAAACTCCACCCCTGTTTTCCTTTACATTACAGTTTCCGGAATTGTACTTGTGGAAAACTCTTAATATTTGCTATAGTAAAGATAGTTAAAGAATTTGAGGGAGTAAGTTTTCGTGGATAGTCATGCAGTTTGGCAGGGTGTATTAGGTGAAATTGAAGTAACTGTATCGTCATCATCTTTTACGGCGTGGTTTAAAAACACGAAACTAGAAATAATATCAGATAAAGAAATCTCAATAATTGCCCCAAATATTTTTGCTCGCACTCAACTCGAAAAGCGTTTTCACCCACAAATACTTGAAGCTTTATCTCATAACGGAATAAATTCTCCATCAATCTCCTACCACGTTGAATCCAGCAATAAAAAGCCTCGTATTAACCGTGAAATCACTAAAACTGAGAGCCAGGAATCGTCAGCTCCGCTCATCTTACCATCAAAAAAATCTCACGCCAGTAATCTAAATCCTCGCTACACATTTGATAATTTTATCGTTGGTTCTAGTAATGACTTAGCTTACGCTGCCTGTCAGGCTGTCGCCTCTCATCCCGGGGAAAAATATAACCCGCTTTATTTGTATGGTGGCTCTGGACTTGGTAAAACTCACTTAATGCAAGCGGTTGGTAATGAAATAATTAGAAAACAACCATCCGCCCGCGTACTATATATCACCACAGAAACTTTTGTGAATGAATTCCTTGACTCAATTCGCTTTAAGAAAAAGGGTTTTTCGGATAAGTACCGCAATGTTGATGTCCTAATCGTTGATGATATGCAATTTATCGCCGGCAAAGAAAAAACTCAGGATGAATTCTTCCATACGTTTAATGACCTTCATCAGAACAACAAACAGATAATTATTAGCTCCGATAAACCACCGAAGAGTATTCCGACTTTAACTGATCGTTTACGTAGTCGCTTCGAATGGGGTATGGCAATTGATATTCAGATGCCAGATTATGAGACTCGTTGCGCCATAATCAAAGCGAAGGCTGAGCTCAGTAATACCGAATTAGATTCTGATGTCGTAGAATACTTAGCAACTAATTTTAAAACAAACATTCGCGAATTAGAGGGCGCATTAAACCGGCTCTTGGCATATGCAGAAATGCAAAACTTTACTCCAGACCTTATGGCGGCTGAGGGTATTTTAGGCGATATCAAGCGCAGTCGCCCACAGCATGTTACCGCCAAGCAAATTATCGATAAGACTGCTCGCTATTATAATATCGACGTGAAAGATATGTGCTCGTCCAGGCGCGATAAGTTTATTGCTACACCAAGGCAAATTGCTATGTTCCTTCTGCGTAGCGAGCTGAAGATGAGCTTCCCAAAAATCGCCCAAGAGCTTGGAAGAAAGGACCACACGACCGCCATGCATTCAATTGAAAAAATTACTAAGGAAAGCCTTACTAGTGTAAGTATTCGTGAACAAATTAATGATATTAAGGATAAATTATATGCTCATTAATTGTGGAAAAGCTGTGCAGACCCTGTGTTTTTTTGGCGGATTACTAACACACAGATCTGTGGAAAGAATTAATTACTATGTTAAGCAGTGGAATAATAGAATAATATCCACCATAAAGCCCACAGCCAATACACAGAGTTTTCCACCTATAAAATCAACCAACTACCTCTGTCTGAACACATTTTTTACCCAGTTTCCACAGCGCCTATTATTACTAAGACTAATTAAAAATTAAGGAAAGTATAATGAAAGTATCAATCACTCAAGAAAAACTTGCAAAAGCTCTTAACCTCATCAAAGACATTGCTTCGAGTCGTAATGAACTACCAATATTAAACAATATTTTACTACGTACTGATGGTGGTAGATTATTAATCGCTGGAACAAATTTGGAAATTGCCTCTACTCAATATATTGGCGCTAAAATTGATAAGCACGGCTCAATTACTATCCCTGCTCGCTTGGTCTCAGAGTTTATTTCAAACTTACCAAGCGGTACTGTTGAGCTTGAAGTCAAAAATGAGCATCTTCATATTACTTCAGGTAAATTCTCATCAGTTATCAATGGTGTGGTGGCGGATGAGTATCCGGAATTACCAACAATTGATGAAAAAAATGCCATCAAATATGAAATCGATGTTGAAGATTTAAAGAAGGCGATAATCCAGACGAAAATTGCAGTTAGTTCTGACGTGACGCGGGCAGTTTTAACTGGTGTATATTGGCATAATCACGAAGGTTCGCTATATCTGGCAGCTACTGATGGTTATCGATTGGCAGAAAAAAGACTAGCTAAGTCTAATGATGAAGTATCAGCTATTATCCCTGCTTCGACACTTTCAGAGGTGAGCAAGAGTGTCGGTGAAGAGAAAAAAATCACCGTTCTCTTTGATGAATCTCAGGTGTGCTTCAGAACGGGAGATATGGAAATCGTTAGCCGGTTGATCGACGGAAAATTCCCTGATTATCGTCAATTGATTCCGTCAAGTTCAGAAACGGAAATCGTGATTAAAAAAGCTGATTTTAGTAGAGTGACAAAGATCGCAGCGTTATTTGCGCGTGAATCTGGTGGCGGAATAACCGTGACCGCCTTAAAGGAGAACTCCCTATTATCTATCCACTCAATCGCATCTGAGTTAGGTGAAAATACTTCAGAAGCCTCAGCAGAAATATCCGCCGATGGTCAAGTAACACTTAATTCGCGCTATTTAACGGAAGTTCTGAATATTATTGATGCTGACGAAATTACATTCTCGTTTAATGGTAAATTATCGCCATGTGTCATCCGAGAGCAGGTAAAAAAACCTGATTATACACATATTATTATGCCTCTTAAGAGCTAGTGGAAAATGGTGATAACCTATATGCTGCTTCGGATAAAATTTCTTCTGGAATATTTTTAGTATTATAAGTAGTATTGATTATTTGTGGTCTAGTTTTAATTGTCCATTTATTATTTTCTTTTTTTAATATGACAGTGTAGATGTCTCCTGAATTTCTATCCATATCCTCTCTTTGATAGGTGGCGGCATACCAATCGATATTCTTTCCTAATATAATTTCCTTTTTAAGTATGAAAGATGATTTTAATTCTGGGTATTTAGTAAATAATACAGCTGAAATCTCATTTTTGTATTCGGCTATTTTATTGGACATAAATTTCTTGCTGTAGCTGGTTTTTATAGATACGTCCTTGTCTGATCCTTCGACTGTAAATTCTGTGTAATTTTCATTGATATGTCCAGACTTAGATGAGGTTTTAATTATATATTTGCCATCTGATAATTTTATTTTAGTATCTCCTGCTAACGATATAATTTCGGTGTTATTTTTTGCATTATTGCGATATATTTTAGCCGATAAGTCTGGTTTGTCGAAAAATATCGAAATAGTATATGTTGGGCGAATGAAGAAAAAAGACAATAATAATAGTACGACCATTATAGAACTTATTATTATAATAATATTTCTTCGATTCATAAATTACTCCTTAAACGCATTGGCATAATTTCTAAAAACAATATTTAGTTTTGATGGATCAAATCCTTGTTCTTTAATTTTATTAATAGCAGCATTTCTATATCCTTCTATAGTATCGATTTCTACGATAACTCCGTTCTTACGGTTAGGGTCTGCCTTATATCCAATTGAATAGATTAAGTTTTTTATTGGTAATTTTTTAATTATAGGATTGGCGTCTTCTAGATTTTTTTGTTCATTAGTAAGTTCGTCTGTTGTAGCTCTGTCTATTTCTGACGTTTTAGACGAAGACTGTAATTCTTTAATAGCTTTCTCTGTCGTGGGCATGAGCGTAAAAATTATCCTTAACGGATTGCCCTTCTTTACTTCAACATTAATATTCTCATCTTTAAAACCGCTTCTTGATGCTTTAAAATCGTATGTTCCTGGTTTTAAATATACAACTTGCGAGCCGATAAATTTTTGACTATCAGTAGTAATTTCAGCCTTATCGGGCGAGGTCAGTAGGTAAACTGGAGTGGTGTCATGTCTATTTACGTAAGTTATAATGCCATATACTAATGTACTGGCTGATAATAATATTAATATAATACTGATCACTTTTTTATTCATTACTTTTTCCTAAACCAAGTTACGCTCGGTGATGTTAAACTTTCGCTGCCTGCTTTTGGGGCGT
>ERZ773014.2060-NODE-2060-length-12071-cov-2.851615_pt1 | contig 12071 bp, 16 predicted proteins | sample MGYA00580841_ERZ773014 | MGnify/ENA primary metagenome ERZ773014 (study PRJEB29015, sample SAMEA2737989) | human oral metagenome | biome: human oral; feature: human-associated habitat; material: dental | place: China | collected 2067 ...
AGACATATAGGTTTGTCTTGGACAGTTCAAGTTGTGGTGATTTCGGACTTAGATATACGAAGACATTGTATAAGCATGATGAGGTGTTAGCTGAGTCCAACATTAATGAGGTAGATGCACCGGAGGTATGGGATGGAGGATTCAGTCATAAAAATCCACTGCATGTAGAACTTCTTGAAATGGGTTTCCTTAAGCTTAGAGACTTCATGGATGATGGGGAGTAGTTTGAGCACAAAAAATAATAGGTACTCAATGTGAATAAATAAGTGTGTAAAATATTTAAGGGAGGTAGAGATGCTAACATTAAGGAAACAGAAAGATGAAAAAGATAAAACATTGATGTTAAGAAAGCCAATAAAAAAGTCTAATTCAACAAGTAGGCTGATAGATCAGATGATGTTGTTTGCGTTTATATGTACAGGAATAATGTGTATTGGTCTAAATGTTATTGTCCTGAGTATGCTAGTACGCTTAATTTTAAGGTCTATATAAACAAGAGTAGCGTGTATTGGAGCATATATTATTATCTTGGCTATACCAATACGCTGAAATATGATTTTAGGAGATAAAGAATTTTGAAGATGGCATTAAAGAATGGAGAAATTCTGATAAAAGAAGCTGACAGCGTACAGTTTCAGATCATTAAAAGCTGGGGCAAGATGAAGTGGAGCAGGCAGTCCCAAATGCTGTCAGGAGCAGCTGACATTGAACTACTTAATAAGCTGGCAGAGATTGTACTGCTTCCAAGGGACATTGAAGCAGAGCGTGTGAAACTTAATAGAATAATGGCAGCAGTGGATAAAGAAAGATTCAATCCCAATCCTAGTCCACTAATAGAACCACCGATTAAGGTAAAGCCGTTTCTGCATCAAGTAAGAGGATACAACATGGCTCTGATGACACTTGGACTTGCTGAACCATTGGAGGATGATAAAGATGGTAAGAAACTATGAGAAAACAGTAAATCAACTTGAAGAATTAAGAATACATTGTCAAGCAATGACAGAAATAGAGTTTGCAGGGGAAATATGGAGTAGAGATATAAAGGCACTTGATGAAGCCATAGCTATCATTAAAGAATGTCAAAGAGCAGTAGAGCCGGTAGCAGAAAGTGAGTAGCATGGAATGACACATCTAAAGGAAAAAGAAATCATTCCACTTCTTGATATTGTAAAAAGTGAATATACAAAAAGAATAGTGGAAGAAAGTCCACAAACAATCAAACAGGATGAAAAAATAGAGGAAGCACTTACGCAAGCTATGGATATCATATCGGACTATGAACAAGTAATATCACAAAATAATTATCTTATCAGAAAATATGAAGTGGCATGTAAACCTGTAAGGAGGGCAGCAGGATTATACACATGCCCTGAGTGTGGAAAAATAGCAGACATGGAGAGTATATACTGCCACTACTGTGGAAAAAAGTTGTTGTGGATTTGGAGTAAGGCTGAAAAGAGAATGGCTAAAAAGAAAGGTTATAAAAAATGGAAATGGAAGTAAGGTTGGGTTCTTTATTTAGTGGCAGCGGAGGGTTTGAACTTGCAGGAATAATTGCAGGTATGAAACCTGTATGGTCAAGCGAAATAGAACCATTTCCTGTCTTGGTTACTAAGACACGTTTCCCTGATACGACAAACCTCGGAGATATCAAGGAGCTTGACGGAGCAAAACTTCCTAAAGTAGATGCTATTACAGGGGGTTCACCTTGCCAAGATATGAGCATAGCAGGACAGCGTAGGGGACTTTCAGGAACACGGAGTAACCTGTTCAAAGAACAAGTCAGGATAGTAAAGGAGATGAGAGAAAGTGACAAGGCAGAAGGAAAAACAGGAAAAAATATCCGTCCAAGGTTCATGGTATGGGAAAATGTTCCCGGAGCATTTTCAAGCAACAAGGGTAAAGATTTCCAAACAGTACTGCAAGAAATCAAGGACATTACAGGAGAATTCGGTACAATACCTATGCCTACAAAAAATAAATGGAGAAGTTCAGGATGCATCATGGGAAATGATTACTCAATTGCATGGAGAGTCTTGGATGCACAATACTGGGGAGTACCCCAACGAAGAAAGAGGATCTACCTTGTCGCAGATTTTGGAGGAAAATCCGCACCCAAAATACTGTTTGAGCAAGACAGCCTGCGAAGGAATCCTGACAAGAGCAAAAAGGAGAGGGAAGGAACTGCCGGAAATACTCAAAAGAGCTTTGAAAATGCAAATACAGGAAATGTCAACCTAAGTAACATAACAGCATTCCACATCACACAAGATCCTATAAGTATGAAAATATCACCCTGTCTGACTTCCGGAAATCCTAAAACAGGACAGGCAAGTATTGGAGTAGTTATTCCTATATCTGATAAAGCAACGAGATATAAAGGTGGTGGAGATAAAAGAAATAATGACGGTTCATCGAACAGACTTGGTATGGGGCAAGAAGGTGCCCCCTCTTACACACTGACAACTGCCGATCATTATTCTGTAGTATATGCAATTGACAGAGCAGCGTTCAATCAAGGGCAGAATGCTAAGTATGCTATCAGTATTCAAGAAGGAATATCTCAAACTCTTGTTGCAAGGGGACCAGGAGCCATAGCACATGATGTAGGGCAAAAATATATAGTAAGGCGGATTACTCCTACAGAATATTGCAGACTTCAAGGTTTCCCCGAAGGGTGGGCTGATAATGTAGCAATAGATAATCCTACAGAGGATGACATGGCATATTGGGAAAAAGTATTCAGAGAGTATGCAAAGGCACTTGGAATATCGAGGAAAGAAAAAACGGATAAACAAATCAGGAAGTGGCTGCAAAACCCTGAAAGCGACTCTGCAAAGTATAAGATGTGGGGTAACGGCATAGCACTTCCTTGTGCAATATTCGTAATGGAAGGTATAGCAAGAATACTAAGAAAGGATAATAAAGATGAAACAAATAACACTATGCATTCCTGACGGTACAAATCTGCTCCATTTATTGGCAGTCATTGACAGGGATGTTGAAATTCACTATGAATCAAAGTTTTGTGATTTAAGAAAAGGCGAAACAGAATTCAAACTTAATTCATGTGAAGAGAACAAAAGAAGTGGTTTTGATGGTGAAAGGTAAAGGATTCGGGTTCTTGTTTGAAATGGGCTGTGGAAAAACCCTGACTGCAATAGCAACACTGGGTACCGCTTATAAGCTCGGAAAGATAGAAAAGGTACTTATCATAGCACCGACATCTGTGTGCTCAGTATGGCCCAAAGAATTTGAAGACTATGCTGATTTTAAGTATCAAACAAAGGTATTACTGGGAGATAAAGACAGGAGAATCAAGCTGCTAAATGACCTTGAAAATTTTCCTTTTAAGGCATTAAAAGTAGCAGTTATTAATTATGAAAGCACATGGAGAGAGGGTATATTCGAGGCACTAAAGGATTGGAATTCGGACATGATTATATGTGATGAAAGCCAGAGGATAAAGACTCATGATGCCGAACAATCCAAGGCAATTCACAGGCTTGGTGATCAGGCAAGATACAGGCTTATTCTTTCAGGAACACCAGTGCAGAATAATGCGATTGATTTGTATAGCCAATACAGATTCCTAGATCCGACTATATTCGGAACAAACTTCTACCAGTTCCGAAACAGATATGCGATTATGGGTGGCTTTAACAGACATCAGATAGTAGGTTACAGAGATCTTGACAGACTGATACAAAAAGAACACTCAATCGCATACAGGGTAACAAAAGAAGAAGCACTGGATTTGCCAGAGCAGACATTCCTTGAAAGAAGAATCGTAATGACTGCAAAGGAAAAGACTATATATGACAGAATAAAAAGGGAAAGTTTTGCAGAACTTGAAGGCGGCGGACAAATAACAGTAACAACGGTATTGACCAAGCTGTTAAGACTCCAACAGTTCACAGGCGGCTTTTTAGTGGCAGATGGCAAGGAAAAGCCTGAGCTTGTCAGCAAAGGAAAGCTAAATGCTCTTGAGGAAATCATAGATGATTATGTGATTGATGCAGGAAAAAAGCTTGTAATATTTGCAAGGTTTAGACCGGAGATAGACCTAATCGGACAGATGCTGAAAAAGAAGAAAATCCGCTACGGAGAAATCTATGGAGATGTGAAACTGGATGACAGGGGCAATATCGTCAAGGACTTCCAAACAAACCCTGAAACAATGGTATTCCTTGCACAGATAGATACTGCAGGTCTGGGTATCACACTCACGGCCGCAGACACATGTGTGTACTATTCGGTTAATTTTAACTATGCAGCATACTCACAGAGCCTTGCCAGAATTCATCGTATCGGGCAAAAGAACATCTGCACATATATTCATTTAATTACAGAAAAGACCGTTGATGAAACAATCTTGAAAGCCCTTGCCAAGAAAGAAGACTTGGCAAAGACGATAGTAGACACATGGAGGGATTACTTCTAAATGAAAGCAATATTAAAATACCCGGGAGCAAAATGGCGGATTGCAGGGTGGATAATAGAGAATATGCCCACACATCACAGTTACATAGAACCATACTTTGGTTCTGGTGCGGTGTTCTTTAATAAAAATCCTTCAAACATAGAAACTATAAATGATATAGATGGAGAGGTCGTTAATTTCTTTGAAGTAGTAAGAGATATGCCCGAGGAGTTGGCTGCTAAAATTTATATGACACCATATGTGAGAGAGGTATATGAAAATATATATGAGCAGCCATATAAAGTAACTGATACAAAACTTGATAAAGCCTTAAAGTTTTGTATCAAGATAAATATGAGCCATGGGTACAGGTGTAATTCAAAGGTCGGTTGGAAGAATGATGTACAGGGACGAGAAAGAGCGTATGCTCTAAGGTCTTGGAACAGAATTCCTGACATCATCATGGAAGCGGCAGTAAGACTTAAAGAAACACAGATTGAACACCGTTCGGCAGTGGAAGTTATACGAAGATTTAACAATCCTAAGTGTCTGATATATTGCGATCCTCCGTATGTATTGGAAACAAGAAGTAAAAGTACAAAGCAATACAATTTTGAGATGAGTAATAAAGATCATAAAGACTTGCTCAATGCAATACTTGAAAGTAAAAGTAAAGTGATAGTAAGCGGCTATGATTCAGAATTGTATAATGATGCATTAAAAAAATGGAGAAAAAAGACAGGATACAGCCTAACACAGAGTCTTCGAAAAGCAAAAGAAGTTCTGTGGATGAACTTTGAAGAGGAGATTATATGCGGCTAAATGAATTTTATAATAAACCACTAAATGAAATTGTCAAAGAAATGGAACTGGCAGATATCAAAATACATACAGATGATGATAATAATATAAGAACTATAGAAGTCAAGTATGCTGTCAGTACCAAAGAAGAAAAAAAAACAAATTCTGTAGTTACACCACAACCTCAACATCCTTGGCAGTTTTAGAGAGAAAGGAGTAGTATGCCTAATTGGTGCGTAGGAGAACTTAAGACAAGAGGAACAAAGGAAAATATAATTAAATTCATTCTTGAAGGATTGCAACCGGTAGATGGTCTTGGAAGATATAGGGATAAGTTGTCACTGATTACAGAAGAGGGCTACAAATATATATATAGCAAAGGAAAATGTTGGATAAAAGGAACACGCCGAGGATTTATTGAAGGTATTGATTTTTCTTTTGAAAATGAAGAAGATGGAGTACTTGTTAAAACCTTTGATTCAAAGTTTGCTTGGGAAATTGATGCCAAACAGCTTCTTCATGTATGCAAAGAATATGATATTGATATGAAAATTCATGGTTTTGAGCGAGGTATGGAGTTTAATCAAATTATAGAGATAATTGATGGAAAGATTATAAAAGATAAAAAGCTCCATTTTGAAGACTATGACTGGAACTGTATTAATTCCAAACTTGGAGGTTAAAAGGTAAATAGGGAAAGTAAAAGGAGAGGTTTATGTTATTAGATGATAAAGTAAGAGCCTATAAAGAGCTACTTGATAGGAAAGATGAACTAGCAGAACAAACTAAGGAAAACAATAAGGCACTTGAAAGAATGGAATGGGAAGTAGCCAAGATGATGATAGATGAAGACAAGCCCGATACCACTGTAGACGGCTTTAAGTACAGTCTGCAGGAAAAAACTATATATTCAAAGGCAAGTGAAGAAAAGCTGCAGGAACTGGAAATAGATTTTCTTGATGTACTGCGTGAACAGGGTTTTGGACATCTTATTGTAGAGAGAGTTGATTCAAAGACACTTAATTCTGCAATGAATAACTTGGTTGAGGAAATAGGAGTACTTCCTGAAGAACTTGAAGAATGTCTGAACATATATTCACAACTTAAAGTAGTAAAAAGAAAAGCAAATACAAAGGCTTTAACAAGGGCAAAAGAAGCTAGGGAGTAATTTATGTCAGAGTATATAAAGTTTGAAACAGGGAAGCTCTATGGAGGAGAAGATGGACTTGAAATAAGGATAATAAAAAGAACGGAGAAGACTGTAACATTCGTATATGCTAAACCTAACTGGCTAGAAAGGGATACAAATAAAGAGTTCAGAAGAAAAATAGACAGGCTACATAAAGAGTATGAGTCAATAGGAATAGGTAGGCACTGGAGCGATCCTAGGATACCTGCAATAAATAAAATTCAAAGTGAGGAAGAATGATGGAATACTATGAAGAATTGGTATTAAGAAAAGAAGAAGATAAAGAACTTAAAGAAAATGTTCAAAAGCTTGTAGTTTTTGTTTTAGAGCAGTTCAGGACGGATGAGCAACCGGAAACAGTGAAGAACAGACATGAAGGCTATGGGATAGCTGCGGAAAAGTATTGTGCAATGCAAAGAGCCGTTAAAGATACAAAATCCGACATGGCTGATTTATTAAAGATTTTATCCAATGAAGATGCAGATGTGCTTAATGTATTCGGAAGCCTTTATAATTCTGCCGTTGAAGTGGCTGTTGAGTCAATCACATTGGCAATGCAGATAAGAAGAGTAATGGATGATCTTTATAAGGCGGAACAGAAGGTAAGTCCTATTGAAAAGTATATTGAAGAGTTAGAAGGTGAAGATGAGTTTGAAGATGCTGATGATATAGGTACGGAGGAATAATAAATGTCAAAGAATGAAGTTGCAACAACTGAAGAAAAGAAGTTTGAACTGGTTACATTGTCGGGAGATTTGGCAGAAGCAATAGCCGAGGAACTGGAAGGACTTGGTACAATCCCCTTTGAGAGAGCGAAGATACCAAGTGGTGGAGGTCTTGCATTTGAACTGCCGGGAGAAACAGAAGATGAACCGATTATGAGTACGGAACTTACAGGAGTGATACTTTACCACCACCCCGTAAATGCCTACTGGGAAGAGCAATACAATGGAGGTAATGAACCACCTGATTGCTCAAGTATGGACGGTAAACAAGGAGTTTGCAGAGCAACAGGAGAGATAAGAGACTGCTCAAAATGTCCTTATAATGAATTCGGAAGTTCGAATTCAGGAAGCGGTGGCAAAGCCTGTAAAAATATTCACAGGTGCTACATTTTGCGAGAGGGTAACCCGATACCTATAATACTTGCACTTCCACCTACATCCTTAAAATATATAAGGGATTACATAGGTAAAAGGATACTTGTAAAAGGAATGAGGTGCTATGATGCAATAACTAAAATAACTTTGAAAAAGGAAAAGTCCAATGATGGAATCCTTTATTCAAGGGCTGCATTTACCTTTGTGGACAAATTAGCTGCAGAGCAAAGAGCTGAGGCAAAGTCAATGGCAGAAAATATAAAGGCATTGTCAAGTGATATCCCGGTAGTGGATGAAACAGATTATAATACAGCATCTGAAAAGAAAGAAGGTGCTGATGTAGTAGATACGGAGTTTCAAAGTGTAGAGGGAAAGCAGGAACCTCTTCCCTTTAATTAAAGAAAACGGAGGACAAATGATGACATCTTATGAAGTTTCAAATAGCCGTAATGAAAGAAAATATCTAGAGCTTGAAAAGCCGGTAACCCAAGAAACTCTAACATACTTTAATAATAATTTTGGAGCATATTTTGAAGGTAAATGTGGAAACAAGAACGAGAAAATAATACAACTTGAAGAGGCGGCAGATTTAATCGGGCACACTCCAATATATGAAACACTATGTAAAGAAAATGAACTGTCTCCATGGACATATGCAGGACAATGTGTGCGTGGAGAGTCAATCAATAAAAATCCTTTGCTTATGCCTATTGTTTATGTGTGTTCCAGATATAGAGCCGATACAAGAAGGCAGCTAAGAGCAAATATTGAAATGGCAAAGTATATATGCTCAGTTATAGCTAAAGAAGGAGGCATCCCGATAGCACCACACTTGTATTTTACAAGATTCCTTGATGACAGTATTGAAGAAGAAAGATATTACGGAATGACAGCCGGAAAACGCTTAATGAATTACTGTAAGACCTTTTATGTGGTAACAATAGATAATTACATAAGCGAGGGAATGAAAGAAGAAATTAAGTACATGACAGAGGAGCTTCACTTAAAGGGAGAACTCGTTAATTTCACAAAAGATGAGGCGGTAAAAATACTAAAAAACAGAATGGAGAGGTAATATGAGGGCAGAGGATATCAACTTGGATCAACTGGTTGATTATAAAACTGAATACTGCTCTATCATAAAGAAATCAAAAATAAGCGGAGATAATCTGACAGGACTGTGCCCTTTTCATGATGATAGGAACAACTCATTCTCTGTAGACCTAAAGACAGGAAGGTGGAAGTGCCATGCTGAAGACAGAGGCGGTAATTTCACATCTTTTTATGCAGAAATAAACCAAATGGATACAAAAGAAGCATACAAAGAAATACTTAAAAAATATGACGCTTACGAGGATAAAGAAGCAGAGGAAAAAAGAAAAGATACCATGCAACTATCTACCTACACGGTATCACAATATTCCTTTGAAAAACACCTTCCTGAAGAATGGCTTACTAAGCAGTGCGGGTTGCAGACAAAGAAAGACAAAAACGGAGTACCGTACCTTTACATACCGTACTTTAATGAAACAGGAAGAGAAGTAACCTACAGAAAAAGGTATGCAAATAAACAGTTCAGATGGAAGTACGGTGCCGGAAAAGATATATGTTTATATGGTGCATGGAAGATGGAAGCCATACGAAGTGTACGCTGTACTTGTTGAAGGAGAATCTGACAGTCAAAGTATGTGGCACATGGGAATAAGCACACTGGGTATTCCCGGAGCCTCAATGATGAGAACTGAGTGGGCGGATATTCTTCAAGACTTGAAACTTTATATTCATGTGGAACCGGATAAAGGTGGTGAAACATTCCTTGAAAAGGTTACGAAGGCTCTTAAGGAAGGAAACTTCATAGGAGAGGTTTACAAATGGAGTTGCAAAAACCTTGGTTGCAAAGACCCTTCAGACGTACTTATTAAGTTCGGAAAAGAAGGGGCAGGTGAAAAAATCAAAAAGGCAATCTTCAATGCAACTATAGTAGATGTAGAAGAGGAGGTGCTGCCGGAGGCAATTCAGGGAGCACCCGTAGCCTTAAGACAACCTGAAGGTTGGTTATATTCAGAAAAAGGTATCAGCATGATAGATGAAAAGAAATATTCCCCTATTACAGTCTGCAGAACACCTATAATTCTTACAAGAAGACTTCGGTCAATGGAAACCGGAGAAGAAAAAATGGAGGTGGCATTTAAAAGAGACGGACAATGGCATAAAGCAATCTATCCGAGAAGTACTGTCTTTACAGCAAGAGGCATAACTGCATTAGCTGATCTTGGCTGCACAGTAACAAGTGAGAATGCAAAATATGTTGTCAAGTTTTTGGCAGCACTTGAATCTGAAAACATAGATATAATTAAGAGAGCAGACTCAACAAGTACCTTCGGATGGCAGACTGAGAAAAGATTTATACCCGGGTATGACAAGGATATCGTGCTTGATATAGATCCTTCTCAAAGACCGATGGCTTCGGCATACTGCATGAGCGGCACGATGAAGGGGTGGCTTGAGATGATAAGACCGCATAGGACAAGAGATAAGTTCCGTTTTATTATGGCTGCAGGGTTTGCAGCTCCACTACTAAGAATAATAAAACAAAGAATATTTTTTGTTTACAACTGGGGTGGCAGCAAAGGTGGAAAGACTGCTGCCCTAAAAGCGGCATTGTCCGCCTGGGGTGACCCTGAAAGATTGATGGTAAATTTCAATGCTACTCAGGTAGGACTGGAAAGAACAGCAAGTTTTTATTGTGATTTACCACTGGGTATCGACGAAAGACAGCTTGCAGGAAACAATCAAAACAGTCTTGAAAAGATTGTCTACATGATTGCAAGCGGTACCGGAAAGATTAGAGGGGCAAAGTCAGGTGGGATACAGGCTATGCAGACATGGAGAACAGTGGCACTGGCGACCGGAGAAGAACCGCTGTCAACAGAAACCAGTCAGACCGGTGTGAGCACTCGTGTACTTGAGATATACGGAGGTCCTTTTGATGATGAAAGGGAAGCTTCAATAATGCATCAACAATCAGCACTCAACCATGGGTGGGCAGGTCCTATATTTATAGGAATGCTGCTCAACACAGACGAAAGAAGCATTATACAAAAGTATGATGAAATGATGCAGTTTGTGTACAAGATAAGTAAAGGAAAAAGCGGCTCACATATAGCAGGTATAGCCGCCGTAGCACTTACTGATGCCATTATAGATACATGGTTGTTTGAAAAAGAGGACATGCTTGCAAAATATGAGGCAGGAGAGCTTAATACAGATGAAGCACAAACCAATCCAAAAGAACTGAAAATAGCTCCTGAGTCATGGGAAAGAGCCAAGGAGATGGCAAGAAGCATCCTAAAAGAACAAATGGATGCGGATGTTGGTGATGTAAATGAAAATGCCACACAGTATATAGTCGACTGGATACTTTCAAACAAAGACAGCTTCGGAGAAAAAGCATACGGAACTTGTCTTGGGATGATACAGAATAAAAACATATACATATTCCCGTCAATGCTTACGCAGGCATTGACAAAGGCAGGTTACTCCTCAAGAAAAACAATGAAATACCTTGCAGACCGAGGACTTATAGGAGTGACAGTACAAAAGGACGGAAGTACGAAAAACTCCGTAATAAAGTGGTTTGATAACAAACAATGCAGGTTTGTTGAATTTCACATGGGGGAATTGGTAAAGGAAAGTGATCCGCTAACCAGTGAAGAAGAGATAGCAAATCAGATAAATTTTACAGAGCAAGAAGAGTGGAGCAAAGTATCAGAAAAAGAAGCTGAAGAGTTGCCGTTTAACTGATATGTATAAGAATAAAAACATATCAGTATATTTTAAAATGAAAAGGTTACAAAAAATTTATAGATTAGCATATATAGATAAAAATGAATTAAATGATAATAAATATATGTGCAAAATTACAACAACAACCGAACACCTAAAACAAAAAAACATTAGGTGTTCGTTAGGTGTTCGGTCAGGTGTACGGTAAGAAATGCCGAGAAATAGGGGCTTTAATACACCTACTATACACCTAATACACCTATTTATATATTTATATACCATTAATTGAAAATCGGTAATTCATAAGTTTAAATTTCCCTAACTTTAAAAAAATGGTATGTGTATTCTCAAAATAGGTGTTACAGGTGTTCGGAATTACCCTCTAAGCCCCATAAACACGAGGTTTCTCACCGAACACCTAAACGCACACCTAAGCTTTTTCGGGTAAAAACAGGGGTATTTTAAGAATTAGGTGTGCGGTAAAGGAGGTTACATGACCGAGGCAGAGGAACTGAAAACCCTTATAGAAAAACTTAAAAATAACGAGGAAAAAGTCGGCAAGGAACTTTTGAAGACAAAATATAAAAAGCCTTATTCAAAACTTAAGAGTGAAATAAAGCAAGTAGCTGAGAGGTTGATGAATGAAAGTTTACTTGAAAAATTGCTTGTCCGGAATAATGAGGAAGGGCACTTATTTTTAAGTAAGGTCAGTAAGTTATTAAAGTTAAAGAAGCAGGAAGGATTCAGCAAAAGGCTGGGAAAAACTTTA
>ERZ773014.2062-NODE-2062-length-12065-cov-9.582515_pt1 | contig 12065 bp, 9 predicted proteins | sample MGYA00580841_ERZ773014 | MGnify/ENA primary metagenome ERZ773014 (study PRJEB29015, sample SAMEA2737989) | human oral metagenome | biome: human oral; feature: human-associated habitat; material: dental | place: China | collected 2067 ...
AAACCCTCAAGTCGTGGCCGAACTATTTATCGCCTGGAGAGACCTAACGAGATAATTCGTTGGATGGTGAAAGTAGAAGTAGGAGGGTGGAGAGAAATCTGGAAAAGGAGGATAGGCGTATAAGAAAATAAACAAAAATGCGGGAGTAGATGAACTACTGAAAATAAGTTACATATGGCACCTCAATAGAGCTATCTTATATAAGGTGGCTCTATTTTCATATGTTTTTCATTGTTTGCATAATTTGTGATATAATATACATAAATTTATATTGATGCAGGGATTACTTCTTATCTACAATTTTATATTATTTATTGGTATTTTGGGGGAAATATTATGGATAATAATGGAGAAAAAAGATTTATTGTAGGAGATATTGCTGTTTTCTTAATGGCTGCCATTAGTGTAGTTTGGCCGATTATGCTTATTGGGGTTGCAATATTGTTACTTGCTAGATATCATCGATGGGCGATGGTTGAAAATGAAATTTACAAAGAGCATATTTTGAATCAAAATCTTATTCAGAATATAGAAGCTAATCAATCAAAATTAGCTACATTGGAAGAGAAAAGGCCAAAATAGAGCATGATATTGAAGTACGTATTAGTGAAAAGAGTACTGAGCTTAATCAGTTGTACTCTGAAATATCAAAAGTTAAAAAGGAGCTAAAAAATAAGAAGCTAGAGGTTGAAAATCTAGAGCCTTTAGTAACAGTAGTTAATATAGATACGGAAGGACTTGAGCTTGCTACATCTCAGGAACTAAAAAATATATTATCTAAATATAAGTTAGAAGAAGCTGAATTAGTAAAAAATAATACGGCTGTAGATGCGTTTATTAACGATGATAAAAAGTTTGTAAATAATCAAATACGTCAGATTTTACGTTCTTTTAATGCTGAATGTGATCTAGCTATATCTAATGTTACACTTAAAAATATTGATACTATGAGGAGTAAAATCCTAAGATCCTATGAAACTCTAAATAAAATTTATAAATCTGATGGAGTGCAAATTACAAAAGATTTTCTTGAAAATAAGTTACAACAATTAATTACAGCTCATGCATATCAAGAAAAGTTAGAAGATGAGCGAGAACAAAAGAGAATTATACAAGAACAATTAAAAGAAGAAGAAAAAGTTCGTCGTGAAATTGAGCGTGAAAAAGCAAAAATTGAGAAAGATGAAACTCAATTTAAAAATGAAATTTCTAAGCTAATGAAATACTTGCAAAAGACTGATAATGAAGTAGAAAAGACTTTATACATAGACAAAATTAAAGAATGTGAAGAAAAACTTTCTGAGCTTGAAACTGTTAAATCTGATGTTTTAAATCGAGAAAAGAATACGCGTGCTGGTTTTGTTTATATTATTTCAAATATTGGTTCATTTGGGGAAAATATTTTTAAAATTGGTATGACTAGACGACTTGAACCTATGGATAGAATTAAAGAATTAAGTAGTGCTTCTGTACCATTTGAATTTGATGTTCATGCACTAATCTTTTCAGATGATGCACCTAGCTTAGAATCTATTTTACATAACACATTTAGAGAATATGAGGTTAATAAAGTAAATCATAGAAAAGAATTCTTCTCTATTCCACTTGAAAAAATTGAAAAAGTTGTAACCGAACATCATAATGCAACCGTACAATGGACTTATGATGCTGCTGCAGAAGAATATAGAGAATCTCTAGTTCAATAATATATTTTGGAATACTAATTATTATAAAAAGCTCTACAATAAAAGTTTATACTTATGTAGAGCTTTTATTTATAGCATTATGAATTTTGGAGAGACCTATGAATGATCAACAAATATTATCAGTAATTAAGGATTATATTCAGAATCGTAATATTAACCAAGCCTTGATGATTACTGGCGAATGGGGATGTGGTAAAAGTTATTTTGTAAAAAATAGTGTAAAAGAATATTTGCGTAAAAATGGAATTTTAGATAATAAAAACTATATAGTATTTTCCTTATATGGGATTAATAATTTAGTTGACTTTAAAGCTTCATTTTATGACACAATTTTTATGAATCAATATTTAGGAGAGTCTGATATAGCTCGGAAAACACAAAAATTTTTTGAGCGATTATTTAATTCATGCTCTAGTACAATTGATACGAGTGCAATTGGAGTACCAATACAGATAAATTTAACCGAATTAATACATAAGCGTGATCTTGTACAATTAAAGAATTGTATTTTTGTGTTTGATGATATTGAGCGTTGTGAGCTTTCTGCTACTCAGTTATGGGGCTTTATAAATAAATTGACAGAGAATAAAGGTATTCCTGTAATTACTGTCGCAAATGAGAGTAAAATTTTAGAGAAAGATTCAGATGCTGATAAATATAAAACTGAGAAAGAGAAGACTGTTTACTGTACTCTTGCATTTTCTTGTGAAATAGCTAATATTTTTGATGAGTTAGTAAATGAATTTGAAGAAAAAAATATCAGGGAATATGTATCTAGTAATAAAGAAATTATATTAGAGGAAATTTTTAGACAACAGCCTAATAATATTAGGACTCTAAAATTTGTGTTAGCAGTTTTAGTTAATTTATTGAGAGAAATTTATAAGTTGGAGGCTAAGTCTTTCCTAGAACATAGTGAATTGTATAATAGATTCTTAAAATACATTGTCTTAAGAGCTATACAATATAAAGTTAATCCTAAAGTAGAGATTGATTGGAGGAACGATGATTTTGGATTTATTTCTAAGGCAGATGGTCACGATACTCCTGAGAATATAATATGGGGGTTTAAATTTATAGATATTTATATTAATAGTTCATATTTAGATAATCAGTTGCTAAAAAACGCTTATGAAAATGAATTAAAGCTATATGAAGATACTTTTTTGGCATTTAATCATTTAGCAGACTGGACTCAATATTGTGATGAGCAAGTTTGTGAATGGTTAAATCAATTAAAGGATGAAGTAAAAAAAAATAAATATAAAACCTCAATGCTTAGACAAATTTTATGGCGTGTTGCATCGATAAAGCACTATACAACGTTACAATATGATTTTGAAAGCTTTGTTGAGGACATTAAAATAGCATTTTATAGTGACAATGAAATAACCAGAGATATATTGTTACAACAGAATAAAGATGATAGTGTTTATAAAACATATGAAGAGCTTATTAATCCTTTAGTTAAAATTACTGATGAGAATTATAGGAAGCGATTGGAAAAATTAAATCTATTTAAGTGTTTATCTAGCAATCATATGTCAAATATGGAGCTATTAAAATATATACATGTTAATATAAATGAGTATTATAATGCCAAAGAATTCGCTAAATATCTAGGCACAATAGATGAGTTAAAAGGGTATTTTATGAGTGTAAGTGAATGTGACATAGATTCTTTTCGAAGCATAATTCGAACAGTGTATTTGCAGATAGTTAATATCGGCCAATTTTTGGAGGCAGATAAAACCTATTTAGAAGAAATACTTAAAATAGTTAAAAGTAAGATAGAAAATGAACAATATGGAGCGATTATGGAATTCAATTTAAATTGTTTAGCCCATGATTTAAAAAGTGCAATCCAGATTTTAAGTTCTAGTTCTAATAATGTTAGATAAATTAAGAAAACCTGTTTAAACTTTATAATATACAGTCAATAAAAGTTAGTGATTTATAGTGGATGAAAATATGTGGTATTAGGAGAAGATAAATTGAGAGAAAATAAAGCTGAAAAAATAATTGATTTAGCTCTTGGCATTTTGGATCTGACTGCTACTGGTGGTATTCCAATATTAAGCTCTATTAAAGAAACAGCCAAATTTATAAAAGATATACCGAATGAGATTTTTTTAATAAAATTAGATCGATTTATTAAGGCTGTTACTTCAAATGATGAAAAAGGTGTTATATCTTTTAAAAAAATGTATAGGAAAAAATACTTTGATAATGAAGATGTACGATTAGAACATATAAAATGGCTTATGATTAAGATTGACTCATTCAATGAAGATAAAAAGGCAGAATGGATGGGGATACTATTTAAACAGTATATCGAAGAAAAATTAGAGTGGAATCAATTTTGTATTTTTGTTAATGCACTTGAATTTTTACTAGTTCAAGATGTAGAAACCTTATTATCTTCTAATTTTGAAGTGTCGGAATATAATACAGATCTAGATTTGACTCAAGCCTATAAACAAGCCAAAAATGGAAAAATCGAAAAAGAGGATAATGCTACACCTTTAAACTCAATAAAGATTGATAGAGGAATTTATTTGCGATTGCTATCAGTTGGGTTAGCTAGTATTAGTGGAGCGACATTAAGTTTAGTGCAAATGCCTGATATTATAAAGGTACCATTAGATAAAGATTTAGAGTTAATGATAAGAATTTTATCTAATTTTTAGGTTTACATTCAAATATCGATAACAATAGTAATTTATTCTCTCTATTGATTATAAAATCAATACGAAAGGTTTTATAATCGCATACCTTTGTATTAAGTATTTTATTATTTTTAGTCTGGATTATAGTTTAGCCAGCATCCTTCATCATTGGTATCAAAGAAGTAAATTTCAGTTTTTTTATTTATTTTTTTTATTCTTTTTCTGATTGTTGCACACTCTGCCTCTAATTCAGTATCATCTTTGGTACCTTTATGTATAGATATATATATTTTTTTGCTTTTGGAAGCGGAGAGTATTTGTTTTAATATATGTTCATCATTTTCACTTAAAGACCAACCATAACATATAATATTGTTAGGTAGATCAGGTAGGATATTATTATAGACATATCTTAAATAGTAATTCCTATGGATACTATTCAGCTTTTCTGTAGATGATCCTTCACAAATAAATAGTGGATAAAGGGGGTGTTCACTTCCCCAAAGACTAAGAATTTTCTGTAAAAGTGAATTAGCTTCAGCACAACGAATTTTTTGCTCCTCTCCATTGGAATCTACACAAAGAACAATATTTCCATGGGGATAATAAAGTTTTGTTTTTGCACCATAGCGTGTATTTATAACATTTTCGTTAAAGGTTAGGTTTTGGCGATTTCTGCTAGAGCTTCGGAAAGAGTCTATAAAGAGATTTGTATCAGCAAGGAGAATATAATATACTAATAAATCATAATTTAGATTAATAATATAGTCGAATTGATTTAAAAACTCATTAAGCTTTAATATAGCATTAGACTCTGGTTGTGTGATTGATAACTCAGTATATTCAGGATGGACACCTCTAATTGTTTCTATCAATGCTGTTTTTATCTGGTTACTAGATGTAAAGATAACATCATTAATTTGCGGAAGTTGTGCTGTTAAAATTTCAGGAAGCGAAAGTAGATTATTTATTTTTTGTGTTATATCCAGTTGGTTTAAAATAACTTCGAAGTTTGAGGTACCAATTTCGGAGAAGATTTTTGCAATTTCAGGTGATAGGTATCCTAGTTCCTCAGCTTTTAAAAATAGGTTATTATAATTAAAATTATCTGAGAGTGATATACTAGCACCATTTCCTACGATTAGTGCCGCCTCGTCGAAGTCCATACCAGCTGTAAGTTCAGAATATTTATCTAACATTTTATAAGTCCTTTTATTAATAATATAGTTTATGACTAGTGTTTTAATTACTAAGATTTTACTTTAAAAAGAGCCTTTTCCTATTAACTTGCTGTTATAAGAGAAAGGCTCTTTTTATAATATGAGGATGAGGAACGTTTATATTAGCTAATTAAGGCTGCCATTTCGAGTACCCAAATCCCATCATAATAATGCTCACTACGAGCATGCCGTTACCAAAAGTAATGGCGCTTTCACTTGTGGCTAAACAGGTGATAAAGGATCCGATGCCCATAATGATTGTGCCTAGTATAGCAGATAGTTTATGAATTGCCATGATAATCACCCTTTGCTTTCACTAACAACATTAGGTTTAACAATATACGTAATGAGTGCGTACAGTAGGGCACCGATTACAATCCCGTTCAGCGAAGCCAGTCCGAATGGTATGAATTTAACACAGACCAATGCGATGGCCCATGTAATCCATGGAACTAGATTCCATTTTTTGAAAGTCGCTTTGTTGTAATCGATATATTTTCCGCGATGAACCAGGTAAAAGTCCGCTAAGATAATACCGCATAGTGGCGGAACGATGATGCCTAGTGTACTTAAGAATACAAAGAGGGAGTCGATTTTATATGGTTGTGTCATTGTTGCTAATGCAGAGATAGCAATGAGTACGGCTAGCATAATATTTCTGTTTAGTTTGAAAGAGTTTGCTAGGTTCAATGATGTGGAATAGAGGTTCGCACCATTTGTTGTAAAGATGTTTGTAGTCAACAATAGTAAGCTTGGGAACACGAGGCCAAAGCTTAATAGTACGTTGATTAAGTCACCATCATTCATAGCAACGCCTGCGATAGCACCGCAGCTGATCATCAACGTATTGCCGCCCAATAGACCGATTGTGCTCGCTGTAATAACATCTTTCTTGCTTTTACCATAGCGCATAATATCGGCGATACATGTAGCAGTGGATAGAATCCATGTACCGATAACAATGGTAATGCCTGAAAGTATATCGATAGGTTGCAATGGCACATAGTTAAATAGTTCTTGCCAGCCACCGATTGTTTGAACCGAGCGAGCCGCTGTTCCTAGGGAGAGGAATACGATAGATGGAATCGCAATATAGCCAAATACGGCAAGTGATTTAATGCCGAGAACTGCAAAGATACCCATGATAACGGCGCTGAGCATCATAGCAATGATTTCGCCTGTGTAGGAAAGGTTGAATACTTGAGCAATAAAATGTCCATATAAAGCCGCTTGAATCGTGTACCAACCTAGATTGACGATAGGTACGAAGAGAGAGGCAATTCTAGATCCTTCCTGACCGAAGCTGTATCGAGTCAAAAGGGCAAAGGTAAGGCCTGTTTTATAGGCGATTACACTCACTAGCCCTGCAATGATACATAAGAAAATGTTGCCTAGAATCATGGCCAATAGTAATTCGTTGAAAGTCAGCCCTGCCGCTAATCCACCACCAGCCATCATACTAGTAACAAGAAAAACGAATCCAGTCCAAACAATGGTGAGAGAAAAGCAAGATTTCCTTGCTCCTAACGGGACAGGCTCTCTAGAATACTCATTATCTGTGTTTGTATCAACTGGTTCAACAAACTCTAATTTCTCCTTACTCATACATCTATACTCCTTTACGTAATAAAAAAGCTACCATGATGCGTTTTAAGATTTATATAAGCATGGTAGTAAAGACCTATTATGTAGTGTAAATATAGTGAATTTCTCTAATAAAGGATACATATTTAATTTGTTATAAACGAAAGGTATTTGTCTTCATTAAAACATACGGGGAATGAATATTCAATATGTATACTATGCATATTAAGCAATGTTGAGAACGATAGATTCTTTAGTGTTAATATTGTAAAAGCAAATAGATATTGTGACTATAATATAGTAAGAAGGTATGAGTAGGTGTTACTCCTATGAGATCCTAGTTATAAATAGGCACGTTCTCAAGCGTATAGTATATATACTGATGAGAACGTGCCTTTGCTGCATTACTGGATGTGGTTATTGTTTTTGGAGCTTTAGTGCCCTTATTTGCTTTACAAAAAGCAAATAGCCCTTCATTTCCACTAATCTGGAGATTAGTATAAAACGAAAAGGCCATTTCTCAAAATCTTATATTTTCCGAGATGAGCCTGACGTAGCTACTCGTCTGACTATCTTCTTATATTATAGTAAGGTTATGATATATCGTCAAATTATGATGAACACGTGTATGGCATACAGTTTGATGATGTTGTTGTAACATAAGGAAAACTCCTATTGACTTTCATCGATAGGAGTTTTTGGTTTTATAATGGTAATTTTATAGTACTTTTAGGCCTATTATTAAGTCACAGATTATAACAAGCTGCTTATATCTCTTTTACATCATCAGGTATAGCCGGAGGAGCCGGTGGTTTACCCATAGATCTTTCAATGAACACCACAGCCACAAAGACGATGAGGCTGACGATGGAACCGAAGATGATGGACATGATGCCATATGGGTTGCCAACGAATTCCCAGTACACGCCTGCGATGGAGCCGAGCACGATGGACCAAATGCCGGCGCCAGCTGTTGCATTTTTCCAAGTGAGGCCAAGTAGAAATGCAGCGAATGGGCCAGCGGATCTCATGGTGAAAGCAAATACGAGCATCGGAATGATGGCTTTGCTTACGAGGGAGATGATGATGGCGATGATGCCGAGGAATAGTACGCACAGACGGCTGTATTTTGTGAGCTGAGCGTCAGTGAGGCTTTTACCAAAATGATGTTCCACAATATCCTTGGTAAATACTGTTGCGGCACCTAAGAGGTCGCCTGCGCCTGATGAAAGCGTAGCCGACACGACCGCAGCCATAACGAAGCCTGCCATTACAGGAGGCATGAGGTTAAGCGCTACCGTTGCCACCGCATTGTTCGCTTCGATGTTTGGGAATTCAGTCAATGCTACGAGGCCTAAAACCGCAGGAACAAAGGCGAATAGAGCCATGATAATACCACAAATGATAGAACCGAGAACGGCCGTTCTTTCATCCTTCGCTGCAAAGTACCGTTGAACGGATTCTTGGCCGGTGGAGAAGGTCATGAAGTACATAATGATGAGGCCGATGATGGTTTTCCAACCAACCTTCGTAAATCCTAATTGTTCAGGCGGCAATTTCGCCACTACCGATTCCCAGCCGCCCACATTGTGCAATACGAATGGCACCGCGAGGGAGAAGCCCCCAACGAGGACGAAGAAATGGATAACGTCCGTCATCGTAACGCTCCACATACCGCCGGACATGGTGTAAATTACGAGTACCGCGCCGCAGATGAGGATGGCGAGCTCTGTTGAAAGCCCTGTGAGAACGCTAATAATGGTTGCGGTCGCCGTAATTTGTACGCCTGCTAGTGTAATCGTTGCTAGCATGGACAGAATGGAAGTAATGAGATGGCTAGATGCGCCGAAACGACGGCCGATGATCTCTGGCACTGTTGTTGCCATGGCACGCCGTAAGAGCGGTGCAATGAAAGCAACGAGGATAACACCAATCCCTGCAGATACTACGTACCAACCTGCAGATAAACCCCAAGAACCATATGCTTTTGCGGCTACACCTACGGTGCTCCCACCACCGATTTCCGTAGCTGCTAATGTGCCTGCCGTCATAAGAACCCCAATACGACGACCTGCGAGTAGATAGTCAGTACTATCTTTTACACGAATATGACAATACACGCCGACTAATAAATTCAGTAATAAATAGGCGCAAACAATAATCCAAATAATAGTCAGAGAATCCATATGACACCTCCAAAAATTTACACTATCTAGAGATTCATACTAAATCACCCTTACTACTTGCGGTGCATATATCAAGTATAGTTTAATTATCCATAAAAACTGGGGAAAATACAAAGAGGAGTTTGGGTGGTGAAAAGAGAATTGTATATAAATAGAATATTTTATAATAGATAGTAAATCGGGGGTTTTGGGGAGGCATAAGATGGCATTTACAACAGAAAATCGAACTGTTTCTGATATTTTTCAACGTGCAGCAAGATATATCGTTCCACGATATCAGCGGGACTATGTATGGACTGTAGTAAATTGGAAAGAATTATGGACAGATTTACGGTTTACATTAGATAATCAAGGGTTGATACCTTGGTCACATTTTTTAGGTACGATTGTTTTAAATCATAAGCCAAATAATGAAAATGGACTAATTGTTTATGAGATTATTGATGGACAACAAAGATTGTTGACCTTATATATAATATTGATAAGTATTTATAGAAATTATAAACGCATAGGAAGTGAAGCATCTAATCATCGTGCCCAATATATATATGAGTCTTTTTTAACTTCTTTATCCAGAGATAATAATCGTGAGCCTGTTATTAATAATAGTATTTATGATTATTCGATAAAAGAACTTGTAGATAAGTCTACACATAATGAGGCTATTCCTGAGAATAATAAGCTGATTAAGGTTTTTTCATATTTTGATAATCTTTTACATGATAAGGACTTTAACTATATCGGTGATTTTTTAGATAAAGTTTTATCTGTTAATATTGTTGAAATAATTTCTGGAGAGGATGAAGAAATATATAATATTTTTGAAGTTTTAAATGCTAGGGGGCAAAAGTTAAGACAAATAGATTTACTTAAGAATCATATTATGAAATATGTTCAACCACGAGCAGATACGTTTATTGATGAAGCTGAAAGAAAGTGGCGAGTTATATTTGATAATGCGAATATATTAAATGATCCTGATTATATGATACATCATTTTGCTAAATGCTATATTGACAAAAATGCCGAGAATAAAGATTCTGTATACCGGTTAATAAAAGATGAAATTGATATACAAGAATTGGGTTTATTCTTAGATAAGCTATATGAGTTCTCAGAAAGATATAAAGAACTCGTTAGTGAGTTAGAGCATAATAGCTTAACTAAATATTTTAAAATTAAGAATAATCAACAAGTTAGATCTTTAATAGTTGCTATTTATGTTCTTCTTAATCAAGATATAATCGATAGTAATTTAGCAGATAATGCTATATTGCAGATTAGGAATTTCTTTTTTATCTTTAATGTTACTCGGCAAACATCTAATCAAACAGATTCTTTGATATCGAGTACGTCATATAATATATATCATTGTAAGACTGAGACTCAATTTAAATTCATTCTTACTGACTTATTGCTTAAGTGTAATGAGTATATTGAAGGATATGATTTAGAACAGGTGTTTTCAACTAATCGAACTTTTCAATATTCTAACGTAGATCATAGTTTACGTAGAAATGCTAAGTTGGTTAGATTTATTTTAGAGAATGTATATAATTTATTGCAAGAAGATAATAGTATTTCTATAGATGAAATGACAATAGAACATCTAATATCTGATGATGGACATGAACCAAGTATTTTTTTGTGGAATTTAACCTTAACTAGTGAGGCACTAAATAATAGTTTGGGGAATCGTCCAATTAAAGATAAAATACAAATATTAGAAGAAAGGTCTTCTATTAGGGCAAATCAGATGTTAGGAAGATACCTAGAATCTGAAGATTTTAATTTTGATAGACGGAGGAGTGATTTATTAAATTATATCTTTAATGAGGTATTTGTTTTAAAACCAGATATATTTCATTTGTCTAGTAATGATGTAGAGGAATTTAATAGGACTGAGGCTGTTTTAAAAGAAAATAATGAAAACGATTTATTGCAGCTTCTTTATAAGCATGGAAAGAATTTAAGACAAAGACTTATTAACTGTCAGGAACATGAAGCTTTATTGAGGGTATATAAAGATCTTTTTGGTAATTAACAAAAAATATATAATAGGCACAAATTTATTAGTATAGTATATTTACATTAATAAGGTTGTGTTTCTTTATATAGTGAATAGAGAGATTATTATCTTAGGAGTAGTTTGATGCTAGTTGTTATAATGATAGCTTTCACCATACTGGCGAGCCCTTTGACTTTAATCACTAGAAATATCGGTTCAGTTTGAGTTAGTGGATTCTCGTACTTATCCAAAGGATAGACATGTTTATGAAGGAATGCTATAAATTTAAATATTCACTCCATCAAGGCTTTAGGTGATGCACTGTAGTAGCCATATATTGTGAGACGCATATTATGTGAAAGGTTTTGTTGGTAAACGTTCTATAAATACCATGAGGATTAAATATCTTCAATCTATGAAGGATCAATACCATGATGTAATACAACAATTAGAAGGAAGTTTTAATCATGGAAATCTTGAAATAAGCCATTAGATGAATAAAACGCCCATATCTAAATAGATACGGGCGTTTTTGGTATGATAGTACTTGTATGACAGGTACTATCTATTTGTTTATTTATATATTCCTATAATACGTTTCTTATTTTATCGATCGTTAGTTCGCTTTATAATAAGGTTAGGATAGTTAGACGAGGTTGGGCCTCTCTTCGTCATCGAAGGGAGGGATAAGC
>ERZ773014.2063-NODE-2063-length-12063-cov-8.388241_pt1 | contig 12063 bp, 12 predicted proteins | sample MGYA00580841_ERZ773014 | MGnify/ENA primary metagenome ERZ773014 (study PRJEB29015, sample SAMEA2737989) | human oral metagenome | biome: human oral; feature: human-associated habitat; material: dental | place: China | collected 2067 ...
AAGCGGGCAAAAAAGATGCGCTAAGATGGCGCGGCTGAATTTATCAGTGCTTCCTAAAGCTGTGAGGTGTATGTCTGCATGAACGATGAGAAAAATCTTGCGTGGCCGGTTTATCTGCTCCTGCTCGCAATCATATCATTTCAGATCCTCTTTGGAATCGGCGGGACGGCGCTGCTTGACCCAGACGAACCGGTCTATGCGGAGACGGCAAAGGAGATGATTCGCTTCGGCGATTATCTTTCGCCCCGCATTTACAATGAGTTCTGGTATGACAAGCCTCCTGTTTTTTATTGGCTTGTTGTGGGATCTCTCAAGATATTCGGGGGCTTCAACGAGCTTGCAGCACGCCTTCCCGCCGCGCTCATGGCGATCGGCTCCATCCTCATGACGGCGCTCGCGGGGGCGCGCCTCTTTGGTGCGCGTGCGGGGTTCTGGTCGGGACTTGTCATGGGGACGAGCATCATCCTTATGTATATGGGGAAGGCGTCCGTGACGGACTCGACGCTGCTCTTCTTTATGACGGCAGCACTCTTCTCCTTCATTCATCGACAGTACTGGCTGATGTACCTCGCCTGCGGGATTGCTGTGATGACAAAGGGACCGATTGGGGTCGTTTTTCCTGCGGGGATCGTTTTTTTCTATCTGCTCGCGACGCGTCAGCTTGAGCAGCTCTTTCGCATGCACATTCTGCGGGGACTTCTCCTTGTCGTTGCCGTGGGGCTGCCATGGTATCTCTATATGTACGAGGTGCACGGCATGGCGTTCATCTACGAGTTCATCGGGTTCCACAACATCAGCCGATTTACGGCACCGCTGCATCCCGTGCGTGCGCATTGGTGGTTCTACCTGCCCGTCCTCATCCTCGGCTTCTTCCCATGGACGGGCATCCTCATCCAGTCGGTCAAGAATGCCTTCCGCCACAGTTTTGGCGAGGAGGCGCAGCAGCTTACGTTCTTTCAGGTGTGGTGGATTTTCGTCCTCGTATTCTTCTCGATTGCAAAGACGAAACAGGTCTCCTATATGCTTCTGCTGACGCCAGCACTCTCGACCATCATCGGGTGGAATCTCGCTCGTATGTTGGATGACTGGCGGCAGACGCATTTCGCGTGGGCGGGCGGGAGCGCGCTCATGTTCCTCCTGCTCGGCCTGGGCTGGCTGATGAGCGGAGACAGCCTCGCGGCGCTCGCCGAGGGCGGTCTCTGGCTCGGTGTGATCACGCTCGTTCTCGGAACGGCGATTGTTTACACCATTACGGCATCGCACAACCTCTTTGCCGCAGCATGGCTGCACGTCACTGCGGGTGTGGTGACAATGGTGATTGCCTTCGGCTTTATGATGCCCGCGATCGAGGGGCATTTCAGTGTCAAACAGGTCGCGCTCCACTATGCGGCGAACTATCATGCCGCTGCTGAGGCGGAGGGGCGTGCCCTCTACATCGACAAGCAGCTGCGCCCGGGCGTCATGCTCTACACGGATATCCCGGGCATTGAGGCGGATACGAACCATGCGGAGTCGCTTGCGGCGCTGCGCGTGGATGCGCGCCCGAAATACATCATCATGCGTGAATTTATGTATAAAAAGATGATGAAGGAATTGGGCGCGGAGAACTGGCAGCTCGTTGAGGAGCGCGATGGACTCTGTATCTTTAAGGATGATAAGGAATGAGTACCCCTGTCCTCTATCTCGTTGTGCCCTGTTACAACGAGCAGGAAGTGCTGGCTGATACGGCAGATAAATTGGAGCGAAAGCTGAGACAGCTGATGGACGCGGGCAAGGTCGGTGCGAAGAGCCGCATCGCCTTCGTCAACGATGGCAGTCGTGACCGTACATGGGAACTCATTCGCCGCTGTACGGAGCGCAGCCCTCTCTTTTCTGGGATCAATCTCGCACACAATGAAGGGCAACAGAATGCGCTGCTCGCGGGTCTCATGACCGTGCGCCCCTATGCGGATGTGACGATCAGTATGGATGCTGACCTGCAGGATGATATCGATGCGATTGATGCCATGCTGGAAAAGCACGCAGCGGGTGCAAACATTGTCTATGGCGTGCGCGAGAACCGCACCTCGGATACCTTCCTCAAGCGCTTTACTGCAGAAACCTTCTACCGTGCCATGCGCGCCCTTGGAGCGGACATCGTGTTCAACCATGCGGACTTTCGCCTGATGGATCGACGGGCACTCGCCGCGCTTGCGGAGTATCCGGAGGTCAACCTCTTCCTGCGCGGCATCGTGCCCATGATCGGTCTCACGCACGATATCGTCTACTACACGCGCAGACAGCGCCTCGCAGGTGACTCGAAATACCCATGGCGACGCATGGCTGCGTTCGCATGGGAGGGCGTGACCTCCCTCTCGGCACGTCCCATCCGCCTCATTTCGCAGATGGGGATGTGCATCTCCTTGATCAGCGGGGGGATGCTCGTATGGTCGATTGTGCGGCACTTCACAGGGGAGACCATCGTCGGATGGACGAGCCTTGTCGTATCGCTCTGGTTCCTCGGCGGACTCATCCTCCTCTCCATCGGCGTCATCGGTGAGTACGTCGCAAAGATCTACCTCGAGGTCAAGCGACGTCCGCGCTACCTCGTGCAGGATTTTATCGATGAGAACGAGCGTGAAAAAAAATAATTCTTTTCTCGAAAAATTTTTTTGGGAGAAAAGAAGGAGAATATTATTTTGTGGAGAATTATTATTCGTGAAAGACAAAATAGATCATATCTATCGCGTCTTTCAGACTCCACATTTTTTATTTGTACTTTGCTGTGTATTTTAGTGAAAGGAAGACGAATCGTTTCGGTTCTTCCGCAATAGGAGGGTTAACTATGTCAGTATTTTATCTTGCAGACAAGAAGCATCTGATCGAGGTCTACGGTGATGAGGCTCTGAATCTCGTCGTCAATGGCACGGAGCTTAAGGCAATCGCACCGAATACGGTGGATGCGGCGAAGGAGAAGCACGTTCCCGTTGCGACCTACGATGCGGCGAAGAATGAGGTGCACGTGAGCGTCGGTGCGATCGCCCATCCGATGACAGAGGAGCATCTGATTACATGCGTCATTCTCGTGACGAAGAAGGGCGTACAGCGCGTCAACCTCACGGCGGCGGATGCCCCCGAGGCGACGTTCCGCCTTGCAGACGGCGACGCGCCGGTGAAGGTACTCGAGTACTGCAACCTGCATGGTCTCTGGCAGGCGGATCTCTAAGCGGATTTGCCTGAGAGGAAGCTGCTGCATAAAATGTGCGGCGGCTTTTTTCATCTTGTCCTGAACCGCAGCAGATGAAAAAATCTATCGCATTTCCAATCTTTTTCCGGTATAATAAATCTCAATGAGAGAAAGATGTCCGGACAAGATGCAGGGGGCGATGGAATGCGCTGGGCACAGGTGAGCGTCGTGACGACGCATGAGGGCGCGGATCTCATCGGGAACATCCTGATGGAACTCGGTGCTGCAGGGACAGAGATCGACGATCCGTCTCTCGTGAATGAGTACATTGACGCGGGGCTTTGGGACTATACCGATCTGCCGCGTGCCGAGGATACGGATACGGTGACGGTGCGTGCCTATCTGCCCGAGGATGCACGGCTCGAGACGAGCCTCCTGACGCTCGCTGAGCGGATCGAGGGGCTGCGCCGCGCGGATGCGTCCATCGGCGCGGGAACGATCTCGCATACGTTCGTCGCCGATGAGGATTGGGCGGAGACGTGGAAGGCATACATCCACACGGAGAAGATCGGGCGGCGCATCGTCGTTCGTCCGACGTGGGAGGAATACACGCCGCAGGGGGATGAGATCGTCATTGACCTCGATCCGGGTGCGGCATTCGGGACAGGCGCGCACGCGACCACGGCGATGTGTCTGCGCTGGATGGAACATATCGTATGCCCGCAGATGCGCGTCTATGACGTGGGCTGCGGCTCGGGGATTCTCGCGATCGCCGCGTCGAAGCTCGGTGCGGGCGAAATCATCGCAATGGACTACGATCCTGTGGCGGTCTCTGTTGCGGAGGAAAATATCCGCGCGAACAACGTCACGAACGTTGCCGTATTTGAGAGCGATCTTCTCTCCGTGTGTGAGGGGACGGAGCCGGCCGAACTCATCACGGCGAACATCATCGCGGACATCATCATCCGCCTGTTCGACCAGCTGGATGCGCATCTTGCACCCGGCGGTGTCCTTCTCGCCTCGGGCATCATCGACGACCGTATCGCGGACGTGGAACGTGCGGCGCGTGAGCATGGCTATACCGTGCTCGATATGACCTGTGAAAAGGAATGGGCGGCGATGATTATCCGCCGAAGTGAGGAGCTGGCACCCTGATGCGGCGACTGTTCTATCCGGGAACGTTTGCGGAGGAGATTACGATCACGGGGGGAGATGCGCACCATCTCGCACGTGTCATGCGTGCGCAGATCGGGGACGAAGTGACGATTGCGGATGCGGATGGCAGGGTCGCCCGCATGACGGTCTCTGCCGTCGTGCCCGATGCAGTACAGCTTTCACTTGCAGAACTTCTGGTGCAGGAGAAGGAAAATTCGCACGAGGTCATCCTCGTGCAGGCTCTCCTCAAGGGCGAAAAGATGGACTTCGTCGTGCAAAAGGCGGTAGAACTTGGCGCGGCGGCGCTCTATCCCGTCACGACGGAGCACGTTGTCGTGCGCTATGACGCGAAGAAGGCGGCGGCAAAGGCTGCGCGCTGGCAGAAGATCGCGGATGAGGCGGCAAAGCAATGCGGGCGGCGGGCACTCATGTCCGTTGCGGAGGTTGCGCCGCTCTCCTCACTTTTGCAGAATGGCGAGCTGTTCGGTGCGCCCGATACGGCGGTTATCTTCTGCTACGAAGGGGAAGAGGAGCAGTCCATGCGGACGGCACTGCGTGCATGCACGGCACGCCGCATTGTGCTTGTTGTCGGTTCGGAGGGCGGCTTCTCCCTTGGGGAGGCGGAGGCAATCCGGGCATCGGGGGCAACATCCGTTTCTCTCGGGAGGCTCATCCTGCGTGCGGAGACGGCGGCACTCGCTGCGCTTGCCGTCACGCAGTACGAACTTGAAAATTTTGATCTTTAGGAAAGGTACATTTATGAAGAAGAGATATACAGCACTGTTTGCGGCAGCATTTGCAGTCTCCATGATTGCGGGCTGCGGCACAAGCAACAGTGCGGACCAGGGCGCGACGGCAAAGGCGCAGCCGTCCGCTGAACAGAGCAAGGGCACGGGGCAGCGCGGTGAAGCTGCGCCGACGTTCACGCTCAAGAACCTCGCGGGCGAGGATGTCGCCGTCGAGGCGAAGGGGAGACCCTACATCATCAACTTCTGGGCGACGTGGTGCCCGCCGTGTCAGGCGGAGATTCCCGATCTTGCGGCGTTCTATGCGGCGCATAAGGACGCGGTGGACTTCTACGCTGTCAACTTGCAGGAGGATGCCGCGCCCGTCGAGAAATTCATGCAGGAGCGCAAGGCGGATCTGCCCGTTGTGCTCGATACGAAGGGCACGGCAGCGACGCTTTACGGCGTGCGTGCGATCCCGACTACGATTGTCGTTGACGCGGAGGGCAATGTCGCCTACCGCAAGACGGGCGGCGTGACGAAAGAGGAGCTCGAAGATGTCATCGGCAAGCTCTAAGAGCATCATGCGGGGAGGCTGCGGCACATGGAACTGACCCTGCTCGGCGGCGCGTTTCTCGCGGGCTTCCTCTCCTTCATCTCACCCTGTGTCCTGCCTCTCCTACCGACGTTCTCGCTCATCCTCGCGAAGAACAGTCAGCAGGACGGCGGCGAGGCGCGTCGGCTCTACGCGAATACGACGGCGTTCCTCGCAGGCTTTACCCTCGTCTTCGTCCTGCTCGGTGCATCGGCATCGCTCATCGGCGCGTGGCTTTTCTCCTACCAGGAGATCCTGCGGCAGGGCGCGGCCGTCCTCATCATCGCAATGGGGCTTTTCATGACGGGATGGATCAAGATCCCCGTACTTCTGCGTGAGTATCGCCCGTTCCAGCGGCGCGGCTTTGACGGCATCGGCGGTGCGTTCCTCCTCGGCTGTGGCTTCACACTCGGATGGACACCGTGCACTGGCCCGATGCTCGCGACCATCCTCCTCTATGCGGGGGATACGGCGACCGTCGGCGCGGGTGCTCTGCTCCTCCTCGTCTACAGTCTCGGCTTTGCCGTTCCGTTCTTCCTGCTCGCCGTCATCTGGCGGCGGCACATCATGAAGCTGCGCGCGTTCTATCAGTATCTGCCGCGCATCCAGCAGGCGGCGGGTGTTGTGCTCGTCCTCCTCGGCGTTCTCCTCTGGTCGGACTCGCTCACCTATCTCGTGCGTATCTTGTCGTAATGCAACATGGCCTCCCTGCGTATTCATGCGGGGAGGCGTTTTCGTATGGGGCGTGCAAACCATCCGTTTGACAGGTGGTCATGATTATGCGTTGAATTTTTGGGAGCCGTGTGATATGGTATAGGGAGAATTTTTGACTGCAATAGGAGAATGACGTGGGCGAACATCAAGAAGCAGATTTCTATGATATCAGCGTTTGTGTCCTCATCTACCGGCCGGATTATGAAAAGCTGTTTATCACATTGACATCGATCGTCAACCAAAAGGGCTGTCGTTATGAAATCCTGCTGGCAGATGACGGGTCAGAGGATTTTCGCCAACAGGAAATCGAGCAGTGGCTGCATGAGAAACATTTCACAGATTATACGATTGTGCGCAGCTCCATAAACAGGGGCATTGTTCATAATCAGATGAATGCCCTGCATGCAGCGCAAGGAAGGTATATCAAATGGATCTCTCCCGGAGACTATTTATACAATGAACATGTTTTGGCAGGGATGATTCATTTCATGGAGACAGAGGGGTATCGGCTTGCCTTTGGGAGAGCATGCTATTACAGAGAGGGGCAGAGCGGCTATGAGATACTGAATACGATGAACCCGCTCGATCTGCGCCCCTACTATGATAATGATATGCGCGCCATCTGGGAAGCATACCTGCTCTATGGAGATTTTGCCTGCGGGGCTGCCTTCATCGCTGAGCGGCAGCTGCTCACATTCTATCTGGAAGCAATTTCGGATGTGATTGTCTATGGAGAGGATGCCGTGTATTCCCTGATGATTGCCGATGACATTCGAGTCGGCTTTTGGGATGAGAACCTGATCTGGTATGAATACGGTACCGGGATATCTACAGGTGCGAAAGAATGGAGAGCGCGCGTTGGGCAGGACAATGCCATCTGCCTTGCCATTGTTGAGGAGAAATACCCGGAGCTGCGTGCCGAGAAAGAACGGCTGTGCCGTGTGCATGGTGTCCGTGACTTCAATGAGGTGCGAAATATCTATGGCAGACATGCCGTTCAAACACAGATGCAGCAGGGCGGCTATCTAAAAAATGTCGATTCCACGTTGCTGGAACGTCTGAGCGGTAGGAAAGCTGCGTTTGTATAGACTGGGAAAGGAAATGAATAGGTACATGGAACATCATCACACAGGAGAAATTACAACGCAGGAACTCGTCTTTACCGCGCTCATGACGGCACTCGTCTTCGTCGCGACCTATCTGCCGCACATCCCGATCCCGCTCGGCTACGCGCATCTCGGTGATGCTGTGATCTTCCTGCTCGCACTGCTCGCACCACGTCGCAGTGCGCTCTTTGCTGCGTGCTGCGGTTCGGCACTTGCAGACCTCCTCGGGGGCTTTGCAATCTGGATCGTACCAACACTCATCATCAAATTCGTCATGGCGGAGATCGTCTATCGCATCGGCCGCAGGGGAGCGGCAATCGCACCGCGTGCGAGCGTCATCATGGCACTCCTCCTATCGAGCCTTTGGATGGCGGCGGCATATACGATTGCGGGTGCCGTGCTCTATGCGAGCCTGCCCGCCGCACTCGCGTCTACGCCGGGGCTCATCATGGAGGGGGTGGTCAACGGCGTCATCGCCGCCATACTCCTGCCGATGCTGCAGGGGCGTTTTCCACAGTTTTGAGCGCGAAGCTGCGTTTGTATATCCACAGAACCCCCTACGATATAGACGCTATATGTCCATGCTGATGAGTATGATGATATTGTAACAGCGATGACAAGCGATTCGCATGGACGGGAGGTCTTGTGTATGATTTTCTTCATCCCACATCTTGTTATTGGGATTGTTTTGCTTCTCTGGGGCTTGGTGACAGAGCCTGTGATGACAATCCTGCTTATTGTTGTTGGCATCCCTGGTTCATTCCTTATGGTTTTTCTCTTCTTTGCAGGGCAATATTGGATATTCCGATTGCTGCATCGTCTGGGGTGCGTGGATGGGAAATGGGATGGCGCGTGGAAATGGCGCACGAGAAAAAATCTTGAGGATGAGGTGAGGCTGTGGAAATACAATATCATGTCGACGATTGCCACGAATTTCCGCATGAAGTAAGGGCTATGAAGGAGGAAGTAGAATGAAAACGTTTGTATCTGTCCTGGTTGGACTGTTTACGATGATGCTTGGAAGCATAGCATTTGCCTATCCACCGCATCTCGGCGGTGATCCGAACTATATCATGTGCGATGGACACATGGGGACGGGCTACTATCTCGATCGCAGTTCGCTCGTGGTGCAGCAGTATGAGCCGCCGATCTATCGGATTGCGGTCAATGTTGTGACGGTGCATGATGCTGATGCCGGACGTACGGAGATTTCGGATGTCCGCACGTTCCAGTTTCTCTACAATTATGATGAGGGAAATATGTATATCCGCAGCAATGTAAACGGCAATACCAACTGGCGCTATCTGTCGCCGAAGGGGTCTTATGCCGAGACGGGCGTCGTTATGCCCGCAGGCGAAATGGCGTTTTACATCGCATATGGGATTCCGTTCTATGGCAAAGCAGGGGGATTTAGTAACTCTTTTTATGACAGAATTTGATCCTGTCAGCGGTAGGGGGATGTTGCGCGAGGTTGTTTTGACTCGTGCAACATCCCCTTTTATGATGGGATTATCGTAAAAGAGAGGTGAGAATTTCTATTGATTATTGACTGGTAACATATGTTACGTCTATAGAGGCCTTCCTTTGCTATAATCAGTTCAACAAATGTGTATTATTGCAAAGGAGAAATTCTCATGGATGCTAGAATGTTTTGTTATCAGTGTCAGGAGACTGCGGGCGGCAAGGGCTGCACGGTGCAGGGCGTCTGCGGCAAGAAGCCGGATGTCGCGGAGATGCAGGATCTGCTCGTCTATGTGACGAAGGGGCTCGGTGCGGTGACGACGCAGCTGCGCGCAGAGGGCAAGAAGGTTGCGATCGAGGTCAACCATCGCGTGACGATGAACCTCTTCATCACGATCACGAATGCGAACTTCGACCGTGAGGCGATCATCGACGTGATCGAGGAGACGCTCGCGCTGAAGGCGGATCTGCTCGCGCAGGTTGCAGATGCGTCGAAGCTGCCCGAGGCGGCGCATTGGACGGCTCAGCGTGCAGAGTTCGAGGCGAAGGCCAAGACGGTCGGCGTGCTCGCAACGGAGAACGAGGATGTCCGCAGTCTGCGCGAGCTGACGACGTACGGCCTGAAGGGGCTGTCTGCCTATGTCGAGCACGCAAATGCGCTCGGTCATGAGAATGAGGAAATCGATGCCTTTATGCAGCGTGCACTGGCACAGCTCCTCGACGATACGATGGATGGCGACGCACTGACGGCACTTGTGCTTGAGACGGGCAAGTGGGGCGTTGCGGGCATGGCTCTGCTCGACGGTGCTAACACGGGCACCTACGGTCATCCCGAGATCTCGAAGGTGAAGCTCGGTGTCCGCAATCGTCCCGGCATCCTCATCTCGGGGCATGACCTCAAGGATCTCGAGCGTCTCTTGGAGCAGACGAAGGGCACGGGCGTCGATGTTTACACGCACGGCGAGATGATCCCCGCGCACTACTACCCCGCGTTTAAGAAGTACGACAACCTCGTCGGCAACTACGGCAACGCATGGTGGCTGCAGAAAGAGGAGTTCGAGAAGTTTAACGGCGCGATTCTCATGACGACGAACTGCGTTGTTCCGCCAAAGGACAGCTACAAGGATCGTCTCTTCACGACGGCTGCGGTTGGCGTACCGGGCTGCACGCACATCCCGCTCGTGAACGGTGAGAAGGACTTTACGCCTGTCATCGAGTGCGCGAAGAAGTGTGCGCCTCCGACGGAGCTGGAGCGGGGCGAGATCGTCGGCGGCTTCGCGCATGAGCAGGTCTTTGCCGTGGCGGACAAGGTTGTCGAGGCGGTGAAAAGCGGCGCGATCAAGAAGTTCGTCGTTATGGCGGGCTGCGACGGCCGCATGAAGTCGCGCGAGTACTACGGTGAGTTCGCCGAGGCTCTGCCGCACGACACGGTCATTCTCACGGCGGGCTGCGCGAAGTACAAGTACATCAAGAAGGATCTCGGCGACATCGGCGGTATCCCGCGCGTCCTCGACGCAGGGCAGTGCAACGACTCCTACTCGCTCGCGCTGATCGCGCTGAAGCTGAAGGAAGTATTCGGGCTGGATGATGTGAACAAGCTCCCGATTGCGTACAACATTGCGTGGTACGAGCAGAAGGCGGTCATTGTTCTCCTCGCACTGCTTCACCTCGGCGTGAAGAACATCCACCTCGGCCCCACGCTTCCCGCATTCCTCTCTCCGAATGTCGCAAAGGTACTCGTCGAGACCTTCGGCATCGGTGGAATCACGAATGTTGAGGACGATATGGCAATGTTCGGCATTGAGGTAAATGCGCCCGAAGCTACTGCCGTGTAAAATAATATCCGTACATAGATAAGTAAATGGGACTTCCGTACGAAACAAAATGTTCTTTCGTACGGAAGTCCCGTTTTTGCGTGAGTTTACAGCGCCGCGCGCAGGAGATTTCGCGTATAGTCCTCACTTGGTTCTCTGAGGACGCGGCGGGTCTCGCCCTGCTCGACGATGTTGCCGTCCCGCATGATGAGGACGCGGTCAGCGATGGAACTGACGAGCGGCAGATCGTGTGAGATGAAGAGGAGACTCATGCCGTGCTCACGTTGCAGATGCAGGAGGAGGGCGATGATCTTTGCCTGTACAGACACGTCGAGTGCCGAGGTTGCCTCGTCGCAGACGAGGATCTCGGGGTGAACTGCCATCGCGCGCGCAATCGCCGCCCGCTGGCACTCGCCGCCGCTCATCTCGTGCGGGTAGCGATTGGCATAGGAGGAGGGAAGTCCCACCTCCGCAAGGAGCTCGGTAACACGTTTTTCTGTTGCACGTGCGTCCGGTGTGCAGAGGCGGCAGATGGTCTCGCCGATCATCACACCAACAGTGCGGCGTGGGTTGAACGACCCCACTGCGTCCTGAAAGACCATCTGCATGCGCGTGTAGAGCGCGCGGCGCTCCCTGCCCGAGGCGTGCGTGATATTCCTGCCATCCAAGAAGATCTTCCCGCCTGTCGGTGCATGCAGCCCCGTGAGCAGCTTTGCTACAGTGGATTTGCCGCTGCCGCTCTCGCCGACGATGCCGAGGAGTTCGCGCCGAGCAAGGGAGAAGGAGATGCCGTCGATTGCCTGGACGCGTCCCGCCGCATCGTCAAAGTGCATGGAGACGTTGTCAAAGCGCAGGAGTGCATCTGCGTCCTCAGCCTGTGCGCGCTCGACAGAGGCATGTGCGTGGGCAGGGGATTTATCCTCTGCCTGCCCGTGTCCGCCACAGTTGATCGGGGCGGATGGAGGCGCGGCGCACATTTGCGGCACTGCCGAAAGCAGCTCCCGCGTATAGGGGTGCTGCGGGTTTCCGAGCACCTCGGTCACGGCACCCTGCTCGACAATCTTCCCTTTGCACATGACGGCGACGCGGTCGGCGATGTGCCGCACGACGCCGATGTTGTGCGTGATGAGGAGGATTGCCGTCCTCGTCCGCTCCTTGAGCGCACGCAGCTCATCGAGTACCTGCAGCTGGATCGTTGCGTCGAGTGCCGAGGTCGGCTCGTCGGCGAGGAGGAGCTGCGGGCGCAGGATGACGGCGAGTGCGATCGCGGCACGCTGTGCCATGCCGCCCGACAGCTCGAACGGATATGCCGCGAGGATGCGGCTGA
>ERZ773014.2064-NODE-2064-length-12061-cov-20.135349_pt1 | contig 12061 bp, 6 predicted proteins | sample MGYA00580841_ERZ773014 | MGnify/ENA primary metagenome ERZ773014 (study PRJEB29015, sample SAMEA2737989) | human oral metagenome | biome: human oral; feature: human-associated habitat; material: dental | place: China | collected 2067 ...
TAGAAGCTCGTGATATAGATTTACAATCAATTGGATATTTTCAGTTTTCTCCGTTGCCACCATCGTTGGTGTCTCAAACGGATACATTGCTCCTATCGGATAGTCCTGAATATGTAGGACCTGTAGGAGGTACGTTAAGTGCAGGTACAATTAATGGCAATGGTCGTATCTATTTCTATCATGTAAATGAAATGGATCTACCTCACAAGATTTCTATCGTCTTAGAAAACCAAACGGCTTATCCAACTTCAGTACATGTCATGAGACAATTAAAATCTGTAGCTACACCTGACTATTTTGCAGCAGGTCGTGATTTGTCTCGGAAGGATTTGGAGCAGCCTCTTAATGAAAGCCCAGATGCAAGACCGTTATACTCTCTTAGCATCCCACCACAAGGGCGTCAATTAATCTTTAGTGACTTAGAAAATACACCGGTAAATCGAGATGCATTATTTACGGGTATTGTGGATATTAAAACAGAAGGGCCTATATTTGCGCGTGTTATGATGTTGCCTGTGGGGATGGACCCTGTAGATGCGTCACATTGGGTGAAAAATCTTCCCATAGATGAAATACAATTGCGCGGTACCTATACTGGTGCTAAACGTAATATGGAGGTTACTACACCATTTGACACTGCTTTAGGTGGTGCCTTTGTAGAAATTGGTAATGACCGCGAGGATACGTTTATCAATGGTGTAGACGAAATGCAAAATAAAGCATTTGTTCGAGATCGTGGTAACTATGGTGTATTGTATACGCTAAAAATTCCTACTAAGGGTAATGAACCGTTTAGACTGTATTTTAACCCTCTTGGGGGACCTTATTCTGGTTCCTTTACGATAAAAACATTACATCAACAAGGTGCTAGAAGGGGACAGACAGATACACGGACTTATCACATTGGTGGTGCAGATGGTATTTCCGCATTAGGGGAAGGCACTATATTAGATAGCCGTCTTTTAGGGAACTATAATGCGGGCGATTTATTAACGTTAAACTTTATGCCAGCTGGTGCATCGAATTTGCCAATTCGTTTCTTGTTGATTCCTGAATCTCTTGCAAATCCACAAAAACATCAAACCATTGCTGTTAATGTACCGAAAGATGTTAAAGATATCTTAGGGCACCCAACTCAAGGGGGGACACAAATACCTGTAGGTCCTGTAGGTGGTAAAGATGGAGATAAAGGGACAGTAGATACTAAAAAATCTACTGCTGAAAGTCCAGCTAAACGGGCAGAAACAATTGCTCATGAAGAAACTAAAAAGTTAAGCGATAAAGCTGTAGCAGATGTAAAAAAAGAAGCGCAACTTAAAAAGGCAAAAGACGAGAAAGAAGTCTTAGCTCGTAAAAAAGCTGAAGAGGCTCGACTAGCTGCAGAAAAAGCTGAAATGTTGCGAAAGGCTGCAGAAGCCAAGCATGCTGAAATTGAGCGCAAGATGGCTGAAAAAGCCGAAGCAGAGCGTAAAGCAGAGGAAGCTCGTAAGGCGGAAATGGCTCGTAAAGCTGAAATGGCACGTATCGAGGCAGCGAGAAAAGCGGAAGCGGATCGGCTAGAGGCGGCTCGTAAAGCAGAAGAAGCTCGACTAGCAGCGGAAGCAAAACGTCTTGAAGAAGAGCGTCGAATTCAAGCTGCTCGCATTGAGGCCGCCCGCAAAGCGGAGGAAGAAAGAAAAGCGGCCGAAGCTAAGGCTCGCTTTGAAGCGCAACGAGCAGCAGAAAAAGCTGCTTTAGAGGCCAAAAAGGCCGAAGAGGAACGCTTGGCTGCTGAGGCTAGAGTTCGTTTAGAAGCACAACGTAAAGCTGAGCAGGAAGCATTGGAAGCAAGACGTGCCGAAGAAGCTCGTAAAGTAGCAGAAGCGAAAGCTGCTTTAGAAGCACAACGTGCTGCTGAGCAAGCCGCTCTTGAAGCGAAGCGCCAAGAAGACGCTCGTAGAGCGGCAGAGGCTAAGGCTGCTTTGGAAGCACAACAAATGGAAGCAGCAAGAAAAGCAGAAGAGGCTCGTCGTGCGGAGGAAGCGCGTAGAGCAGAAGAAGCTCGAATTGAAGCGGAACGTAAAGCTGAGGCCGCTCGCGTAGCAGCAGAAGCAAAACGAGCAGAGGAAGCACGCAAAGCTGAAGCAGCTAGAATTGAAGCAGCGCGTAAAGCTGAACAAGCTCGTTTAGCAGCAGAAGCACGTAGAGCAGAAGAAGCTCGGAAAGCAGAAGCAGCTAGACTTGAGGCACAACGTAGAGCTGAACAGGAACGTCTTGAAGCTGCGCGCCGTGCAGAAGAAGCTCGAATTGTTGCAGAGACTAAACGTGCTGAAGAAGCGCGTAGAGCCGAAGAAGCTCGCCGCATAGAAGAAGCAAGACGTGCCGAAGAGGCTCGTAAAGCAGAGGCGGCTCGTATAGTGGCGGAAGCTCGTAAGGCAGAGCAAGAGCGACTTGCTGCAGAACGAGCTGAAGCAGAACGTCAAGCCGCAGAGGCACGACGTATTGCTGAGGAACGATATAAAGCGCAACTAGAAGCAGAGCGTAAAGCTGAAGCTGCTCGTCAACAAGCGTTGGCTCAAGCTGAAATCGAGCGTAAAGCAAAAGAGCGTGCTGAAGCTATTCAACGTGTCCGAGATCAACAAGAGAGTGCTCGTCGTCGTGCAGAACTTGCACGTCAACAACTTGAAGCCGAACGTAAGGCTGCTCAAGCATCTAAGAGGACTCCTTCCTTCAGTGAACTTGATGATATTCATGGGGATACATCAAATGTAACTATTCCAAATGCTGTATCCATTGATGAGTTGACAAAACCTAGACCGACTGCATCTCAAAATACACGTCGTCGTGAGCAACGTCAACCTCAATTGTCGCCAAATCAGCAATATGTGCAGATAAATCCTGTAGCGAATGAGCCGCAACAAGATCAAATGCCATATACTCCACAAAATGAACAGCAAAATGATGAAGAAAACCCACCAAGATTATATCCATTAGGTTAAGACCCTTAATTTCTAAAAAAGAAATTTTAGATTAAAGTTTAAGATATAGAAGTGGATTAATAGCCGTTTAAATATAGAGAGGACAAGCAATTTTATATGCTTGTCCTCTTTTTAAAATCCATATGAATTTTGTGTTTTACATTGACTTTCAAAGGTGGATTCAGTACAATAAATAAAGAAATGCATATATGGTACGAGAGACCATTGCATAATACAATACCTTTTAATTTAGTCCAGAGAGGCTGAGAAAGGAATATAGTTGAAGTGCCCATAGGGGCTTCTTTGTGCAAACTATTTGACCTTTTGCCCTGGGCAAAAGGTCTTTTTTGTTACGTGAGTTAGGAGGAAATCATGGGACAAGTTAGCCTAAAAGGCAAAGATTTATTGGGTTTGCAAAATGTGTCACCTGAAGAAATCAAATTGATTTTAGATGTGGCAAAGAAAATGAAGAAAATCGTTCTTTCTGATGACAAGAAGGTTCCACTTTTAAAGGGAAAATCCATTATTAACCTCTTTATGGAACCAAGTACTCGTACCCGTAGTTCTTTTGAGTTAGCCGGCAAATACTTAGGGGCTGACGTAATCAATCTTTCTCCTAGTGGATCTTCCATGGGTAAAGGTGAAAGCTTCCGCGATACATTATTAACTATGTCCTACATGGGTACAGATGCTATCGTAATGCGGCACAGCGCAGAAGGTGCACCTTTATACGCTACGAAAGCCGTAGATCCGATTATCATTAACGCAGGTGATGGCGCTCATGAGCATCCAACACAAGCATTACTAGACATGTATTCTATCTTAGAGAAAAAGAAATCTATTGAAGGGTTAAAGGTGGTTATCCTTGGCGATATAATGCATAGTCGCGTAGCGCGCTCCAACATTTATGGACTTACAAAAATGGGGGCTGATGTACATTTAGCTGGTCCTCGTACAATGGTATATCCAGAACTTGAAAAATTAGGTGTTACCGTACACCACGATATTCGTGAAGCCGTTGCTGATGCAGATGTGGTAAACGTACTTCGCATTCAATTAGAACGCATTCACTCTGCACTATATCCTACAAACAGAGAATATGCACGTATCTTTGGTATTAATAACGATGTATTGAAATTAGCTAAAGACGATGTAATGGTCATGCATCCAGGCCCAATGAACCGTGGTCTAGAAATCGCACCAGATGTGGCGTATTCTGATCAATCAGTAATTCAAGAACAAGTGCGTAATGGCGTAGCTATACGTATGGCTGTATTGTACTTAACTATTATCGGAGGTGACGGTAGTGAGCTTGCTTATTAAAAATGGTACGGTAGTAAATCCGGCGAAAAAACAAAACGAAGTAGCAGACATTCTCGTAAAAGATGGTAAAATTGCAGCCATCGGTCAAAACTTAAATGCTGAAGGTGCTGAGATATATGATGCAACAGGTCTTATTGTAGCACCAGGCCTTATCGATATTCACACACATTTGCGTGAGCCAGGTCAAGAAGCGAAAGAAGATTTCCACTCCGGTACACAAGCCGCTGCTGCAGGTGGTTTCACACGTGTTGTAACTATGGCTAATACAAATCCTGTGGTAGATAATGCTGCGCTCGTAAGAGGGTTGCAAAAGCAAGCCGAACTTACTGGTGTTGTTAAGGTAGAATTTATTGGTGCTGTATCAAAAGGTCTTGAAGGTAAGGAACTTGCTGAAATGGGGGATATGGCAGAAGCTGGTGTAGTAGCTTTCTCCGATGATGGTCACTATGTAGAAAATGCTGCATTTATGCGTCGTGCTTTAGAATACTCGTCCATGTTTAATAAGATGGTTATCGACCATGCAGAAGATATTACATTGACTAAAAATGGCCATATGCATGAAGGTATTGTTTCTTATGAATTAGGTGTTATTGGTCGTCCTGCAGTAGCTGAAGATTTGGCTGTTGCTCGTGATATCTTGTTATCTGAAATGACAGGTGGTCATATCCATATTGCTCACGTAAGTAGTAAAAATACTGTAGATATGGTGCGCCGTGCGAAGGCTAAAGGTCTTAATGTAACCTGTGAAGTTACAAGCCAACATTTGTCTTTCACAGATGAATACCTACGCGAATATAATCCAGCATTTAAAATGGCTCCTCCAATTCGCTCAGAAGATCATCGCCAAGCATTATTAGAAGGCTTGAAAGATGGCACAATCGATGCGATTATTACAGACCATGCACCACATGCATACGAAGAAAAAGACCATGAATTCTGCTGTGCACCAAATGGTTTCAGTGGCCTCGAAACATCTTTGGCAGCGGTTATTACAAATGCATATGGTCTTGATAAACTTAGCATTGATCAAGTTGTGTACTATATGAGTACTCGACCAGCTGAGTTGATGCACCTTGATGCAGGTGTTCTTGAAGTTGGTAAGCCAGCGGATATTACTGTATTTTCTACAACTGAAAAGTGGACAGTAGATAGAAATAAATTTTATACAAAAGGTAAAGTTAGCCCATTTGATGGTATGACTGTTACAGGTAAAGCTAAACTCACAGTAGTTGATGGCAAAATTGTTATGAAGGAGGGCGTAGTCTTATAATGAAAGGCAAGTTAGTTCTTGAAGATGGTTCCGTGTTTGAAGGTTCCTTATTAGGTGGCGCCCCAACGGTAGGCGAAGTTGTATTTAACACAGGTATGACCGGGTATCAAGAAATCTTGACTGACCCATCCTATGCGGATCAAATTATTACATTAACCTATCCTTTAATTGGTAATTATGGTACTTTAAATTCTATCACTCAAGGTCCTAAACCATATTGTAAAGGTTTTATTGTAGGTGAACTGTGTGACTTCCCATCTAACTGGCAAAATGAGGGGTTATTTAGTGAGTATCTTCGTTTGCACGGCATCCCTTGCCTTTATGATGTAGATACACGTGCGATTACACGTGTTCTTCGTAACCATGGTGTAATGAAGGGCGTACTCGTACGCTCTGATTACCCTATGGAAGATATTCAAAAATTGTTTAAACAAGACTTGCCAACAGATCAAGTTATGCGTGTAACTACAAAATGGCAAGGTATGCGTGGCGATAAAAATGCTGAATTCCACGTAGCGGTAATGGATTATGGTGTAAAGGAAAATATCCTTCGCTCTCTAGAAGCTGCAGGCTGTCGTCTTACTGTATTTCCTGCAGATGCTAAGGCTGAAGATGTGTTGGCAGCAAATCCAGATGGTATTTTTTTATCTAATGGCCCTGGAGACCCTCAAGATCTTGGCTATGCAGTAGAAGAAGTAAAGAAAATGTTTGGTAAGAAACCAATCTTTGGCATCTGTATGGGGCATCAAGTATTGGCACAAGCTTATGGTGGCACCACATTCAAATTGAAATTTGGTCACCGTGGTTCTAACCATCCTGTACAAGATTTACGTACTGGTCGGGTATATATTACATCTCAAAACCATGGTTATGCGGTAGATGATACTTCTTTGCCAGATTTCGTAGAAATTACACATCGTAGTGTAAATGATGGTACCGTAGAAGGTATGCGTCATAAAGAATTGCCAATCTTCTCCGTACAATACCATCCAGAAGCATCCCCAGGACCTACTGATAACCTATATTTATTTGACGAATTTGAAGACTTAATGAGAAAGGGAAAATAATATGACCTCAGAAGCAAAAAAAGTACTTGTAATTGGTTCTGGTCCAATTATTATCGGTCAAGCTGCAGAGTTTGATTATGCTGGTACACAAGCATGCCGTTCCCTTCGAGAAGAGGGTTATAAAGTAGTATTAGTTAACTCCAACCCTGCTACTATTATGACTGATACAGATATTGCAGACCGCGTATATGTAGAACCGATTAGTCTTGAATTCGTAACAGAAGTTATAAAAAAAGAACGCCCTTGGGGCTTGTTGGCTACATTAGGTGGTCAAGTAGGTCTTAATATGGCGGTACAATTGTCTGAAGCTGGCGTATTAGAAGAATATGGTGTAAAACTTCTTGGTACAACTCTTGAAGCCATTAAACAAGCCGAAGACCGTGAACTCTTCAAAGAAGCGATGAAGGAAATCAACCAACCGGTTCCTGAATCCGATATCTTTAACGATCTTGAAGAAGCAGTAGCCTTTGCTAATCGTATTGGGTATCCTATTATCATCCGTCCTGCATACACATTAGGCGGTACTGGTGGAGGTATTGCCCATAATGAAGATGAAATGTATGAAATCACACGTCGTGGTTTGAAACTTTCACCAATTCACCAAATTCTAGCAGAACGTTCCGTTGCAGGCTGGAAAGAGATTGAATACGAAGTAATGCGCGATAGTGCAGATAACTGCATCATCGTATGTAATATGGAAAATATTGACCCTGTTGGTGTGCATACTGGGGATTCTATCGTTGTGGCACCAAGCCAAACCTTGAACGATATTCAATACCAAATGCTGCGTACCGCATCTGTAGAGATTATCCGTTATTTAAAAATCGAAGGCGGTTGTAACGTACAATACGCTTTGAATCCAAATAGCAACGAATATATTGTTATCGAAGTAAACCCTCGCGTATCTCGTTCCTCTGCATTGGCATCTAAAGCAACTGGGTACCCAATTGCGAAGGTAGCAGCAAAAATTGCAGTAGGCATGACATTGGATCAAATTACAAATGCTGTAACCGGTGAAACTAAAGCCTGCTTTGAGCCGACTCTTGACTATGTAGTAACTAAGTTTCCACGCTGGCCTTTTGAGAAATTCAACTTAGCAGATCGTACCTTGGGCACGCAAATGAAGGCTACTGGTGAAGTTATGGCCATCGACCGTTCTTTAGAAGGTTCTTTGTTAAAAGCAATTCGTTCCTTGGAAATTGGTTTAGACCATATTGAGCTTAAGAAAATCACTCATGAGTCTATGGAACAATTGATCGAACGTTTACATTTAGTAGATGATGAACGTATCTATGTTGTAGCAGAAGCACTTCGCAAGGGAATCAGTGTAGAAAAAATCCACTATATTACAAAAATTGATACATTCTTTATTGAAAAAATCAAAAACATTGTTACTGTGGAAAAAGCATTGGCTGAGCAAGGTTTAACAGAGGATGTATTGCGCAAAGCAAAACGTTATTCCTTCACTGATTCTGTTATTGCTCGTTATGCTAATACAACTGTAGAAGATGTTCGTGCAAAACGTAAAGAATGGAATATTCTTCCAACATATAAATACGTAGATACTTGCGCAGCTGAATTTGAATCTAAAACACCTTATTATTACAGTGCGTATGCACAAGAAGACGAAGTTAAACCACTAGGCGAAAAATCCGTAGTGGTACTTGGTTCCGGTCCGATTCGTATCGGTCAAGGCGTAGAGTTCGATTACTGTTCCGTACATTCCTCTTGGGCCCTTCGTAAAGCGGGTTACCAATCTATTATGATTAATAACAATCCAGAAACAGTGTCTACAGACTTTGATATTTCTGACTCTTTATACTTTGAGCCATTGACTGTGGACGATGTTATGGAAATCATCAATAAAGAACAGCCAGCGGGCGTCATTGCTCAATTTGGTGGTCAAACGGCTATCAATTTGGCAGGCCCATTGGCAGAACGTGGCGTCAAAATCCTCGGTACATCCGTAGATAGCATCGATATGGCGGAAGACCGTGAACGTTTTGATGAATTGTTGGCGAAGCTTGGTATTCCTCGTCCAGTAGGTGCTCTTGTAACATCTGATGAAGAAGCACAAGCAGCGGCTAAGAATTTGAAATACCCATTGATTGTTCGTCCTTCTTATGTATTGGGCGGACGAGCTATGGAAATCGTATACAATGATAAAGAGCTTGATGTATACATGAAAGAGGCCGTAGTGGCATCTAAAGAACACCCGGTTCTTATCGACCGTTACATGGTTGGTATGGAGGTTGAGGTAGATGCTATATCCGATGGTACTGATGTATGTATTCCTGGTATTATGGAACAAATTGAGCGTGCAGGTGTTCACTCTGGGGACTCCATGGCTGTATATCCGGCTCAACATTTGGATCAAGCCTTGATTGATCAAATCGTAGATTACACACGTCGTATTGCGGTAGGTCTCAATGTTAAAGGTGTTCTAAATATCCAGTATATCGTGGCTGACGGTGAGCTTAATGTTATCGAAGTAAACCCTCGCTCTAGTCGTACTGTACCGTTCATTTCCAAGGTTACAGGCATCAATATGGTTGAATGTGCAACTCGTATTGCTCTTGGTGAAAGCTTAAAAGATTTAGGCTTGCCATTAGGTCTTGTGCCTAATAAACCATATGTAGCGGTAAAAGCACCTGTATTCTCCTTCTCTAAAATGGGCCTTGTAGAAATTGCTCTTGGACCTGAAATGAAGTCTACTGGTGAAGTTATGGGTATTGGTCGCACGTATTCTGAAGCATTATTTAAAGCTATTAATGGTGCGAATATGCGTATTCCTGAGGATGGTACAATCCTCATGACTGTAGCAGACCGCGATAAAGAAGAAGCGAGTCAATTGGCAAAGGGCTTCATCGAATTGAGGTATCACATCGAAGCGACAGGTGGTACAGGTAAATACTTCAAGGAACATGGGGTTGACTGCAAAATAGTTAACAAGATCTCCGAAGGTGATGACAACTGTGCTGACCATATCCGTCAAGATAAGGTGGATCTAGTACTTAATACATTAACGGCAGGTAAACGCCCAGAGCGTGAAGGTTTCCAATTACGTCGTCTTGCAGTAGAAATGGGGACACCTTGCTTAACAAGTCTTGATACAGCACGCGAAGTATTGCGCGTTGTAGCAAATCGTAAAAATAATGCAAATTACACTGTAGAAGCGTTACAAGATTTTGAATTGGAGTAATAACCATGAGTGGCTATGTAGAACAGGGCGAAGTCGTTCGCAATGAGCAAATAGGCTCTGATGTGTGGATTATGGATGTTCACGCACCAAAACAAGCAGCAGAAGCAAAAATAGGACAGTTTTGTAATGTTCGCGTAGCGGACTCTACGGCACCATTGTTGCGCCGTCCTATTAGCTATGCAGGCTTTGATGCACAGAAGGGGATTATTACCCTTTTGTATCGTGTCGTAGGTAAAGGGACTGAAATCATGACTCGTCTCGTTCCTGGCGATACTCTAGATTGCTTAGGTCCTTTGGGAGAACCATTTGTAACATCTAAGAATATGCTTCTCGTTGGCGGTGGTGTAGGTATTGCACCAATGTTATGCATTGCCTCTCATTTGAAAGAAGGGGAAACAGCACAAGTTATTTTAGGCTTTAGAAATGAAAGTGAAACCTTCTGGGCAGACTTGTTTAAAGAAACACCTGTTCAAGTACATATCACTACTGATGATGGTAGTGTAGGTACAAAAGGTTTCCCTACGGCCATCATGCCTGAGTTGATTAGTGCTAACTCCTTTACATCTGTTATGACTTGTGGTCCTACACCGATGATGAAAGGTGTAGCCCAAGTAGCTAAAGAACTCAACGTGCCATGCCAAGTATCTTTAGAAGAACGCATGGGATGTGGTACTGGCGGTTGTTTAGGCTGTGCTTGTGATGGTGCAGAAGGTAAACGCTATAAGGTTTGTAAGGATGGTCCTGTATTCCCAGCTGAGGAGGTGTTCTTTTAATGAGTGAACGCGATTTAAATAACACCGTTACGCCAAATCCAAAGTTAGCCATCAACTATTGCGGTATTAAGATGAAGAATCCTATTATCGCTGCATCTGGCACCTTTGGTAATGGTCCTGAATATGCAGGCTACTTAGATTTAAGTAACGAAGTGGGGGCTATTTCTGTAAAAGGCTTAACACCAAAAGGCCGTCATGGTAATCCTGGAACACGTATTGCAGAAACTCCATCTGGCGTATTGAATTGTATCGGCCTCGAGAACCCTGGGGCAGAGCATTTTGTACGGGAAATCTTACCGGGCCTCAAGAAATATAAGGTACCATTGTTGGCGAATATGTCTGCTGGTACGATAGATGAATTTGCATGGATGGCAGAGACATTATCTGTAGATGGTATTGCAGGCTTAGAAGTCAACGTATCTTGTCCAAATGTAGAATGCGAAGGTATGGCATTTGGTGTGGATCCAAAGGTTGTTGAAGAGGTTACTAAAGCCGTTCGTAAGGTAACGGATAAACCTGTTATCGTTAAGCTTTCACCAAATGTAACAGACATTGTAGAAATCGCAAAAGCTGTTGAAGCAGGCGGTGGCAATGGGGTAAGTCTCATTAATACCTTGTTGGGCATGGCTATAGATATTCACCGTCGTAAACCTGTATTGGGGAATATTTATGGTGGATTATCTGGTCCAGCCGTAAAACCTGTGGCTCTTCGTATGGTTCATCAAGTTTATAAAGGGGTGACCATTCCTATTATTGGCCTTGGTGGTATCATGACTGGCACAGATGCTATCGAATTTATGATGGCAGGGGCACAAGCCGTTCAAGTTGGTACGGCTACGATGGTAGATCCAACAGCGATTTCACGTATTGCCCGTGAAATGAGCGAATATGTAGAACAATATAATCTTAATAGCATCACTGATATCGTAGGTGCTGTTCATCAAGCTTAATAAAATCATATCTACGGTAATCTTAAGCAACCATAAGCATTGCCGTAATGTAAGATATGATACAAAAAGACCTAGTATTGTACTAGGTCTTTTCTTATGTATTGTATTGGCATCTATAATCAAATAGGTTCCAATCGCATGAACTGTTAATGTCATATTATGGTAATAGTATGTACAATTATGATTATACATAGGCTTTGTAAAAGTCGATAAATTGCTGTGCTACTGGAGAAAGTGCATGTCCTTTAAGTGTGATAAAGGCTTTTTTGAAATCTCCTGAGAATTCTGGTAGTTTAATGCGAGCCATTTTACGATGGTTCACTAGTTCTTTAGCGTCCATTGGCACTAAGGAAACCGTGCGACCAGAAGAGGCCCACTCAATAGCTGAGCTTTTTGTTGTAGTTATAGCTACCGCATTAAGTTGCTCCATATCTGTTAAGCTAGATTGCATAATCATTCGAACAGAGCCACCAGAAAGGGATAGAGGACATTTTTTTATGTCTTCCCACGTGATGGTAT
>ERZ773014.2070-NODE-2070-length-12029-cov-6.316603_pt1 | contig 12029 bp, 10 predicted proteins | sample MGYA00580841_ERZ773014 | MGnify/ENA primary metagenome ERZ773014 (study PRJEB29015, sample SAMEA2737989) | human oral metagenome | biome: human oral; feature: human-associated habitat; material: dental | place: China | collected 2067 ...
TTCTATAAGTTTATCAAAATCCTTGTAATCTTTTAATACATGCTCCTTTATACAATAAATACCTCTTTCAGGGAATTGTAGTGTAGTTCCAAGTGCTCTTCCGACAGATCTTAGATCAAGACCTACCGAAATGCCATTAAGTCCAAATATCAGCTCTCTTTGTTTTACAACCTCTGCAAACACCCCAAAATCATTGTTAAGCTGTAAGGTCATATATCCGAGTATCTCAGCAAGGAAGAGCTCGGTCAATCATTATTTTCGACATTCAGCATTTTGCCTGCATCAAAATTATTCCACACAGCTATAGCTTTTTTATAATCCTCTTGGCTGCAAATTCTCAATTTAACGAGCCTATACTTGTTCCTGTTATGATTTTCTTTTAATTATAAATGCATTATCCGCTTTTTCAAAATTTATTTTAGGATAATAATTCATAGCAGAATTTGCTGAAAGTAGTACTAACGATACTTTTTCTCCTATATGCTCTCTCACTTTTTCTACGAGTTTTTTTCCAATACCTTGTTTTTGATAATCTTTTTTTACTGCCAAATCTGAAAGATAACAGCAGTAGCTAAAGTCTGTAACACATCTTGCAAGTCCTATAAGTTCTCTGTTATCATAGGCAAAGTAGATAAGATTTGCATTTTCAAACATGGATTTTATCCGTTCTTTTTCTTTTGTAGGTCTTACTATACCTGAGCTTTCAAATACTTCAATTATTTTTTCTACATCAAAACTTCTTGCAATCTCATAAGTTATCATATTTTTCCTTTCTTTATGGCTCTGTTCCAATTTCATTTTTCACTTATATTCCAACAACTCTAAACCATCTACTTTTAAAAATTCTTTGACAATAATATGGGTTAATGACGCTTTCCTTTGCTCAAATTCTATTTTATCTATTCTTACCATCTTATCGACCTAAGAATCAATAAGCATCTCCCGCCTAAAGAGCCACTTCACAAAGATACTCAAGTGCAAGTTCATAGCCCTTTACTCCAAATCCGCTTATCTGTGCATCACACACCGGGGCTATTACCGAAGTATGTCTGAAAGCTTCTCTTTTATGGATATGAGAAATATGTACTTCTATTTTTTTACAGGTAAATATTTCCAGTGCGTCCCTTATAGCATAACTGTAATGTGTAAATGCCCCCGGATTTATTATAATGGCATCTACTCCTTTTAAGTATGCTTCCTGTAACTTATCTACTATCGCCCCTTCATGATTACTTTGAAAACATTCCAAATCTACATTCAGTTCCTTAGCCTTTTTTTCTAATGAATTTATCAAATCTTCATAGTTTGCACTTCCATACTGTGCGGCATCTCTTAATCCCAAAAAATTCAAATTAACTCCGTTAATTAAAAGTATTTTCATCTAAGCCCTCCGTATCTTTTTAATATTTGACCAAAAGTATTTATTCCAAGATTTTATCCGACACTTTGCAACAACACCTACCTAAGCCTTAGCTTTAACCTTCTATAGTCTATCTTTGTATGATGTTTTTTATCACAGGGAAGTTTTTTTATTCTATGTATATCCACATTGGCAAAACCCCTTTCTAAAAGATAACTCCTTAAACTTGTAAAATCCGGCTCTTTATCCGACTCTATATAAAGCCTGTTTTTCCCATTATAGTAAAAAAATGCACATTTTTTAATTGTTTCAAAATCTATAGTCAGGCTTTGCTCTATAGGGTTGGTGTGAACTTTTTTAGCATTTTTTATTGCATACACATCAAAGCGCCCCAGATAATAAAGTCCCTCATCCGTATATTTTCCGGCATCTCCTGTCTTGTGCCAAAAAGTACCTATCTCGTCTATAAAGGCATTTTTTCTTTCTTTGGCAATATACTGCCTTAAAATAGCCTTGCTGCTTACCATGATTTCATTTTTATCATTATTTTTAATGTCTACTCCCAAAGCCTTGGTTCCAAGACAGGCTATTTTTTTATTTTGCAAATGATTTATATACTCATCAAGTTTTGTCTTTGCTATAAGATTACACTCTGTAGCTCCGTAAATGTATACAATATCCGCAGACTTGTACTTTTCTTTTATAGCCCTTGCCTCATTTATATTAAGTATAGCCCCTCCTACATAAAGAGTTTTTAACTTGGGATAATAATTTTTTGTTCTAAAACAAAAGTCCGGAGAGGTCATTATCGTAGTAATCGGAACCTTTCTAAACTTCTCAAGCTTTTTATTAAGTAAAAAATTAAAAGGCAGGGAAAGGCTCACCCTACTAAGTACAGTACAAAATCCCTTTAATATATTTGCAAATGAATATATAAATGCGGTTGTCAGCACCACTTGCCCCTCTTCTTTACCCATGTTAGACTTGACCAACTCAAGTTGTTCATATAAATCCTTATGTGTTCTAAGTGCTATCTTTGGCACTCCGGTTGAACCGCTGGTCATAGTAAGTAGTGCCGGACAGTCCTCTTCTATCTTCTCATTTGCAAACTTAACTGAAACCGTAATTTCTTTGGCATATTCCCTATCTATAAATATAAGCTTTTTAATTTTTCTTATGCTTGCAAATCCTAAGCGTAAAAAGGAAGTTTTCTTTGATACCGCTATATAGTCAGCCTTGTATTTTTTTAAGGTATCACTTATAAGTTTACCTCCTGCCCATATATCCACATACATTACAGATATGCCCAGTTTCATACAAGCCAGCATAAAAACCGCCAGTTCATAGGATGGCGGAGTAAAGACAAGTATCCTATCTCCTTTTAATGCATTTAAGTTTTTCAACTCCATGATTACCCTATTTACATCTTCATAAAGCTTAGAAAAACTTTTTTTAATAAGCCCCTTTTTAGCTTGATATATAAAGGCGGCACTGTCCTTTTTTTCTATGCAAATCTGCTCAAATTCTTCAATTATCCTGCTCACTTATTAAAACCTCTTTTTCTTGCTATATGCTGTTACAGTGTTTTTGATTTACTTATTTTGCAAACGATATAGCAAAAAATTCCTATAAAAATACGAATTATTTTCTCTAAAAAGCTTTTCACTCTTTTCCCTATGCAAGTAAAAGTCTTCTTTTCTCAGATACCTTCTGTTTTGCATATTCCAATAAGCAATCCTTGCCTTATCATCACATATTTTGAGTAACTTATCAGTATTTTTCTCAAATTCTTCTTCACTTATATACTCAAAAATATCCGATAAATTCAAGAAATCAAATCTAAGTTCTTTATCTATCGAAAGTAAATCTCCATGCACTAATACAATTTTATCCAAATCAGCCTTTATTTTCTTAAAGTTTTCTTTTTTAAGGTATTCGGGCATAGCCGAATTAATAAAATTCCCCCTTAATATATAGGACAGATAGGGATTGTTTTTATTGACTGTATGACTTATTCCAAATTCAAAACGCTTTTTTATATCATCCGCCTGACTTTTTTTCTCATCCACATACTTATAAAAACTTTTATCTCTTCCAAACCTTGCCATAAGCCTTACTCCAAAATACAGCTTAAATAAGGTTTTAAATCTAAGATTATTCATATATTTCAGGTAAAACTTTATCTGCTCCTTAGCAGAGTCCAGCCTGCAAAATTCTTCCAGTCTTTTACTGCTGCAAAAACAAGGGGCAATATATTTTCTAAATTTAGAAAAGTACTTCTCAAACTTACCGGAATGTATTATGCCTTTTTCTATTATTCCGATATTTTTTGAAAAATAATCGGCAGCTTCCTTAGACAGACAGTGTTTTAATTTTTGGAAGGTATGCTTTCTTTTATCACTGCCCAAAACTCCCAAAAACCTTAACATTTCATTGTAAGAAAGCATTCTAAAGGCAGCTATTTTTAATTCCATGCAATACACCTGCGTCTTATTTACATCAAATGCATATATTTTTTTAGGGTTTTGTAAAAGCAGGGCAAAGGTATTGTCCCCGCCTGAGATTACCGACAGTCCTACTTCTTCGCTTTTTATTTCTAAGGCTTTGGAAAGTATTATACTGTCCTCCCAACAATTGGCATATCTTATAAAAGAAAAGCTACTTTTTTTCATCATTCGCCTCCAAGATTTCTACCGTTCCCCTTATCCCGTCAACTCTTATTCTCATACCGTCTTCTATCCTCTTAGTTAATCCTCTTATTCCGACTACCAGAGTAATTCCCATTTCTCTGGCTATGACTGCCGAGTGCGAAAGTACGCTGCCCCTTTCAATGATTATAGCCTTTGCCATAGGAAAAAGCACCGTCCATCCCGGATCAGTCCTTTTTGCCATAAGTATATAACCTTCTATGTCCGCATCTTCAGGCTCTGTAACATACTTAACTATACCTTCGACTACTTTTCCTCCGCCTGCTACTCCTTGAAGGATATTGGCATCCCCTAAACTAACTTCCTGTCTGCCAAACACCGGCAGCATATTCTCCTCTTTTACCTCACCGTAAAAATACATCCTCTCATAACACTCTTTTTCTTTATTTGCCAAATATTCTTTTTTTCTTTCTTCTATCTTTCGTTTAATGCCTTCACATAAATTTGCTTTTCCGTCTACAATATCAAACACTTCGTTTTTCTCAAGGTAGAATATATCTCTGTATTCTTCTATAATACCCTCTTTTTTAAAGTTTTTACCCAGCTTTAGAAATATATTTCTGACTATGGAATATATATATGTTCTTCTTAGTCTAAGTAATTCCCTATTTTTTACAAAGTATTTTGTTGCATTCAGCACCGGTCTTATATAAATCCTCTCAAAGAGGTTAAAATGCTTATAAAATTCTTTTATATCAAATTCTTCATCACTGTAAACAGCCGGCATTTTTTCCATGTTCAAATAATTTTTTATAGTCCTGAATAGAAAACTCGGATCTTCAAATAAGGTGACGGTCTCAAGTTTCAACTCTTCCATAGCCCTTGAGCCGTATTTATATATGTATTCCCCGATTTTTTTATTTACCTCGCTATCTTTATGCATATCTTCAACGAGTTTTTCAACACTTGTTTTTTGATAATACTCCCGAAGTACTTTATCATTATTTATATAATCAACTATATCCATTAAGGCAAGGCTTTGTTTAACGCTTTCTACATTTCCCTGTTTTGCAAGTACCTTGGCTAAAAGCCCCTCATAATCGGAAATATTCTTTTTCTTTAGAGTTTCAGTTAAAATCCCCAAAAATACCATAGCCCCCATATCATTGCTTATGGGCGTGGTAAAATCATCAAGTATGCTCTCTTCCAAGTGTTTATATAAACGCTTAAGTTCCTTACTGCTATAATCTTCAAATGAGTTATTAAAGTAGTCTTTTGTAGTTTTTTCAAATTTATCAATAAAGAATAAGCTGTCTTTTTTTATCCTCAAAAGCTTATGTATAAATCTTAGGTAAATTCTAAAAAGCCTGAGTTTTTGCCTTGTCTTTCCCTCTTTTAACTCAAGCTTTACCCCCATCATATTTTCCATGTATTTTTTATTTTTATTATATCCCGGATAGAGGGCGGTCATTTTATACCAACTGTTTAACCTGTAATATACTTTGTTTTGATAAAAGCATATCATATTTGCAAGGTCATCTTTTATTGACTCAATATCTTCCTTGGATATAAAAAAATTATTCAAGGTCTGCCTGTAGACCTTTTCATATACCTCTCTTGCAAAACTGAATGTAAGCGGCGTTGTTACACCCGAATAACTTTCTATAATATTTGAATTATCATATATGGTTCTAAATTGCCCCTTATCTATATGGCTGTATGCCGTGATAAGCCTTTCCTGTAAAACATAAATTTTTTTATTCTTTATAGCCAACTCTATATCTCTGGCTCTTTTTTCATCATAACTTTCTTCTATCCTTTTCCCGATATCGGCTATTTCTTTTATAAGGTTTTCGCTAATTCCTATACTATCCGATGTGCAGCTTACCTTTCCAAGCACATCCACTACATAGTCCTCACTGTTTTCCTCTCCGGATACCAGTTTTTCTCCAAGCCCCCTTACCACACTTATAAGTGTTTCATCAGGGTTATTGGTTTGAGGATTGGTTGTAAATACCACTGCCGAAAAATCAGCTTCCACCATGCTTTGTATTATCACCGCCATGGCAAGCTCATCATTTATAAGACCATGTAAGGCTCGGTATTCCATAGCTCTGTCGCTAAAACAAGACAGATAGCACTTTTTTATATAAGCAAAGACATCTTCATTTATACCAACATTCAGGTAGGATTCCATCATGCCTGCAAAAGAATAATTAGTTCCGTCTTCATCAACAGCACTTGAGCGTACGGAAATTTTTTCATTATCATCAAATACTTCTCTGAGTTTAGTGCTGATTAAAGCTTTTAATTCAGGAGAAAAGTCTTTATTTTTAATTATTTTTCTTATTTCAGGAAGTTTGGTACTTTCATAGTTTACAAGCAATTCTTTATAGGCTTTTTTATCTTCTCCGAGAAAGTCCCAAAAAATATCCGTATCCAAAATAAGAAAAACGGGTACATTGAACTTATTAAGGCTTAATCTCGCCAAATTATAAGCCTTAGCACCGACTTTATTTCTTTGCAGATTTTCCCTGCTTACACAAATCACACCCTCTTCCTCCTTTTGAAAAATACAAATACAAGAGAAATTGCAAATATTATCGCTAAAAATATCACTTCCGCTTTGCCAAAGTTAGATAGCTTCTTATAGATTGATAAATAACAAAACGCACTGAAGGCTGCCATAAATATTTGTAAAAATACAAATTTTTCCTCAGCAAGTGCCAGTGCCGCTATAAGCACTGCACAGCTTGACCTTAATCCATAGGTAATAAAGTTAAGCCAAAGGTACAGGGCAATAGCTAAGCCAAGTAAAATCTGTAACTTTTCTTTTTTAATTTTAACCTTTTTCGTTTCTTTATCTCTTTCATAGTCAAAATAATCATCTGTGATTCTTAAAAGATACAATTGAGTAAATAAAACCGGAGTTAAACTTCGATATACATTCCTGCCTATAACTGCGGAAAAAAACATACCTAAAACAAGGCTTATTAAAAGATATACGAATATTCTGAACTTAAGAAAATATCTTATCACATCCATTTGCTAAACACCCTATTATACATCTTTGCCTTAAATAAAGTTACGCTGTCCTTTTTTCCAATATAATCAAATAATTCATCCATTTCCGCCTGCGGTTTTTCGCTTAAGAGCTCCGACTCAAGCCTTTTCTTAGCCTCTTCTCTGCTTATTTGCCCATCCCTTACCAAAAAACTTAACTCCGGCATGGAATGTGCTCTGCCTTCGGCACATTGATAAATATACTTTGTAGCATGATGTATTCTGCAATCATAGTGAGTGTACTCGCCATCCACCTGCCAACTTGTCTTTTCTTTTAAGAACTTGACGATTTGTTCCTCATCATAGGGGTGATATAAAAAATACGCTACAAATTCTCTAAAATCACTACCTTTTACATCTTTAAAAAGCATTTCTTTAACTTCCGCTCTAAGCCTTTTATCCATTTTTGCATCAATTTTTGAAAGTAAATTCAAATACAAAGCATCAAAATCAACTTCTCCCACCCTTTTTAGTCCGGCTTCAATTAAAGAAGAAAACACATCTTCGTTATACGCCCTAAACATTTGCTCAGGGCTTCTTCCATGTACTATCATTCCTGCATCTATTTTAGATGCAAGATTAATCATCGAAGCATAACCTATATATGAGCAGGCAATACAAGGAACTAACCACTTTTTTATAGAATAGCTGTAAAATCTCTTCAAAAGCTCCTTATCAAAGTCTATATATTCATGTTCAACATCAAGCTCTTTTACTATTTTATCTATATTGCTCCTTGCTTCATCACTTAAAAAACCGTTATTCATTGTAAAGGCTTTGATTTTAAGCCTGTATTTATTTTTTAACTCATGCAGCACAAATACACTGTCCTTGCCGCCTGATATACCTACCGCCGCATCATAACTGTGCTTGCCCTTTATTTTCTCGATTCTTTCTACGAAAAGAGGCCTTAGTTTATCATAGTCCTTAAACTTCTCCTTCTCTTTTAAATAGTTTTCGCAAAAATTGCATATACCATCTTTGTTAAATCTTATATTTCTTACAGAGCTGTCATTTACACATATCTTACACTCTTTTTTCATTCCGGTCTCCATTTTTCTGTCCTTAGATTGTGGCTGTTTTAATTCTACTGTAATTAATTACAACATAAGCAATAAGCCAAGCTACTCTATACTAACTCCTTAACATATACCGCATATCTTTTCTCATTTGATTCTATCTTTTTCTCAAATCTTTTAAATGTATCTTTTTGCTCACATTGGAAATGATATATCATATCTTTATAACCCTTGTTCAAAACCAACTTCCAACCAAGATACAGTAGTGCAGTGTATATTTTATGCTTTTGATACTTCTTTATAACTGCACTTGTCTTTGAAATAAACCCCTTACCCAAAGGGTTTTCATAACCGAATACATAGCCTATGGCCTCAGTACCCTTATAGGCAATTATTATCGAAAACTTTAACTGCTTTACCCAAGATAAATATAACTTTTCAAATATTTCATAGGGAATATCGGAATACAAATATGCATCGGAAAAAGCATCTTTTGAAATCTCATACACAACTCTTGCAACTTCCAAAGCCTCTTTATCTTCAAAGGTCTTAAAGCTGTACCCCTCTGCAAGCTTTTTTCTGTATACACTTTCACCAAGTTCAAACATGGGATTATTCATATCTATACTGGCACTTCTGTAAGTATAAAGTTCCTTATAACCCAAAGCCTTGATTATATCATTGTAGTAGGCAGGATTATTACAATCCGGAAAAAGCTTTAATTCGTAGTTACTTATTGCAAACCTGTAGGACATCCATGTATTGTAATTTATAGGTCCTACCAAATGCTCAAAGCCAAGTTCTTTTGCCTTTTTCTCCAAAGCAGAAAATACCTCTTTTGCAGCTTCTTTATTATCGACAAGCTTAACAAAGCCGAACATTGCCCTATAATCTTTCATATTGTTGTTTATTATCAAATATGCTTCACAGCCGTCTTTTTCGAACTTTTCATAATAGTCCGCCAAAGTTAAAATCTCTAATTCATTGTTCATTAAAATCCCTCTTCTATTATCACTAATATCCTTACTGCATTTTTTCATATCATACTCATAAGTTAAAATATCTATTTCACTTTTTATTCAAATCCCTCTTCTATTATCAATATTATCTCTACTGTATTTTTACACATCATATTCGTAAGTTAAAATCTTTATTTCACTTTTTATTCAAATTCCTCTTCTATTATCAGTAACATTCTTGCGGCATTTTTGCACATTTGTTTAATAAATGCGAGTTTAAGACTGACATCAGCCAATCTGTATACACTAAGTTTATTGACTATATATTCAAGTGTGTTAAACTCAAGTATTCTTTCATAATCTGCCTTTTGTATATTAATATTTAATGCCGAAAGAAGATTATTTTTATAATAAGCTATAAGTTCTCTTACCTCATCATCAGCAAACTTATGCAGTTCAAATATCAAAAATTCAATAAGATCATGTTCCGGATTTTGGTAACAGGCAAGTTCCCAATCATATATAAGCACAGCCTCTTTTCTAAAAAATATATTTCTTGCTGTAAAATCGTTATGTGTTAAACTCAGATGTTTAGGCAAATTCTTATGGTAAATATGTATATTTTCTAAAAAATTTTCTATTTTCTCAAGCCCTTTGCTTGAAAAATACACCTTGTTTTCATTGTCAAATTTATGAAAAATATAACTTAGCAGCTTTCTGCTCCTTTTATAATCATGATTTGTATAATAATTTAATCTGTATATGTCGCAGCACTCTTTTTTTCCGTAATACTGCTTATGAAACTTTATTATCACATCCAAGGTCTTATAGATATAACTTTTATCAAACTCAAAACTGTCTTTAATCTCCCTCATAAATATAAGATATTTTGACTGTAATGAATTTTTATAACAACCGTAGCAGGCTATGGTATGCTTTTTTAATTCTATATCTATATTTTCATAAAACTTAAGCTCCCTTATATAGTTTTTATCAAAGCTAAGTACTTTATGATATCTTATAAGCAAATACAAAAGTCGTATATCATTGTCATAATTTAATAGTCTTATCCCATTTTTAATGATGTTTCTTGACTTGGACTTTACAAGTATTTCCTTGCTTAAACCCTCCTTAGATACAATCCCGTACTTATGCAAATTAAGACTGCTTTGCTCAACCTTTCCGGTAATTCCTTCTTTATCTTCAAATTTAAGTTCTTCTATCTTGACTATATCTTTTTTAAGTACTTTTTCAAAGATTTTTTTCAAGTTTTCTTTTTCCGGTGTCATATTATTTCAGTTTTGTACTCAGGTTATTTTTTATTACTTCACAACTATCCATCTTGGCGTATTTGGGTAAGTGAGAATTAATTTCTTCCAAAAGTTCTTTGCTGTAATTAAGTCGGTTGCTGTATAGACTGCAATGAAGCTTATCTTGTTTTTCGTATATTTTTACAGCATCCACATCAAACCTTTCTAATAGTAAGGCCTCAAGTTCTTCAGGATATATGTTCCTTGCATTAGGTTTTATGATAACCCTTTTCTTTCTTCCTACAAGGTGAAGTTTATTCTCTTTCACATAGCCTATATCTCCTGTATGAAAGTAGCCAAGCTCATCAAATACCGACTTATATAAATCTTCTCTGTTATAATAACCTATGAATATATTATCTCCCTTTACAGTTATTTCTCCGATTCCATTCGAGTCAGGTTCATCTATTCTTACTATCTGGTTTTCAAAGATAGTACCTACCGAGTCAAAATCATCTTTATTATAGGAATATTCCAAACTTATAAGTGAGGTAGTCTCAGACAAACCGTAGGCTTCCAACAGATTTACCCCCTCATCTTTAATATACTTTCTTATCCTCGGCTCAAGAAATGCCCCACCGCAAAACAGATACTTTATGTTGCCTCCGAGTATTTCCTGTATGGATGTGTCAGTACTTACGGCATACTCATATACCTTGTTAAGAACCAGAGGTACAGCGGAAAAAAGACTCGGTCTAACTTCTTTTATCTCTTCAATAATCTTTGTCTTATCACTGCAAATGTATATCTTCATACCGGATATTAAAGAATACAGGAAGTTTCCTATACCGCCGTAGGTATGAGCAAGCGGCAGAAAAAGATAACAGCTGTCACTGCTGTCCATGGCTGCTCTTCTAAAAAGATTATCAACATTGGCAAACATATTCTTTTGTGAAAGCATTACCGCCTTCGGCTCTCCGGTAGTACCTGATGAAAAAACTATCTTGGAGCATTGTTCTATGTCCACAGCAGTTAGGTCAATTTCTTTTTGTACTTTCAAGTTTTTCAAGTCATCAAAACTTATGTATTCGATATTTTTGTATTCCGGTTCAAGCTCATCTATGATAACTTGCCTTGATTTATCGTATATTATTGCCTCTATGCCTATTTCATTAATTATGTTTTTTATATCTTCACTTTTCCATTGCTGCACCATTGATACACAAATACCGGTATAAGCCATAATCGCTATATCCGCCACCATATAATTATATGAGTTTTCTGCGTGTAAAGCTATTTTTTTATTCTTTAAACCTTTAGCATAAAAAAAAGAAGTAAACTTTAACACATCTTCATAAAACTCCTTATAAGTATATGATTTAAAGTTCCCTTCTTCTTTCTCAAAAATATAATCCTCAAATCCGAATTTTTCTATGCCTTGTTTTAAAATTTTATCTATACTTGTTATCATGCCCTTCTTCTCCATATTATCTTAATTAAATAAGTATACAGCAAATAAAAACAAACTTTATGCTAAATTATACAATAATAGTAGGATTAACTCAATATAGTGGATAAGATAGTTGTAAATGCCTCTTAAATAGTGTTACAGTTCAGGTAGGTTATTCATCTTCGTCAAAAAGACTAAAAATATTTCATTTTTATCTATAAATTAGACGAAGATGAATTCCGGCGGTAGCCTGATAGATATACATGTATAATATACACCT
>ERZ773014.2074-NODE-2074-length-12018-cov-4.881217_pt1 | contig 12018 bp, 11 predicted proteins | sample MGYA00580841_ERZ773014 | MGnify/ENA primary metagenome ERZ773014 (study PRJEB29015, sample SAMEA2737989) | human oral metagenome | biome: human oral; feature: human-associated habitat; material: dental | place: China | collected 2067 ...
CTCTAATAATAATATATTAGATAAAGATGATAATGATAAAAGCCGGAATTGTATCAAAAGTAACTACAAATATATTATCAGTAGGAGATAGAGTTGTTGAAGAAGAAGAGTTTAAAAAGAAAACAAAACTTAAGATAACTAAAACAAAGGAAAAACAAAATGTAAAAGACCGGAGAAAAGAATACATATAATATAACAGTAAAAAATATAGGAGAAAATCCTGCAAGAATAGTTAAAATAGAAGATAATATAGAAGGTAAAAGTAAGATAGACAAAGATAGTATAAAAGTATTTAATAGTAAAGGTGAAGATGTAACAAATAGTAAAAATATAATAAGTATAACAAAAGAAGATCGGAAAAGTAGTAGTAGAAATAGATAAAATAGATAAAGATGAAGAATATAGGATTAAATATGATGTAACATATGCAAAATCAGAAGAAAATACAGTAGAAAAAGCTACTACAAAAGTAAAAGGATTAAATACAGAAGAAGTAACAAATAAAGATGAAATAAATGTAGATGGTACAATAAAAGATACTAATATAGAAATAGTTAAAACATTAGAAAAAAATAATCCGAAAGATACAGATAAAAATACATATACTGTAGATATAAGAAATAAGGGAGAATATGTTGCAAGAGGAGTAACAGTAGAAGAAAAGATAGATAAAAATGGAGAAATATTAAAAGATACAGTAAAAGTATTAAATAGTAAGGGAGAAGATGTAACTAAAAAAATAACAGATCTTAAAATAGAAAAAGATATGATAACATTTACTATAGATAATATAGGAAAAAATGAAAATTATAAGCTTGTATATGATGTAAAATATAATGAAATAGAAAAAACAGAAGAAATGGTATCTGTAACTAAAGTAAAAGCAAAAAATAGTAAAGAAGAAATAATAGTAACAAAAAATAAAATAGATGTAACAGTAAAAGAAACAAAATTAGAAATAGAAAAAACAGTAGAAAAGAAAGAAGTAAGAGCAGGAGAAAAAAATACATATATAATAACATTAAAAAATATAGGAAAATATGATGCAAAAGATGTAATAATAGAAGATAAATTAATAGGAAATGCAAAATATATAGAAAATAGTGTAAAAATAGAAAATAATGATAATTTAGAAATAGAACAATTAGGAAATGGAAGATTTAAAATAAAAGTACTTCCAAAAGAAAAAAGTATAATAATAAGATATGAAGTAGAATATTTAAAACAAGAAGAAGATAGTATAGTAACAAATAAAGTAGAGGCAAAAGGAAGTAATACAGATAAAGTATATCCAAAAGAAAAAGAAGGAGTAAAGGTAAAAGTAGTAGGAGTAAAAGATTTAATACAAAAGATATTACCAAAAGCAGGTGAAAGAAGTAAGTTAATATATATAATACTTGCAATAATAATATTAATGCCTAGTATAATTTTAAGAAGAGAATATATACAAGCAAAGAAAAGACAAAATATGAGAAGAAATAGAAAAAGATAAAAGATAATAATATAAAATAATATATGGAATAATAAAAAAAGTGAGGTATACTCACTTTTTTTATGTTATATATTTTAAATTTTAAAATGTTATATATAATTTGTTACTTAATTATTTATTACTTTGTTTCATCATTTTATTATATTTTAAATATTTATTTAATGCGAATCCTGCAAATCCAATACTAACTATAATTGCTGCATATATAGTATAATCTAAACCAGATCTAGGTATAACATTTGGCTTTTTAACACTATTATTAGGTGTAGGATTTGTTGGTTTAGTATTTGGATTTTTTGATAAATCTACATTATTTGGATTATTTGGAGTTTCTCCTTTTGGAGTATAATATCCAGATTCTGCAAGTGGATCAGAAGTTGGAGGAGTAGGTGTAGTTTCTCTATCATTACTTCCTATAACTTTTCCATTATTATTGTTGCTGTTGTTATTATTATTTGGTATATATCTGCTGTTATTATCACGATTTGATGTGCTACCACCAGGATTATTATTTCCAGAATTATTTCCATTATTATTATTATTATCCGGTTTAGTATTTGGCTTGTTATTATTGTTATTGTTACCTGGGTTATTATTGTTGTTTTGGTTACCATTATTATTGTTATTATTATCATTTGGTTTTTGATCAGGTTTATTATTGTTGTTATTATTACCTGGATTATTATTATCAGGAGTATTAGCATTATCCTTGATAGGATCTAAATTGCTAGTACCAACAGCATTTTTATCATTAACATCAACATTTATTTTATATAATTCTTTACCTTCAGAAGAAATAGTAAATATTGTATTACCATTACCTATACCTTTAAATGTTATTAATTTTGTTTCTTTATTTAGGCTTGATGTTGCAACAGAAGTGTTTCCAATATTAAAATGTAATGGTTTGTATTTATAATCTTTATGTACATAATTATATGGGTTTATAGTATATTCTTTATTAACATTAAGCTTAATAGTAGGCATATTTGGTGTTACATTTGGATCTGTATTGTTGTTATTGTTACCTGGATTATTATTATCAGGAGTATTAGCATTATCTTTAATTGGATTTAAGTTGCTAGTACCAATAGTATTTTTATCATTAACATCAATATTTATTTTATATAATTCTTTACCTTCAGATGATATAGTAAATGTTGTATTACCATTACCTGTACCTGTAAATTTGATCTTATTATTATCTTTTTCCATTTTAGCAACAGAAGTGTTTGAAATATTAAAATCTAATTGTTTATACTTATAATCTTTATGTACATAATCATATGGATCTATAGTATAGTTTCCATTAACAGTAAGTTTAATAGTAGGCATGTTTGATGGTTTATTATCATCATTACCATTATTATTGTTATCATTAGGTTTAGGATTTTGATTATTGTTATTATCTTTATCCTTGTTATCTTTGTCTTTGTTATCCTTGTCCTTATCTTTATTATCATCTGGATTAGGGTTAGGTTTAGGATCATTATTATCTTTGTTATCTTTATTATCATTTACTGGATTTAAATTAAGACCTTCTGGTGAATATTTATCATTAACCTTTATGTCTATTTTATATAATTCTTTACCATCTGATGACATTGTAAATTCTGAAGAACCTTTAGAAACACCTGTAAAAGTTATTTCTTTAGTTTCTTTATTTAAACTCATTGTAGCAACATTACTACTAGTCATATTAAAATGAATTCTTTTACCATTTGTTAGATATTCTTTAGGAATATAATCATATGGTTTTATAGTATATTTACCATTTGGATTTAATTTAATAGTAGGCATATTTGGTTTTATATCTTCACTTGTATCTTTATTATTATCTGCTGCATTATTTTCTACAGGATTTAAATTACTAGTTTCTATTGTATTATTTTCATTAACATTTATATTAATCTTGTATAATTCTTTACCTTCAGATGAGATAGTAAGTATAGAATTACCATTAGATATACCTTTAAGTGTAACTATTTTTGTTGTATTATCTATGCTCATATTAACAACATTTGTATTTGAAATATTGAAGTTAATTTCTTTATTTTTGTAATCTTTATGTACATAGTTATATGGGTTTATATTATATACTCCATTAATATTTAATTTTATTATATGACTATTTGGATCAATATTCCCATTATCTTCTGCTGCTGCATTATTTTCTATAGGATTTAAATTACTTGTTTCAATTCTATTATTTTCATTAACATTTATATTGATCTTATATAATTCTTTGCCTTCAGATGAAATAGTAAATAAAGAATCACCAGCTGATTTTCCTGTAAATACTATTTTTTTATTTTCTAATAAAGCCATTGAAGCAACATTTGCTTTTGAAATATTAAAATTAATTTCTTTATTTTTGTAATCTTTATGTATATATTCATATGGATTTATAGTAAATGTATCATTTAAGTTAAGTTTAATTGTAGGAAGTTCCTCTGCCAAAACATATAATGGCATCATTAAACTTAACAATAGCATTAATATTGTTAAAAATGCTATAGATTTTGTTATTAAATTATTTTTTAAAATTTTATTTTTCATTGTTTTCTCCTTCTATTCTTAATATCCAATATATTTAAATTATAGCATAAAAGTTATATAATTACAATCATTTTTTAAGAATTATGTATACTAAAAACTTGACTTTTTTTATTCGTATGATAATATAATAAGGATATTGATAGTTTTAAGATACTATACTTATTATAGTAAGAAGGAGTAAATTATTAAGCAAAAAATTAAATATTATACCAGTAATGCCTTTAGGTTTATACTAATTATATTAATAGTAACAGCCATTTTTATAGGGTTTATGGTATGGAAGTTTAAAATAGTATATATGGTTGAGCTTCGGTGATAAAGAAATGGGTCTTGTAAGTGATAAAGACAAATTTGAAAAAGATATAAAAGATACACTGGAAGATGTACATGAACCTGTTGTTTCTGCAACATTAGCAGAAAAGCCTAGATATTCATTAAGATTAGTAGATAAAGAAGATATTGATGTTGATGATGACTATGTTTTTGCTAAAATAGAAGAAAAGATAGAGAAGAAATATAGGTATTATAATCTTAAAGAAGATGATAAACTTCTTGCAAAAGTCTCAACTAAAGAAGAAAAAGATAGACTTATAGAAGAACTTAAAAAAGATAAAAATGTTAAAGATATTAAAGTTGAAGAAGAAGAAACTAAAGAAAACTATATTATATCATATGAAGAAGCAAAACAACTTGCATTTTCTACTGCTGAAAATATAGAAAATGATAAGAAAGAAAAAGATGCAAAAACAAAAATTGAAAAACAAAATACTAATATTATAAAAAATATTAGAAAAGGGGGAACTGTTTCAACATCTTCTAGTTCAAATGCAAGTGCAATGCTTGGAAGCTTAAGTTTTAGAAGACCACTTAATAGTTCGCGTATAAGTGCAGGGTATTTAGGATATCCAGGACATCGTGGTATAGATTTCCCATCACCACAAGGAACACCTGTTATGGCAGCAGAAGCAGGAACTGTAACAACTGTTCTATATAGTAATAAGAGTTATGGTAATAGGGTTATCATAGACCATGGTAATGGTATTTCAACATTATATGGACATAATTCAACAATTAGTGTATCTTTAGGACAAAGAGTTAGTAAAGGACAAACAATTGCAGGGGTTGGATCTACTGGTAGATCTACAGGTAACCATGTTCATTTTGAGATAAGAATAAATGGTAAACCAATAAATCCAACAAGTTATGTAATGTAATAATGATTAAAAGTAGGAAAAGCTTTAAATAATATGAGCTTTTTCTATTTTTTTATTTTGTAACAAAAAAGCAATAAATAATTGCAAAAGCATTTCTGTTGTGTAATAATTACATTAAGATTTTATTTAAAGACAAAAATGGAGAAAATATGATTGAATTTAAAAATGTATCAAAAATATATGATAAGGGTTCTGTAGCAATACAAAACGCAACATTTACAATTAATAATGGTGATTTTGTATTTTTAGTAGGATCATCTGGTAGTGGTAAATCTACCCTTATAAAAATGATATTAAAAGAAAAAGATCCAACAACAGGTAAGATATATATAAATGGTACAGATACAACAAAACTTAAGAGAAAACAAATTCCTTTTTTAAGAAGAAGTATGGGAGTTGTTTTTCAAGACTTTAGACTTATAGCTGAAAAAACAGTATATGATAATGTTGCATTTGCAATGTATATGATAGGAGCAAATAAAAAACATATAAAAAGACAAGTACCAATGGTTCTTGCACTTGTTGGAATTGCAGATAAAGCAGATAAAAAACCAGAAGAATTATCAGGTGGAGAACAACAAAGAGTTGCAATAGCAAGAGCTTTAGTAAATAATCCATCTGTTATTATTGCAGATGAACCTACAGGAAATTTGGATCCACAAACAGCTTGGGATATTATGGCATTATTTAAGGAAATAAATAGAAGAGGAACAACAGTTGTTATGGCAACACATGCTGAAGATATTGTTAATAATATGAATGAAAGAGTTATAGAAATAGAAAAAGGTAAAATCATAAGAGATGATGAAAAAGGTGGATATAGAAGTGAAATTTAGTGTAATAGGATATTATTTAAAAGAAGGATTTAAAAATTTATTTAAAAACAAAAAATCAACATTTGCATCATTTGTAACAATGGTTTCAACATTATTTATGTTTGGTATATTTATACTTATAACTATAAATACACAAGATATAATAAAAAAACTTGAATATGATCAAGGAATGCAAGTGTTTATAAATGCAAATACATCAAAAGATGATATGGATAAACTTCGGAAAAGAAATAACAGCAATAGATGGTGTCACAACAGCAACATTTAAAAGTAGTCAAGAAGCATTAGATGATCTTAAGAAAATGTTTAAAGAAAACCCTTCAATAATAGAAGGATTTTCAGATGATCCAGATTTTTTACCAAATTCATATATAGTAAAAGTTAAGGATTTGGAAAAATTAAACTCTATTGAAGGTGAAATTGAAAAACTTGCAAATGTTAATAAGATAAGAAATCAACAAAGTATAATATCTGCAATAGTTACAGCATCAAAGGTTATAAATACTTTTACAGGAGTTATAACAGTTATACTTGTTATAGTTTCAATACTTATAATTTCAAATACTATTAAATTAACAGTGTTTGCAAGAAGAAAAGAAATATCTATAATGAAATATGTAGGAGCTACAAATAGTTTTGTTGAAGGACCTTTTGTTATAGAAGGTATGCTTATAGGTATATTTTCAACAATTATTGTAATAGCAATTTTAGCAGTATGTTATAGTGTATTGTCAGTTGGAGTTGCAAAAGCAATAGCAGATACAACAATGAAATATGGAGAGCAAGCAACAGCATTTACATTAGTCAATTTTGTAACAGTACTTCCGCAAATAGCTGGAATATTCCTAGTATTATCAATGGGACTTCGGAATAATAGGAAGTACAATATCTATGAAGAAATACTTGGAGGTATAGATATGAAAGAAAAAAAGAAAAGTTTAGAATATTTTCTGAAATTGTTTGCTGGAGTTTTAGTTGTAATGTTATTTGCAATAACAGCAGTATATGCAACAACAACAGATTTAAATAAACAAAAAAAAGAAGTAGAACAAAAGATTAAAGAACAAGAAAATACAAAACAAGTTCTACATGTACAAGCAAATAATTTAAGTGGTGAAATATCTAAAATTAATAATGAACTTATAGAAAAAGAAGAAAAACTTAATAATATTAATATACAAATAGATAATTTAGAAACAGAAATAAAAAATACAGAAAAACTTATTGAAGAAAAAAAGAAAAGACATGAAACTGCAACACAAACTTTCAAAAAACGTTTGAAATCAATATATATGAATGGTGATATGCAATATTTAGAAATATTGTTATCATCTGTAAATGTTACAGATTTTGTATCAAACTATAATATGTTAAGAGAAATAACAAGGCTTGATAAAGAACTTGTTACAGAACTTACAGATGAAAAACAAAAAATAACATTATATAGTCAAGAATTAGAAACTAAAAAGAAACTTATAGCTGAAAAAAGAACAGAACAAGAAAAGGCTAAGAAAGAAACAGAAGCAGTAAAAAGTAGAAGACAAGAAGCACTTAAAAAAGTAAGTGATGAAGAAAAGAAAACTTTAGAAAATATTGATGCTTTAAAAGCAGAACAAGCAAAAGTTGAAAGAGAAATTGCAGCAGCAATTTTAAAAGCTAGAAGAGAACAAGAAGCAAGAATTGCAGCAATGAGAAAAAGACAACAAAGTAGTAGTGGAAGTTCAGGAAGGGCAAGTAGTGGAGGTTCTAGTTCTGGAACATCAAACTATAATCCATCAAATGCAAAATTCCAATGGCCACTTCCAGGATATAGTATAACAACAGAATTTATGGGATATCCAGGACATACTGGTGCAGACCTTTCAACACATGGTGGAAATCCTGGAATTCAAGCAATAGCAGATGGTATAGTCCTTATATCTGAAGACTTAAGAGGAAATCAAAATGGTGGATATAGGAGTTTTGGTAGATATATAGTAATATATCACCCAGCAGAAGATGTATATTCATTATATGCACATATGAGTGAAAGATATGCAACTAAAGGACAAGAAGTTAAAAGAGGACAAATTATAGGTAGAGTTGGTTCTACAGGTAATTCAACAGGGAACCATCTTCATTTAGAAATACATCCAGGAAGTTATAGAAATCCTGTAAATCCAAGAAGATATTTCTAAAAATATATGAAAGAATAGGAAAAATTATAATTATAACTATACTATTTAAATAATATATTAAATATGTTGAGATAAGATAAAAAGAGAAGTACAGAAAGAGAAAGATATGGATGATTTAAAGTTAGTAAAAAGAGAATATAATAATCATGATAAAAAAGGTATAACTTTAATTAATATAGTTGTACTTCTTTTTTGCATTTTAATAGTATATGGTTTTAATATATCAAATATTGTATTAAAAGATAGGCTAAATATAGGGATTGTTAAAAATAATATAAATACAACAGAACAACAAAATAGCAACAATACAAATACGAATAATAATAACAATAGTAATAATAATACAAATACAGATAATCTTATTTCTAAAAGACAAATATTAGAAGAAAAGATAAAAAAAGAGATAACAGAAAAGGTAAATATATCTCAAGATTTAAATACTACATTTAATGAAGTAGTATCACTTCAAAATAAGATAGCAGAAAATGATTTGGAAATAGCAAAATTAGATGGTGAATTAAAAGAACTAGAAAATAAGATTATACCACTAAAAAAAGAAGAGTTAAGGCTAAAAGATGCTAAAATTAAACAAGAAAAAATAGCAAAGACAAGACTTAAATATATGTATATGAATGGAAAATTTAAGACATTGGAAATATTGTTAGGATCAAAAAATCTTCTTGAGATGTTTTCAAATTATTATATGTTACAGGAAATAAATGGGATGGATGTTAGGCTTTTGGAAAATCTAGATAAAGATAGAAAGAGATTAGAGGTTATAACTAAAGATTTAAGAGAATATGAGATAGTTATAAAAACAAAAAAAGATAAACAACAACATTTTAGAAAATTACAAGAAAATTTTGTTATATTAAAAAATGCAAAAATAAATGAACTTACAGAAAATCAAAAAGAAATAGCAAAAGAATTAGAAACTTTGGAAAAAGAAAAAATAGAAACAGAAAAACAAATTGCAGAAAAAACTAGATATATTCAAAGAATACCTAAATATGTAGGTGGTACATTAATGTGGCCTGTTCCAAGTTCAAATAGTACTAAATGGATAACAGCATTTTTTGGTGCAGGAGCAAGTCAAGGATATCCTGGAAGTAACCATTCAGGTGTGGATATCGCAATTCCAAGAGGTGAAGTTCGGAAAACATAAAGCAGTGGCAGCAGCAAGCCGGAAGAGTTATTGTTGCAGTTGGTGATAAAAAAGGAAGTAAGGTAAGCTATCGGTAATTATATAGTTATAGACCATGGAGGACGGAGTATATACACTTTATCGGACATGCAGATAGTATATTTGTTTCAGTAGGACAATATGTAAATAAAGGTGATGAAATAATGTATGTTGGAAGTACAGGAAATTCTACAGGACCACACCTTCATTTTGAAGTAAGAATAGGAGGATCACGGATATGCTAATAGGGTAGATCCACTTCCATATATAACATCAGATAAAGAACCAGTTCAGCAAAATAATAACATACAAAATAATACAAATACTAATAACAATGTAAATAACAATGTAAATAATACAAATAATGAGGAAAACAAATCTAAAAATACTATACCAATACAATAAACTATTGTATAATGATTATATAGATAGGAGAAAGTAGAAGTATGGATGACCTTTTTGCGAATAATGAAGAACAAGAAGATGTGTTATTTGGAAATTTAGAATATGATGATCAAAACATATCTTCTGATGATCATTCTATGTTTACAGAGGTAAACAGTGATTATAATAGAATAAGAAAAAAGAGAAAAGATGATTTTTCTAAATTTTATGATGAAAACTTTAAAACAAATATGCAAGTTATGGAGGAAGAATTATTAGAAGATCTAAGAAAGAAGAGATTACAAAAATTTGAAGAAGATAGAATAAGAGAAGAAATGGAAAGAAGAAAAATAGAAGAGAAAAATAGAATTAAGGCAAAAGAAGATTATTATATTACTAATTTTGAAAGAGAAAAGAAAAGAAATATACCAATTGGTGATATAATTGTATATATATTTTTATTCTCTATTCTTACAGTAAGTCTTTATATGATTTTATTTAAGTAACTTGACATAATTCTAAAGAAATATTATAATAAGTTTGTGAGAATATAAAAATAATTTAGTAAATCTCTGCATAAATAAGTGGGGATGAAGAAAGGACAAGAAAGATGAAAGTAAATGGAAATCTAAACAGAATTTTAAGTATGCTTGAAAGGGCAAGAGAAGAAAGTAATAAAAACAATCGGTTAGAACCGATTGAAAACAAAAGGTTTATTTATGCATTAAGTGTAGGAGAGAGTTGCATATGCTTTGATTGCAGATTGAATGAATCTGATACAAATAGAGTAATGAAAAAAAGTTCAGTTGATAAAGATCATAAAAAAGAAGAAGAAGGGAAGATAATCGAAAAAAGTATTACGAATTATGATTTCATTGTTGTAAACAACAGTAGATACGAGTATCCTGTTATATTGCTAAATGAGGATATTAGTGAGACCAAAGTTAGTTATATGCTAATAAAAAAAGAGGATAATAAAAGAATAAATGGAGTAATAATAAGTCCAATTTTTTATGATAAAGAGCAAAATGAACTTATTATTCTTGGGAACAGCCTAGAAATAGAGAAAAGTGAAATATTTTTGGAACAAAAGATATGTGTGGGAAGAAAGCTACTTATGCTCAAGGATGGCAGAAAGTTTATTGCTAATGAAACTATACGTTAATAAAAAGAAGGACAATTTATAATAAAAGTTTATATAAATTGTTCTTTTTGATTAATAAAATTTTAATATAAAAATATAAAATAGGGAGTGATATAAATGTTTAATAATATTTTAAAACGGAACAAAGAAATAGTAGCATATTTTGGAATTACTGAGAGAAAATTAATGAAGGTATATATAATTAAAAATAAAGGTTATATATATATTAAAAAATTTGAGATTATAAAAAATGATCTTAAATTAAAAGAAAAAGTTGATAATAATTTTCTTGTTTATTATGAAAAAAGGACTAAAAAATTACTTCCAGTAATATTTTTGGATAATAATACTATTGTTAATAATGATTTATGTTATTTACTTAAAAGTGAAGAAAACAGAAATAGTTTTAAGTTTTTTAAGATATCATATTTTAAGTATAAGAATATAATAAGGTTATATTTTGAGAAGATTATTATAGATAAAAAGGATATTTCTATAAATCTTAAATTGGATAAAAAATATAGATATATAGAAGTAGATAAATCATATGGGATAAAGCAATATGTTGGTCTTAAAAAATTTATTATAGTAAATTAATTATATTTTATAAGTTGACATAAAACTAAAATGATAGTATAATATATTCCGTAAAAGAGTGATCAATTATTTAAAAAATTTTTTGAATAAGGAGTGGTGATATGGATATCAAGAGGAAGAAAAGAATAATAGTAGTTATTAAAGGTGTTATAAAAGGACAAAGAGGTAGTTTCACGATAGGACAATTGAAGGAAAAAATGAATGTAACACTTAGAAATAGAAATTTTGTTAATGATTTCGAAAATGAGAAAGAAATATCTGAGTTCATAAAAAAAATACAAAGAGAAAAAAGATTGTTCAAGTATGATGAAGATGACAATAGGTATTTCTTTGTGCGTTAGAGATTCTAGGAATTAAAATATAATAATTGAATCATTCTTATAAAGAGATAGAGCCTAAATTGGTTTCTATCTCTTTTTTATTATATTGTCT